>OWID01000766.1_pt1 | contig 10842 bp, 9 predicted proteins | sample 1732661 | NCBI WGS metagenome assembly OWID01 (sample SAMN05065739, study PRJEB22554) | human gut metagenome | biome: ENVO:2100002; feature: ENVO:00000062; material: ENVO:00002003 | host: Homo sapiens | place: USA
CAGCGTCAGATGTGTATAAGAGACAGTAATATTACCGTATGCTATAATGATACCAGCAAAACAGCAGTTCCGCCAGCGGCCTCCAAAGTTTTGGACAACAGCCTTTCTCCAAAGCGGCGGCAGACGGCGTTACGGGGCGATTTGTCTGTTTTAAATTTGCGAAAGGGAGTCGATTCTATGAAGCGAAAATTGCTGTCACTGGTTCTTTCTATGGCAATGCTCTGTTCACTGGCCGTTGTACCGGCTCAGGCCACAGGAGCCGAAGAAAACTGGTATGACGAAGCTATGAATCTCTGGGCAGAGCGGAATGTGCTCAAGGGAGACGCCCAGGGGAACCTCCATCCCACCGCCCCCATCACCCGGGCCGAGTTGGCTGTGATGCTGGACCGGATCATGGGGTATCAAACCAAGGCTGAAAATACATTCTCCGACGTTGCCGAGGGCGCTTGGTATACCGACGCCGTCCTCAAGGCCAATGCGGCCGGTATTCTGAAAGGCGATACCGGCTCTGCCGGCGTCACCGCCACCGCCCGCCCGGAGGCCACCATCACCCGCCAGGAGGCCATGGTCATGCTGGCCCGGGTCATGGAGCTTACCGGCGGCAGCGCCGTGACTTTCACCGATGCCGGCGAGATCGCCCCCTGGGCCCTGGATGCAGTGAAAGCCATGACCGCCCTGGGATATGTCCAGGGCAGCGACGGGCGGCTCCGCCCCAACGACACCATTACACGCGCTGAGGTCGCCACCCTCCTGAAAAACCTCTTCCCCGGCTATTACAGCGTTTCTGGGACCTACACGGAAAATGTGACCGGCTCCGCTGTAATCAGCGCTGACGGCACGGTCCTGAAGGATCTGTCCATCTCCGGCGACCTGATCATTGCCGAGGGAGTTGGCGAAGGCCACGTGGAGCTGGACGGTCTGACTCTGGGCGGACGGCTCATCGTCCGGGGCGGCGGCGCCAACTCCGTCATCATCAAGGGCAATTCCTCCATCGCAAGCGTGCTCCTCTCCCGTCAGGACGGGGCGGTCCGTCTGTCGGTGGAGGGCAACGCGGATGTGTCCGCCGTGGTGATCGACGACGGCTCCGATTCCGTCAAGATCGAGGGCTCCGTGGGCTCGGTCACCGTAGATGCCCCTAACGTCACTGTGGCGATCACCGGCACCGTAAAAAACCTCTCCGTCACTGACGCCGCCACCGGTGCCGCCCTGACTACGGAGAAGGGCTCCAAGGTGTCCACCCTCACCGTGGCCGGTGAAAACACCTCCGTCACCGTGGGCGGCACCGTGTCCAAGGTGGAAATCGCTGACACCGCCGTCTCCACCACCCTCACAGCGGAAAAGGGCTCCAAGGTGAGCACCCTCACCACGGCAGGCACCGGCACCACCGTCCAGGGCGCCGGCACCGTGTCCAAGGTAGAGGCCGCCGCGGGCGCCACCGACACAACGGTCAACACCAGCGGCACCAAAGTGCAGAACAGCAGCAGTGAGGCCGTCTCCTCCGGCACCGGCACTGTGGCCCCGGGCAAGACGGGCACCACCACCGGCGAGACCTCCAAGCCTACGACCGGGAACACCGGCAGTTCCTCTTCCGATGACGACAGCGGCCCCAGCTACACCATGGCCGGCGATGAGGCCGCTCTCCGCGCCGCCGCCGCCAACGGCGGGCACATCCGCCTGGGGAGCGATATTACCCTGAATCGGGCGGCACTGGAAATTGCCGCCGGGAAAAACGTAGTTCTGGACCTCAACGGCAAAACGCTGACGGCCACAACGTATAAAGACAACAAGGATTCCCGCGCCGCCGTCACCTCCACCAACGCCATTCTCGTTCAGGCCGCCGGCTCTCTGACCCTGAACGACACGGTGGGCACTGGCAAGGTGACCCTTTCCCTGTTGGATGAGTCCGTGGAAAACCAGACCTTCCAAAGCTATACTACAAGACCCGTCATCCAAAACGATGGAACACTGGTATTGAACGGCGGTACCATCACTGTCCCTGTAAATGCCTATTATGGCCTGGGAATTGACACACCCACCTCCTTCACCACCATTAACACAGGCGCCACGATTGATTGCGCCTGGGGCGCCAATGAAGGGGAGGGCGTCGCCATCGCCTCCAACGGAAAGGTCAAAAACAACGGATATACTCTGACCATTAACGGCGGTACCATCCGGGGCGGCGAGCAGGCCATGTATCTGCCCAGTGCCGGTACCGTCACCGTCAACGGCGGCATCATCTCCGGCACCAAGGAGGGCATCGAGCTCCGTTCGGGTACCCTCATCATCAACGACGGCACGATCACCGCTTCCGCCGCACGGAAAACCGACGTCTCCGCCAATAATGGTGCTACCGGCAACTACACCGGCGCCCTTGTGGTCGTGAAGCCCGCAAGCGCAAAACCGACCGGCTACCATGGCGACATCAATGTCTCCGTCAACGGCGGCTCCCTGGTAAACAACGGCGGCGACGCCCTGTGTGTGTCGCACGAAGGCACTGTAGACTACGACATCAAGGTGGCCCTCAAGAGCGCCGCAGCCATCACCGGCGGCATGAACATCCAGGACGGTTTTGGAGCACAGGAGGGCGACTCCCTGACCCTGGACGGCGCAGCGTATGTCTTTTCGGCCGACAGTCTGCGTGCGGCGGCCAGATCGGCCGGTACAATTATCCTCGCCGCTGATATTACCAGTCCCTCCGCCATTACGTTCTCCGGCAAAGAAAACACCTTGAATCTCAACGGCAAAAAGCTTTCCATCACCAAGGTCACTGCTATTGAAGTAGAGAACGGCGCAAACCTGACGATCTGTGACAACAGCGGATCTACATCCGGTGAAGTCAACTCCGACGGCAACCACGCTGTCATGGTGAGCGGGAATGTCATCCCCGGCGGAGCTGCTGTGGCGAGCACCCTGACGGTAAGCGGCGGAACGCTGACCGGCAAGGAGTGCGGCGTATACATCCGCGGCAGCGGCGCTGTCCTGACGGTCAACGGCGGCACCATCATCGGCAGAGACAACGCCGGCGTATCCGGTAACGGAACCAAAAATTCCACCAACGACTTTGGCGGAACCCGCATTGTAATCAACGACGGCACCATCACCGGCCAAACACAGACCGGCGGTTATCGCAACTGCGGCCTGTACCATCCTCAGGCCGGCGAACTCATGATCCATGGCGGCACCATCACGGGTGAAAGCGGCGCCGGCATCGTAATCCGCAGCGGCTCCCTGACCATGGATGGCGGCACTGTGGCAGGCAATGGGACCGGCGGTGAAGATTGTAAGATGGGAGATGCTGTCCCCACCTACTGCGGCGGCATCGAAGTCGGATATAGTTCCAATTATCCCGGCGGCATGGGAAATATCACCATCTCCGGCGGCACCATCACCAGTGAGTGCGATCAGTCCTTCCGGGTCCTCGGCACCCCCACTTCTGAAAGTGTGATCAGCATCACCGGCGGCACCTTCACGCCCGCGAACACCTATTCTCCTGATGAGCCCGCTCCCAGTGCTGCTCCTTCCGCCGAATAATTTCTCCATTGTCTTCCCCGCGTCCCCCGGGAATTTTCCCGGGGGACGCTTTTTTCTTGCTCTATGGCCCACATTGGTGTAAAATAGACCCAAACTGATTCCGAAAGGAGCTCTACCCATGTCTATTTCTGTTGGCCTCAAGGGCCGCTGCGAAACCGTCGTCGCCCAGGAAAACACCGCCGCCGCCGTGGGCAGCGGTCTGCTCCCCGTGTTCGCCACCCCCATGATGGTCGGCCTGATGGAAAATGCCGCCGTCAATGCCGTTTCAGATCATCTGGCTGAAGGAGAGGGTACTGTTGGCACCCATTTGGACGTCTCCCACGACGCCGCCACCCCCATCGGCATGAAGGTCTGGGCCGAGGCGGAGCTCACCGCCGTGGACGGACGGGCCCTCACTTTTGCCGTCACCGCATATGATGAGCGTGGCCCCATCGGCAAGGGTATCCATCACCGTTTCATCATCCAGAACGAAAAATTCATGGCCAAAACCCTCCGGAAGCTGGAGAACAACTGATGTCCATCGAGAAGGTACGCTCCTTCTTCGCCGGGCTGGGGCGGGAGGACGACATTCTGGAGTTTGCAGTCTCCTCCGCCACCGTGGAGCTGGCCGCCCAGGCAGTTGGCTGCTCTCCAGGCCGCATCGCCAAGACCCTCTCCTTTGCTGTGGACGAAGGCTGTGTCCTCGTGGTGTGCGCGGGGGACTCCAAGATCGACAACTCCAAATTTAAGGCTCAATTTCACACCAAGGCCAAAATGCTCTCCCCCGATGAAGTGCTCTCTTTTACCGGCCACGCCGTGGGCGGGGTCTGCCCCTTCGCCATCGAAAATCCCGCCGTCACGGTCTATCTCGATGAATCCATGCGCAGATTCGACACGGTCTATCCCGCCGCGGGGAGTTCCAACTCCGCCATTCGACTCACCCCGGCCGAACTGGAACGTTTTTCAAAAAGTGCCGGCTGGATCGACGTGTGCAAACTTTCTGGCTGAAAGGAGCCGTTTTATGAAAGGGAAAAACAGTCTGCTCATTGCTTCGGTGGTCTACCTGATCCTTGGCCTGATCCTTCTCTTTTTCCCGGGTCTGACCACAAGCCTGTTCTGCACCGCTGTGGGCGCTCTGCTGCTGCTCTACGGAGCCGTTACCATCATCAGCTTTTTTGTGCACCGGGACGGCGGTCGGGGCTTCAGTCTCCAGGCAGAGCTCATCTTAGGTGTGATTTCCGCCATCGTGGGCATTTTCTTCCTCACCCGGCCCAGTGTCATTCTTTCCATTCTGCCGGTCATTCTGGGCCTCTATATTCTGATCGACGCTCTGGTCAATCTCAAGCGGGGGCTGGATCTGCGCGCCTGCGGCTATGCGGGCTGGACCACCGCCCTGATCCTCTCTCTCGTCTCCCTGGTCCTGGGGGCGGTCATCCTCTGGAACCCGTTCGCCACCCAGCTTCTTCTGGTGCGGGTGATCGGCGCTGCCTTCCTCTATCAGGGCGGCTCCGACCTGTGGGCCATCCTCACCCTCAATCAATATACCCGGGATCCCCGGGACTGACCTCAACCGAAACGGAGGACATATCATGGAATATCGGATCATCGGCGAACCCATGCCCGTGGTGGAATGCCGGCTGGCGCCCGGCGAAAGCATGATGACAGAGCGCGGCTCCATGTGCTGGATGAGTCCCAATCTGCGCATGGAGACCGGCGCCGGCGGGTTGGGGAAAGCCTTCGGGCGCATGTTTGCGGGAGAGTCTCTCTTTTTAAACCGATATACCGCCCAGGGTGGGTCCGGCATGATCGCCTTTGCCTCCAGCTTCCCCGGCTCCATTCGAGCCCTTTCCATTTCCCCGGACCGTCCCATGGTGGTGCAGAAGGCCGGATTTCTGGCCTCGGAGGAAGGCGTCGAGCTTTCCGTCTTTTTCCAGAAGAAGCTGGGCGCCGGGTTCTTCGGCGGCGAGGGATTTATTCTGCAGAAGCTCTCCGGCTGCGGAACCGCCTTTGTTGAGGTCGACGGTTTTGCCGTCGAATATGACCTGGCCCCAGGCCAGCAGATCGTGGTGGACACCGGCAACCTTGCCATGATGGATGCCACCTGCTCCATTGATATTCAAAGCGTAAAGGGCGTTAAAAACGTTCTTTTCGGCGGTGAGGGACTGTTCAACACCGTCATCACCGGCCCCGGCAAGGTAGTCCTCCAGACCATGCCGGTGAACAACTTTGCCGCTGCCATGGCGCCTTTCTTCAACACCGGAAATTAAAACAGACTTTTTTCGCAGAAAGACTTGACATCCCGTCATTATTTGATATAATAATTCTTGCGCTTGCGGCCGCGAGTGCAAGATAGCGGGTTTGTGTAAAGGTAGCACAGCAGACTCTGACTCTGTATGTGAGGGTTCGAATCCTTCACCCGCTGCCAGATCCCGAGGCTCTGAGAAATCAGGGCCTCGGATTTTTTTGTCATTCAGCCAAATAAATGAAATGAAAAAACATCGCAGCTTTTTTCGTACCCCCCAGCAATAAGTTTACAAACTGTTCAACTCTCTTTCCCGTTCTTCGGTTGCTAAACAACGTTTTTTAGGCTATAATACCATTATCTTTCAAGAAAAACGAAGGAGAGGTTATTTTGAGTAACGAAACAGGTAAAGCGGGCCACGGTCCGAAAAGCAAGTCGGGCAAAATCCTCATCAACCTGCTGGTCATGCTGGTGGTAGGCGCCATCTATTTCTACGTCTCCCTTCCTGCCCTCAACCTGCACTCCGGGGATTTTTATGCGTTTGTCCTGCTGCTGTGCGTGGTGTACATTCTCTCCGCCCTGGTGACCTCCGGTTTTGATCTCAAGGGCACGAACGGACTCAAAGAATATTTTCGCTTCATCAAATCCCAGTGCCTGCCCATCGGGATCCTGCTGGCCGGACTGGTGATTGTCGCAGTGTTGGGCGAGATCATCTCCATGCCTCTGTTTCGCGCCGGAGCCTACCGGGACCTTTTGGAAGTCCCCAACGGCGACTTTGCCTCCGACATCACCGAGATCTCCTTTGATGAGATCCCCCGTCTGGACAGGGACTCCGTCAAGATCCTGGGCGACCGTCAGATGGGCACTCTCTCCGACATGGTCAGCCAGTTCGAGGTATCCGACACCTACACCCAGATCAACTACCAGGGACAGCCCGTGCGGGTGGCGCCCCTGGAGTACGCCGACCTCATCAAGTGGTTCACCAACCGCGGAAACGGCCTGCCCGCCTACGTCATCGTCAACATGGTGACTCAGGAAGCCACCGTGGTCCGGCTGTCCGACGGTCAGGGGATCAAGTACTCCCCCTCCGAGCCCCTGAACCGCAATATTCTGCGCCATCTGCGCTTCCAGTATCCGACCTATATGTTCGCCACCCCGGTCTTTGAGGTGGATGAGAGCGGCAATCCCTGGTGGATCGCCCCCAAGGTAGTCAAGACCATCGGCCTGTTCGGCGGCACCGATATTCAGGGCGCCGTACTGGTCAACGCCATCACTGGCGAGTGCGAATACTATGAGGAAGTGCCGACCTGGGTGGACAACGTCTACACCCCCGCCCTCATTGCCGAGCAGTACAACTATCACGGCACCTTGGTCCACGGCTTCATCAACTCCGTCTTCGGCCAGCGGGACGTGACGGTCACCACCGACGGCTCCAACTATATCGCCCTCAACGATGATGTGTATATGTACACCGGCATCACCTCGGTGAACGCCGACCAGTCCAACCTGGGCTTCCTGCTGTCCAACCAGCGGACCAAGGAGACCAAGTTCTACGCCGCCCCCGGCGCCACCGAGAACTCGGCGCAGCGCTCCGCCATGGGCGTGGTCCAGGACCTGGGCTATGTGGCCACCTTCCCCATCCTGCTGAACATCTCCGGGGAGCCCACCTACTTCATCGCCCTCAAGGATTCCAGCAACCTGGTCAAGCAGTACGCCATGGTCAATGTCAAGCAGTATCAGCTGGTGGCCACAGGCGCTACCGTGGCGGCCACAGAGCAGGAGTATATCCGTCTGCTGGGCGACCTCGGCATCACCGCTCCCGAGGCCCTGCCCCAGACCACGGCCAGCGGCGTGATCGCCGAGCTGCGCTCCGCCGTACTGGAGGGCAACACCTATTACTTTCTCCGTCTGGAGGGGGAAGAGGTCTTTTACTCGCTCTCGGCCGCCGACAACAATGTGGCGGTCATCCTCAACGTGGGGGACACGGTCACCGTGGAGCACGCCCCCGCCGGGGAAACTCCGTCCTCTATTCTCAGCGGCTACACGGTAAGGCTGGATCGGAAGGCTGATGGAGCCGCCGTTCCCTCCTCCGAGCCGGTGATCGATCTGCCCGAGGCCGTCGAGTCTCCCGCCCCCATCCCTGCCGCTGAATGATCCAAACAAAAAGCGCCCCCGTACGGCCGGTGAGTCCGTGCGGGGGCGCTTTTTTATCTGCCTGGATGCTGTCCCCTCTTCCGAAGCGCGGACACCATGGGTCCCCGGCTCCCTTCTGCCCAGAGAAACAAAGGGGTGTGACCTTTTCTCGTCACACCCCCTTTGGAATTTCGGATCCGCTTACTTCTCCTGCGCGGCATCGTAGACCTGGCCCTGTCCGGCGGCGGGGCCTGTCACTCCGGCAGCCGCAGCCCGGAACCGGGTGCGGGACTTCTTGATCTCGTCGTAGGCCTCGGCAACAGCCTCCTCCGTGCGGCGCAGGGCATCCTCACAGTAGTCGTTGGCCGCCTTCTTCAGGTCTCTCGTCAAATCTTCCGCCTGCCGGAGGATCTCATTGCCCCGCTGCTTGGCCTGCGCCAGCAGTTCGTCCTCAGCCAGCATCTGCTTGGCCTTCTCCTCCGCCTGCTGGATAATAAGGTCGCCCTCCCGCTTGGCCGAGGCAATGTAATCATTGCGGGCCGACAGCAGCTTTTTTGCCTCGGCCAGTTCCATGGGGAACTGCCCCCGGATCTCATCGATCAGATCCAGCGCCTTGTCCCGCTCCAGCATACACTTGTCGGAAGAAAGGGGCACGTTCTTTGCTTCATCGATCATCTCAAACAGCATGTCCAACAGTTCATTGACCCCGGTCGCCATCATCGATTCCTCCTGCTCTTCATTTTTTCATTCACATCCCCGATGATCTCCCGGGGCACAAAGTCGCTCAGCTCGGCCCCATAGGCCGCCATTTCCTTTACCACGCTGGAACTGACATAAGTATATTTGGCGCTGGACGGCAAAAACATGGTGTCCAGGCGAGGATTCAGCTTCCGGTTGATGAGGGCCATCTGGAGTTCCTTTTCATAATCGGACATCGCCCGCAGGCCCTTGACCAGAGTGCATGCCCGCTTCTGCCGGGCGTATTCCGACACCAGCAGGGAGGACTGGTCCACTTCCACGTTGGGGAGCTTGCTCACCACCCGTCGGATCAGCTCCACCCGCTCGTCCGGGGGAAAGAGCCCGGTGTTCACCTTTTCGGAATTCACCATCACGCAGACGATCAGCCGGTCGAAACACATGGACGCGCGCTTGATGACGTTCAGGTGTCCCAGCGTAATGGGATCAAAGCTGCCGGGGTAAATGGCTGTTTTCATAAAAACACATCCTTGCCCGCCAGGGGCCTGCTTCACGGTAAGGCCCGGCGGTGGTAAAGGGTCAGTTTGATCTTGCCGTAGCGGTATTCCCGCCCCTTCTCATAGGGGCCCGGAAGCTGAGGCAAAACCTTTTCCAAGGAACTTTCGCAGATAATTATACCATTTTCAGTCATAATGTCAATCGCGGCCATCTGTTTCAAAGCCTGATCCATCAAATCCGCGGCATAGGGCGGGTCCAGAAAGGCCAGGCCAAATTTCTCCCGGCAAGACCCCAGAAAGGAGAGGGCGTCGCCGCGGACCACCCGTGCCTGCCGGGAAAAACCCGTCATCTCCAGGTTTTCCTGAATGATCTTGGCCGCCTCCCGCCCCGCATCCACAAAAACCGCCCGCTCCGCGCCCCGGGAGAGCGCCTCGATCCCCAGTTGTCCGGTGCCGCCGAAGAGATCCAGCACCCGGCGGCCCTCCACATCGAACTGGATGATATTGAAAATGGACTCCTTCACCTTGTCGGTGGTGGGTCTGGTATCCAGACCCGGCAGTTCCTTGAGCCTGCGGCCCCGGGCCGTTCCGCTGATGATCCTCATGGTGATCCTTCCTCTCCCTGTGGGGTGATTTCCCGCGATGCGCGGAAGTAGTCGTATACCGCCTTCCCGGCGGCCTTTCCCACCGCCTCCTCCAGCTCGGCCGGAGAGGCGGCTTTGATATTTTTGAGGCTTTTGAAGTGCTTGAGAAGCGCCGCCTTCCGGCTCGGCCCCACCCCCGGCACCTTGTCCAGCTCGGAGCCCTTCAGGTGGGCCGACTGCTGCTGGCGGTGGAACTCGATGGCAAAGCGGTGGGTCTCCTCCTGGATCCGGCCCACCAGGGCAAAGACGGCGGGGTAGCGCTGGATGCCGATCTCCCGGCCGTCCGGGGTCACCAGAGCCCGGGTGCGGTGCCGGTCGTCCTTCACCATGCCGAACACCGGGATGGAAAGCCCCAGCTTCTCTTCCACACCCACCGCCACCCGGGCGTGCTCCTCGCCGCCGTCGATGAAGAGGGCGTCTGGGAGGTCGGAAAACTTCTCGTCCCCGTCCAGATACCGCCGGAAGCGCCGGGTGAGCACCTGCTCCATGGAGGCATAATCGTCGGGGCCTTCCATGTTCTTGAGCTTGAAGCGCCGGTAGTCCCGCTTGAGGGGCTTGCCCCCCGCGTAGACCACCATGGAGGCTACAATGTCGCTGGCGCCCTGGTTGGAAATATCGTAAGACTCGATGCGCTGGGGCGGCTTCTCCAGATCCAGCAGCCTGCCCAGCAGCTCCAGCAGCTTGGACTGCCGCTCGGAGCGGGAGGTGGCCCGTTCCACCTCCTCCACGGCGTTTTTGTTGGCCAGACGGATGAGGTCGGCCTTCGCCCCCCGCCGGGGCGTGAGCAGCTCCACCCGCCGTCCCGCCGCCTCGGAGAGCATCCGGGCCACTGAGACCTCATCCTCCAGCTCGCAGGGGAGCAAAATCTGCCGGGGCAGCCGGGCGCGCCCGGCGTAATACTGGCGCACCAGGGCGGAGACCGCCTCCCCCTCCTCCCCCTCCATCGGGGTCTCGATCAGGTCCATGTCCTTGGCGGCCAGGTCGCCGTCCACAAAGTGGAGGACCACAAAGCAGCTCTTGGCCTCCCCACGATGAAAGCCCACTACGTCGGTGTCGGACAGGCTCCCCGCCACCACCTTCTGCCGCTTGCCCAGCAGCTCGATGGCCTTGAAGCGGTCCC
>OWID01000767.1_pt1 | contig 10817 bp, 6 predicted proteins | sample 1732661 | NCBI WGS metagenome assembly OWID01 (sample SAMN05065739, study PRJEB22554) | human gut metagenome | biome: ENVO:2100002; feature: ENVO:00000062; material: ENVO:00002003 | host: Homo sapiens | place: USA
AGCTGTTCGCTGGCCGCTGCGCGGAAGGTATCGCCTGCCGCCAGCATGACCCGCTTGCCCAGATCCTTGTACAGATAAGCCAGCTTGGCAATGGTGGTGGTTTTGCCCACGCCGTTCACGCCCACAACCAGAATAACCGCCGGTTTGCCGCTCAGGTCCAGGTCAGTTTTGGGGCTTACCTCGCGGCGGATGATATCGCGCAGGGCATCCAGCGCTTCCTGGCCGGTATGCAGGCCGTTGATCTCCACCTCGTCGCGCAGCTCGTCCACCAAACGCACCGCGCAGCTGGGGCCGACATCGGCCAGAATCAGCTGCTCTTCCAAATCATTATACAGGTCATCATCAATAACAGAGCTGGTCAAGGTGTTGACGATATTCTGGAAAAAGTCCGTTCTGGTTTTTTCCAGGCCATCGCTCATTTTCTTCTTTTTCTTAAAAATATCGAAGAATCCCATGGCGGTTCCTCCTTTGAATTAACTGATCAGATCAGCGGAAACGTTTTCAAGGTCAAGACGCAGGATCTTGGAAACACCATCCTCCTGCATGGTCACGCCGTACAGCACATCAGCTGCTTCCATGGTGCCGCGGCGGTGGGTGATAACGATGAACTGGGTGCGTTCGGTCATGCGGCGCAGATACTGCGCATAGCGCGTAACGTTCACATCGTCCAGTGCAGCTTCAATTTCGTCCAGGATGCAGAACGGCGACGGGTTGACGGCCAGAATGGCAAAATAAATGCTGATGGCCACCAGCGCCTGTTCGCCGCCGGACAGAGCCGACAGGTTTTTGATGACCTTGCCGGGGGGCGAAACCTGAATTTCAATGCCGGAGTTCAGCACATCATTCTCATCCGAAAGATAGAGCCTCGCCGAACCGCCGCCGAACAGCTCGCGGAAGATCGCACCGAAGTTGCGGTTGATCTCCTTAAAGCTGGCGGTGAACATCTCCTGCATTTCGCTGCACAGCTCGGCAATCATTCGGTTCAGCTCCGCGCGGGATTTCTCCACATCGGTGACCTGTGCTTTCATGAAGTCGTACCGTTCTTTAACTTCCTTGTACTCTTCGATCGCGCCCACATTCACGTTGCCCAGCGCGCGGATCTTGCCGCGCACTTCGGCCACCTGGCGGCGCAGGTCTGCCACATTGGCAAAGGGTACACAGAGCTTTTCCGCCTCGGCTTCGGTCAGCTGGTATTCCTCCCACAGCTTGGATGCCGTGGTGTTCAGCTCAGTTTCCGCCGCGGTCTTGCGCTCGGCCAGGCGGGCCATCTCGCCGCTCATCCGCTCGCGCTCATCGGTCAGGGTGCGGTTTTCCTGGGTCAGGCGGGTCACAGCGGCTTCCTTTTCCATGCGCTCGGCATTCGCCTTGCGGATGTTTTCCTCCGCCGCGGTAATCTTCTGTTTGTTTTCTTCGCTGGCTCGCTTGATTTCATTGGCGCGCAGCTCATTGGCGGCAATGCGCTCTTTGGCGGCGGCCACATTGGCCTGCAGTTCCCGCACGCGGGCTTCGGCTTCGCCGCTGCGGCCTTTCAGGGTTTCCAGCGCTGCTTCGTGCAGGCTCAGGTCCTTCTCGGTGCGCAGCTTCTGCATTCGGTTATCCGAAAGTTTCTGCGATGCTTCCTCCCGCTGGCGGGTCACATCGCTGGTGGAAGCGCCCAGGCTTTCCAGCTCTTTGCGGTGCGTTTCAATCTCGGCTTCCGCCTGTTTGCGGGCGTTTTCTGCCTGGGCGGCGGCCGCAGTGTTCTCCCGCAGCTGCTGTTCCAGCGCGGCAATCTCCTGCCCGCGGTGGGCGGCAGCATTCTTGCCCTCTTCCAGCGCGGTGTTCAGCTGATCCAGCTCCATCTCGGCTTTCAGGCGGGCCGCAGCGGCGGTCATGCCCTCGCTCTCGGCACCGGCCAGCTGGGCGGTCAGGTTATCCACCTCCGCTTTGCGGGCGGCGGCTTCCTTTTCGGCTGCTGCGCGGCGCTCGTCCAGTTTCAGCACCTTGGCACGCAGTTCGTCCAGTTCCTGCTTGCGGCTGAACACACCCACACTGCGCGCGGTGGAACCGCCGGTAAAGGAACCGCCTGCGTTGATGACCTGGCCGTCCATTGTGACAATGCGGTTGCGGTAGCCAAGATTTTTGGCCACCACCGACGCTTCGCCCAGATCCTCCACCACAATAATGCGGCCCAGCAGGTTATCAATAATATGCTGGTACTGGGGGGCGGTCTCCACCAGGTCGGCGGCCACCTCCGCCGTGCCGGTCAGGCGGCCATTGAATCGGCTGCCCTGCACGGTATCCAGCGGCAGGAAGGTTGCGCGTCCGGCGCGTTCTTCCTTCAAAAAGGTGATGGCCGCGCGGGCGCAGCCTTGGTCCTGCACCACAATGTTCTGCAGCGCAAAGCCAAGTGCCGTTTCAATCGCGATTTCGTACCCCTTGCGCACGCTCAGGATACCGGCCACCGGGCCGATGATGCCCCGCAGCCGCCCACCGCCCGCGGCGCGCATGACGGCTTTTACGCTCTGCTGATAGCCGTCCATGTTGCGCTCCAGATCCTCCAGAATGCGGATGCGCTGGGCGGTGTTGTTTTTATCCGCTGCGGCCTTCTGCAAAGCTTCAGCGGCTTCCGCCTGCTGGCGGCGACGGCTTTCCAGCTTGAGCTTTAAGCCGGAGCGGATGTTATCGTTGCGGGTCACGGCTTCCTCGCACTCTTTCAGGTGCTCGGCCGCGGCTTCCCGTTCCTCGGTCAGTTTTTGTGCCACGTCACCCGCGGCGGCTTCCTGGTTTTTCAGGCCGTTCAGCTGGGCGCGGGCCGCTTCCACGGCGGATTGCAGCCCCGCACCCCGCACCTGCAGGGCAGTGGCATTCTGCTGCATGCGGGCCATGGCGGCGCTCACGATCTCCCGCCGCTCACCGCTTTGCAGCGCCTGCTGTTCCAGCGTGTTCAGCTGCTGGCGCAGCTTGTCCGCCTCGGCATCCAGATTTTGCAGCACGGTTTGCAGCTGGGTGATTTCCGCTTTGTGCTCGTCCGCTTCCTGCGCAATCCCCTTTGCGCCTTCCCCGGCGCGGGTCAGCTCATCGCTGGCGCTGCGGATCTGCTCGTTCGCGTGTTCGGTTTCGTTCTGCAAAACTGCCAGCTGGCTTTCGCTCCCGGCGTTCTGCTCGGTAATGGTGCGGATCTCAGCGTTCGCTTCCTCCACCTGCAGCATCAGCTGCTGGGCTTCGGCGCGCAGGGCTTCGGTGCGGGTGTCAAATTCATCCAGCTGGCGGGAAATGCGTGCATAGTCGCTTTCCGCCGCCTCATACTTGCGCTGCTGGTCCCGCACCGTATCCTGTGCGCGGCGGATTGAATCCACCCACAGGGTAATTTCCAGCCCCTTGCGGGTCTCGGAATATGCCAGGAACTGCTCCGCCTTTTCGCTGTCGCGTTTCAGGGGTCCAACCCGCTTTTCCAGCTCCCCCAGAATATCCCGCAGGCGTTCCAGATTGCCCTCCGCCGCGGCCAGGCGGCGTTCGGCTTCATTTTTGCGGTAGCGGTATTTGGCAATGCCAGATGCTTCCTCAAAAATCTCGCGCCGCTCGGTGGATTTTGCACCAACGATCTCCGCAATGCGCCCCTGACCCACAATGGCGTAGCCATCGCGCCCAAGGCCGGTATCCAGCAGCAGCTCGTACACATCTTTTAAGCGCACGCTCTGGCCGTTGATGGTATACTCGCTCTCCCCGCTGCGGTAATAGCGGCGGCCAATGGTTACTTCGTCCGCGTCCATTTCCAGCCCATGATCGGAGTTATCAATGGTCAGCGATACCGCCGCATAGCCCATTGCGCCGCGGGTCTGGGTGCCGCCAAAAATAACGTCCTCCATCTTGCCCGCACCGCGCAGCTGTTTGGAGCTGGTTTCGCCCAGAACCCACCGGATGGAATCCGAAATGTTGCTTTTGCCGGAGCCGTTCGGCCCCACAACACCGGTAATGCCTTCGCCAATGGTGATCCGCGTTTTATCCGGGAAGGACTTGAAGCCCTGTATCTCAAGTTCTTTTAAGCGCATAGATGCCCCTTTTTATGCCTGCTGTTCCAGCTTGGTCAGCGCCGCTTTGGCAGCCTGCTGTTCCGCAGCCTTTTTGCTGCGGCCTTCGCCCACAGCCAGCGCCTTGCCGTTCAGCGCCACAGTAACCTGGAACCGCTTATCATGCGCCGGGCCGGATTCCCCTGTCACGGTGTAGGTCAGGCGGTCGTCCGGGTGTTTCTGCACCACTTCCTGCAGGGCGGTCTTGTGGTCATCCTCGGCGGTTTTGCCCTCCGTGATGAACGGCAGGATAAAGTTGCGGGCGGTCTCAATGCCGCCGTCCAGGAACAAAGCGGCAATGGTGGCTTCAAACGCATCCGAAACCACGCTGGGGCGGCAGCGCCCGCCGCCCAGCTCCTCGCCGCGGCCCAGCCGCAGGTAAGAGCCCAGGTCGATCTCCTGCGCAAACTGGAACAGCGCGTCCTCGCTGACCAGCGAAGCGCGCATGCGGGACAGTTCGCCCTCCGGGCGGGTGGAATGGTGGAACAGATAGTTTGCCACCACAACGGACAGCACACTGTCGCCCAAAAATTCCAGCCGCTCGTTATACAGCGTAGGGGTTTTGCTCTCGTTGGCGTAAGAGCTGTGGGTCAGCGCCGTGATGAGCAGTTCTTTATTCTTAAAATGGTAATGCAGCTTTTCTTCCAATTCCTCAGGGGTACGCGTGGTCATAAGATTGCCTTACCTTTCGTTCTCTCTGTTTTGCGATTGTATATCGGGATATTTTGCAGGCCGGGCGGGCAATGCCCGCCCCTGCAATGGGCTTTGGTTTTGCGGCTATCCCGTAGGGGCGCACATTGTGCGCCCGCTGCCTATATTTTGGTACCGGCCATTTCCAATGGGCGGGCATAACATTTCAATTTTCGCACGATATGCCGTTTTATTCCGCGTCTGTCTTTTCTGCTGCGGCCTTGGCGGCTACTTCGGCCAGGGCGCTCTGCATGGTGCCGCACAGGTCATTGGCAACACACAGCTTTGCCTGGCGGATGGCGTTCTTGATGCCCTTGGCCTTGCTGGAACCGTGTGCCTTGATGACCGGCTTTGCCGCGCCCAGCAGCGGTGCGCCGCCGATCTCCTCAGAGTCCATCATGTGCTTCAGATTGCGCAGCCCGCCTTTTACGCCAAGGTAGCACAGCTTGGTCACAATGCTCTGCATAAAGATGTCTTTCAGCATGCCCAGCAAAGTACCTGCCACACCCTCGGTCAGCTTCAGCACCACATTGCCCACAAAGCCGTCGCAGACGATAACGTCCACCTCACCAGCCATAATATCACGCGGCTCAATGTTGCCCACAAAGCGGATGGCCGGGTTTGCTTTCAGCAGGCCGTGGGCTTCGCGGTACATCGGGGTGCCCTTGGTGTCCTCGGCGCCGTTGTTCACCAGCGCGACGGCGGGGTCCTTGCGGCCCATGACCTTATTCATGTACACGCTGCCCATGGTGCCAAAGGCATTCAGCATCTCGGCACGGCATTCGGCGTTTGCGCCGCAGTCCAGCAGCAAAAACGGCTGCTTTTTGCCCGGCATGCAGGTAGCCAGCGCCGGGCGCTTGACCCCCTTGACGGTGCGCACGATCAAACTGGTGCCCACATGCAGCGCGCCGGTGGAACCGGCGGAAACAAAGGCATCCGCCTCGCCGTTTTTCAGCATCGTCAGGCCTTTGACCAGGCTGGAATCCGTTTTGTGGCGCACGGCCTTGACCGGGTCATCGTGCATATCCACATCCTCGGTGCAGTGAATCAGCTCAAAGGGGGTCAGGTCCACGCTAAGCTCCTGGGCAGCGGCCTTGATCTTGGCTTCATCACCCAGCAGGGCCAGGGTCATGCCATCACCAAACTCTTTTACCGCATCGGCTGCGCCCTGTACGGTCGATTTCGGGGCGTTATCGCCACCCATTGCGTCCAGTAAAATTTTCATAATCCACCTCAGTGTTCCGCTTCGGCTGCCCATGCCCGCATAGCGGCCTGTGCAGCATCAGAAAGTGCCATATACCGTTCGCGCTTATCCCGGATGGTGTCAATCTCCTCGGTGCGCGGCAGAATGCCCATGTTGGCACCCATGGGCTGGAAGTCCTTGTTGGGGGTGGTGATATAATCGATCAGTGCGCCACACATCGTTGTGGTCGGCGGGGGCGGCAGCTCTCTGCCCTGCAAACGGGCGTACAAATTGCGCGCTGCCAGCAGGCCGGAAGCCGCGCTTTCCATATAGCCCTCAAACCCGGTGATCTGCCCGGCGAAAAACACGTTGGGGTGCTCTTTCAGGTAGAGCCCCTTGGTCAGCACCGCCGGGCTTTCCAAAAAGGTATTGCGGTGCATCACGCCATAGCGGATGAACTCTGCATGTTCCAAGCCGGGAATCATCGAAAAAACGCGCTTCTGCTCGCCCCATTTCAAATTGGTCTGGAAACCAACGATATTGTACAGCGTGCGGGCGGTGTTTTCGGCGCGCAGCTGTACGTTGGCCCAGGGGCGGTGGCCGGTGCGCGGGTCCCGCAGGCCCACCGGGCGCAGCGGGCCATAGCGCATGGTATCCGCCCCGCGGCCCGCCATCACCTCAATAGGCATACAGCCTTCGTACACCGTCAGCTCCCCATCAAAGTCATGCAGAGGGGCACGCTCCGCGTTCAACAATTCGTTATAAAACGTTTCATATTCCAATTTGTTGAATGGGCAGTTCAGGTAATCGGCTTCACCGCGCCCGTAGCGGGACGCCGCAAAGATCTTTTCCATATCCAGGCTTTCGGCGCTCACAATGGGAGCCACGGCGTCAAAAAAGCTCAGCCGGTGGCTGCCGGTCAGCGCGGCAATCTGCTCCGCCAGCGCACCCTCGGTCAGCGGGCCGGAAGCCACCAGCACCGGAACGCTTTCGTCCAGCGCGGTCACTTCCTCGCGGTGAACGGTAATGCCCGAGTTCTTTTCCACCATTTCCGTCACGGCGGTGGAAAACACATCACGGTCCACCGCCAGTGCACCGCCAGCCGCCACGCGGGCGGTCTCGGCAGCATCCAGCAGGTGGGACCCCATCATGCGCATTTCAATTTTCAGCAGGCCGGAAGCCGAATCCGGCCGTTCCGCCTTGAGGGAGTTGGAGCAGATCAGCTCCGCAAAGCCTGCACTTTTGTGCGCAGGCGAAAACTTGACCGGCTTTTGCTCGTACAGGTCCACCTGCACGCCGTGGTCCGCCAGCCAAAGGGCGGCTTCACACCCGGCCAGCCCGGCACCGATGATTTTGATTTGCATGCGTTATTTCTCCGCGTTTGTCTTTTCGATATTCTTCACAAACCCGCAGCCCTCTTTGGCGCAGTACAGCTGGCCGCGGCGCTTGAACAGCGTTTTGCCGCAGTGGGGGCAGGTTTCCGGCACGGGTTCATCCCATGTCATAAAGTTGCAGGTGGGGTAGTTGCTGCAGCCGTAATACACGCGGCCCTTGGCGCTTTTGCGCAGCAGCATATGGCCGCCGCACAGCGGGCACAGGCCGCCGGTATCCTTTACAATGGGGTGGGCGTTGCGGCACTCCGGAAAGCCGGAACACGCCACAAACTTGCCGTACCGCCCGCTTTTGATCACCATGGGGCGGCCGCATTTTTCGCAGATCTCGTCGGTGGGGATATCCTCCACTTTGATCTTTTTGCCCTCCATGTTCTTTTCGGCGGCTTCCAGGCTTTTTTCAAAGCCCTGGTAGAAATCGTCCACTGTTTTGACCCAGTCCGCCTTACCGGCTTCCACAACGTCCAGCTTTTTCTCCATATCGGCACTGAATGTCGGGTCCACGATATCGGGGAACTGTTCCAGCATGACCTGGTTCACCGCGCGGCCCAGCGGGGTGGTTTTGAGCTTTTTCTGCTCCTTTTCCACATAGCCGCGGTCCACAATGGTGGTAATGATCGGCGCATAGGTGGAAGGGCGGCCAATACCGTTTTCTTCCAGCGCATGGATCAGCGTTGCTTCAGTATAGTACGGCGGCGGCTGGGTGAATTTCTGCTCCGCCGAAAGCTTGTTCAGTTTCAGGTCCTGGCTCACTTCCAGCGGGGGCAGGGCGGTTTCTTTCTTCTGCTTATCGTCGGTGGCTTCCTCATACAAAGCGGTAAAGCCGTCAAACGTTACATGGAAACCCGATGCGCGGAAGATATAATCCCCCGCCGTGATGTTGGCCGAAACGGTATCCATCAGGCAGTCTGCCATCTGGGATGCCATAAAGCGGCTCCAGATCAGGCGGTACAGCTTGGCTTCATCGCCGGAGATGCTGCCCTCCACCTGGTCCGGCGTCAGTTCCGGCATTGAGGGGCGGATGGCTTCGTGGGCATCCTGCGCCGCTGTGGCGGAGCGGGATTTCCAGACGCGCTTTTTGTTGCAGACGTAATTTTCGCCCCAGGTCTTGCCGATAAAGGTCTTAGCGGCTGCGGCGGCTTCGTCCGCAATGCGCAGACTGTCGGTACGCATATAGGTGATCAGACCGATCTGGCCATAGCCGTGCACCTCCATACCTTCATACAGGCGCTGGGCGGCACGCATGGTGCGGGTGGCCGAAAACCCCAGTGCGCGGCTGGCATCCTGCTGCAGGGTGGAGGTGATGAACGGTGGCTGCGGCTGGCGGCGGCGCTGGCCCTTATCCACACGGGTCACGGTGTAGGGTTTGCCGTCCAACGCGGCCAGAATGGCATCCGCCTGTTTTTTATTTTTCACCACCAGCTTGGTGCCGTCCGCCTGGGCTGTCAGCCGTGCGTTGAACGCACAGCCGCTCTGGCGGGGCTTCAGGTTGGCGTCAATGTTCCAGTATTCTTCGGGCTTAAAGTTTTCAATTTCGATCTCGCGGTCGCGGATAATGCGCACCGCCACGCTCTGCACGCGGCCAGCCGAAAGCCCGCGGCGCACCTTATGCCACAAAAACGGGCTAAGCTTATAACCCACCAGGCGATCCAGCGCGCGCCGGGCCTGCTGGGCGTTGAACAGATCCATATCAATGGTGCGCGGGTGGGCCATACCCTCCTGCACGCCCTTTTTGGTGATCTCGTCAAAGGTCACGCGGTTGGGGGCGGTGGGGTCCAGCCCCAGCACATTGGCCAGATGCCAGCTGATCGCCTCGCCTTCACGGTCCGGGTCGGTTGCCAGATAGACGGTCTGTGCTTTTTTCGCTTCGGCTTTCAGGTCCTTGACCAGCGCGGTCTTGCCTTTGATGGTAATATACTTTGGGGTATAGCCATGTTCCACATCAATGCCCAGCGTGCTGGCGGGCAGGTCCCGGATATGGCCCATGCTGGCCGTTACAGTATAGCCGCGGCCCAGGTATTTGCCAATGGTCTTTGCCTTGGCCGGGGATTCCACGATCACCAGCTTGGTGCCGGGCTTTGCTTCGGTCTTTTTGGTGGTGCGCTTTGCGGCAGGTTTTTTGGCTGCGGTTTCGCCGTCCTCTGCCTTAGCTGCCTTGGTTTTGGTCGTTGTCTTTTTCGTGGTTGCTTTTTTTGCTGCCGGTTTTTTCGCTGCAGTCTTTTTTGCGGCAGTTTTTTTTGCCGGGGTTTCTTCCGGCTGCGCTGCCTGCTGGGCAGTCAGCTCCAGTTCAGTTTGCTTTGCCATATCTGTTTCTCCCAAATTGGCGTATAAGTTCTATCTTAATCGGATACTTTCCGTAATGTCACCATATATGCGGGCCATATCCGCCCGCTGCGGCTGGGGCCGCTTGCCCTTATGCCGCGGTATACCGGCCCCCGCCGTTATCCACGGCGGCGCCGGCAAATTCCAGCTCCATGAGCGCCGCCAGAACAGCCTGCACGGCAAGCCCCGTTGCGGCAGCCAAGTCATCTGCCGTCTGCGCTTTAGGGCCCAGTTCTGCCAGCACGGTGCGGGCGTTGGGGGTCAGCTCATCCAGCATAACCCCCTCCTGCACCAGCTCGGTGCCGCCGGGTGCAATGTGCAGGGTATCCAGCACATCATCCGCCGTGCACAGGGCGCGGGCGCGGCCGGTGCGCAGCAGCTCATTGGTGCCCTCGCTGGTGGGGCTGTAAATGCTGCCGGGTACCGCAAACACCGGCCTGCCGTACTCTTCGGCATGGCTCACCGTGTTCAGCGTTCCGCTGCGGGTGCGGGCTTCCGCCACGCAGAGGGCCTCGCTCAAACCGGCAATCAGCCGGTTGCGGGCCAAAAAGGTCCCTGTCATTTTGCCCGTATAATCCGGCGGGTATTCGCTCAGCACGGCACCTCCCAGAGCTTCCAGCTCTGTGCGCAGGGTCACGTTCACCGCTGGGAAGGTCTTGTTGATGGCCGTGCCCAAAAAAGCAACGGTCTGCTGCCCGGCTTCCACCGCCGCGCGGTGGCCTGCGCCGTCCAGCCCTTCGGCCAGCCCGCTCACGATCACCACACCCCGCTCCGCCATTGTCAGCGAAAGATCCCGGCAGGCGGAAAGCCCATACTTTGTGGGGCGGCGGGTGCCCACCATGCCCACATACCGCCGCCCGTTCAGGCAGGCAGGGTTTCCGGTGCCGTACAGCACCAACGGCAGGTCGGGCAGGTCCCGCAGCCGCTGGGGGTAATCGGCGCTGTCCGGTGTCAGGATAAAAATATTCAAATCATCGCAGCGCTTTTTCAGCCCCGCCATCTGGGCCGGGGCCACCACCTGCATAAATTCGTGGGCTTTTGCGCTCAGGTATTCCGGCGGGTTCCAGCCCGCTTTTACCTGGCCATACAGTTCGGCCGGGTCCGGGTATTCTTCCAGAAGTCTGCCCGCCAGGCCTGTCTCTTATACACATCTCCGAGCCCACGAGACCGGAGCCTATCTCG
>OWID01000770.1_pt1 | contig 10783 bp, 9 predicted proteins | sample 1732661 | NCBI WGS metagenome assembly OWID01 (sample SAMN05065739, study PRJEB22554) | human gut metagenome | biome: ENVO:2100002; feature: ENVO:00000062; material: ENVO:00002003 | host: Homo sapiens | place: USA
CTAGTCGTCGGCAGCGTCAGATGTGTATAAGAGACAGGCTTGATGACGCCCAGCAGGTAGAGCGGCTGGGGATTGTTCACATCCAGGGTGACGGCGCGCTGGGCGAAGGTCTCGGCGGCCTCCCAGTTCTGGGCGGTCATCAGGGCTTCGACCAGGTGGACCAGGGCGTCCACGTTCTGGGGGTTTTGGGCGACCTGCTGCATGAGCGCGCCGATGGCGTCGCCGCCCATGCCCGCCGGAGCCTGGGGCGCGGGCTGCACATGCACGGTGATCTGCGGATGCTTGAAGCGCTCCGTAAGGGAAATCACCAGCATGGCCGCCAGACTCAGGGCCAGCAGCAGGGCCACCACGCGCGCCGGAGTATTGAGCTTGGGCAGATCAGTCATGGTTGAGCATCTCCCATTGGCTCAGGCGGGCCGCCAGAGCGCGTTGTTGCGCGGCCAGAAAGGCCAGATACGCGCCGAGGCCGATCCAGACGGCGGCGTTGGCGATGACGATCCAGGTGAGGGTATCCATATATGTCCTCCGTGGGAGAGTTCGCTGCGGCGTTTACGCCGCCGGGTTGTCGGCATTGGCGGCCAATGCGTCGAGGCGGGCGCGTAAATCGAGCTGGCGTTTGCGCAGCCAGACCAGCCCGGCCCAGAGCAGACCGAAAGAAAGCACGCAGGCAATGACCGTCATCTTCATTTCCGGCTCCAGGCCGCCGCCCTTGGCCGCGAAAACCGCCGGATGGATCGAGCGCCAGATCCGGGCCGAAATGAAGACCAGGGGCACGTCCAGAAAGGCCACCACGCCCACCACGGCGCAGACCAGGCTCTTGCGTTGCGGCGGCAGATCCAGGCCGCGCAGCACCAGATAGCCCGCGTAGACGAACCACATGATCAGGGTGGTGGTCAGGCGCGGGTCCCAGGTCCACCAGACGCCCCAGGACTTGCGCGCCCAGAGCATGCCGGTGACCAGCGCCAGGCCGCTGAGCAGCACGCCCACCTCGGCGGCCAGGGGACGGATCTCGTTCTTGGCGCGGCCGTCCACCCGGTGGCCCTCCAGCAGCCAGGCCTTGACGATCTTCTTCTGGAACTTGTAGGTGATCTCCTCCAGGTACTTGTCCATCTCGGGATAGTCCTCCAGGAAGAGCTCGTGCCAGTGCTCGATGAGCTTGTTCCACCGCTCCTCGCGCACGTTCTTGTCGTCGGTGTCCATGGCGGCGCGGGCCTCGTCCATGGTGGCCTCCACGATCTTGCCGAACAGCTCCTGGTCGAAGTCGGCGTGGTCGTAGGTCATCTTGTCCCGGCCGATCTCGGCCACGATCTGGTTGATGAAGGCCACCTGCTTCTTGATGTCCTCGTGGGCGGCCACGATGGCGTCGTACATGATGTCGTCGGGCAGCTCCTTGGCGCCGGCCTCAATCATGATCACCTTCTTGTCGGTGGCGGCCACAGTCAGATCGAGCTGGGAGGCGTGCTTCTGCTCGTTGGTGGGGTTGAGGACAATCTGGCCGTCCACATAGCCCACCTCCAGGCAGCCGATGGGGCCGGCCCAGGGGATGCAGGAATAGGCCAGGCAGGCGGACACGCCGATCATGGCGGTCACCTCGGGAGAGCAGTCCCGGTCCACGCTCATAACGGTGGCGGTGACCACCACGTCGTTGCGGAAGTCGTAGGGGAACAGGGGGCGGATGGAGCGGTCGATCACGCGGCTGGCCAGCACGGCGGGCAGGGAGGGCTGGCCCTCGCGGCGCATGAAGGAGCCGGGGATCCGGCCCACGGCGTACAGCTTCTCCTCAAAGTCCACGGAGAGGGGGAAGAAGTCCACGCCGTCCCGGGGGCGGGGGGACACGGTGACGGCCACCAGCACGGTGGTCTCGCCGTAGGTGACCATGGCGGAAGCGGTGGCCAGCTCGGCCACCTTGCCCACGTCGATGGTCAGGGGGCGGCCCGCCACCTCGGTCTTGTAGACCTTGTGGTTGGTGAATTCCTTGTGCTTGATAATGGTTGACATGCGGGTATTCCTCCTTTTCATTGGCGTCTCCCACACATCAGAGCCCGGTCCCTTTTAGCACTTGAAGCCGGGTCCGGTCCTCCAGGCCCAGGTTCAACTGCTAAAAAGCAAGCTCCGACGGATGGGAAGAAGGGGTGGCACGGAGCCCGCGCCACCCCTCTTGATTCGTTGTTGTCACGCTGCGGCGGCTGCACGACGGACAACTGCTCAACACTCCGCGAAAAATGCCGTTGGCGTTCCGCCAACCTGTTTTTTCATCTGCGTGTTTCGCTGTCGTCCTGCTCCGCACGCCTCCGCGCTTCTTCTTACTTTCGGATGCCCAGCTTGGCGATAATGGCGCGGTAGCGCTCGATGTCCTTGGCCATCAGATAGTCCAGCATCTTGCGGCGCTTACCGACCATCTTGAGCAGGCCGCGGCGGCTGTGGTTGTCGTGGATGTGCACCTTCAGGTGCTCGGTCAGCTCCTGGATGCGGGCGGTCAGAATGGCGATCTGCACCTCGGGGGAGCCGGTGTCAGTGGCGTGGGTACGGTTGGCCTCGATCACGGCCGTCTTCTCGTCCTTACGGATCATGGTTGGGTTCCACCTTTCATACAATGTGCCCTGGGCTGCGTGACCGGCCGGTGAGAGCCTGGGGACGAAGCCGGGGGTAAATTCTGCCTGTAAATCACAGGCTGTAGTAGTTTATCATATTCTCCCCGCCTTGTAAAGAGGTCATTCCCGATTTTGCGGCGAATTTTCCGGCGCCGCCGCCGTCCTCTGGCCCGTGGTGCGGGAGATCGTCAAAACCGCGGTGGAAAACGGCCAGTCGCTGACGGTGGAGGGTTGCTACATCCCCTTCAACTGGCGGGAGGACTTTGATGCGTCCTGCCTCCCCCACATACGCTTTCTCTGTCTGGTGTTCAGTGAGGCGTACATCCGCACCCGGTTTGACACCATTCAGACCCACGCCAACGCCATAGAGCGGCGGAAGGACGACTCCTTCTGCACCATGGAATTACTTTTGGCGGAAAACCGGCGCAATCTGGAGGCCTGCCGCCGCCGCGGACTGCCCTATTACCTCATTGACGGCCCCTATGCCCCGCCCCTGGACTGGTGAGCGTTACCAAATCGTCATTTATTCTTAATAAATTATCTTTAAATCCCCATTGACAATCATATGATTATTTAGTATAATCATGTCAAAGCAAGAAAAGGAGTGGATGATATGGCAAAGACGCTGCCGGGAACCACCATCGCGGTGGACTGGAACCGACCGGAGGAGGCGGAGACCCTGCTGAACTCCCTCTTTTTGGCCGGGGGGCTGATGCTCTCCCAGGTGGCCAGCCTGACCGGGCTGGAGCCCTATGTCATCCAGAACTGGGTCCGCCGGGGCTTTGTGGCCCCGCCGGAGCGCAAGCGGTACTCCCGCCGCCAGTTTTCCCGCATCGTCCTGATCAATATGCTGAAGGATTCCATGCAGCTGGACAAAATCTGCGCCCTGCTCTCCTATGTCAACGGGGAGCTGGACGATGAATCGGACGATCTGATTGACGATTTCCAGTTGTATCTCTATATTGTACGCCTGGCGGCCCTGGTGGAGCATCAGCCTCCCAGCGGGCCGGACGAGGCGGCCCGCTGGTGCCAGACAGCGGCGGAGAGCTACCGTGAGAGCGTCCCGGGCGCCCGGGACCGGGTGGCCCGCTGCCTCCATGTGATCCTGACGGCCTATCTGGCCGGACGGCTCAAGCAGGAGGCGGAGGCCCTCCTCGCGGCCCTGGCCTGACGCGTCCCAAGACAGCGGTAGGGACGCGGAGTATCCCACCGCTGTTTTATGATAGATCGCATCCCCATTTCGAGAAAGGAGGAACCCATTCATGGCAGCCTGGTGGCAATCCCTCTCTGCCCTGGACCACGTTCTGCTCTACATCGCCGTACCCGCCACGCTGATCCTGCTGATTCAGACCGTTCTCCTCTTTGCGGGGGGCGCGTTTGACAGCGACGGCGACGCCGGTGTGCCGGACGCGGACGGGCCGGACTTCGACGGCCCCGACGCCGACGGCGGCCCGCTCCACGAGGCCGCGGCGGACCCGGAGACCCCCGACACCGGCCTGCACCTGTTCACCGTGCGGGGCGTGGTGGCCTTCCTGGTGCTCTTCGGCTGGGGCGGCCTGTGGCTCCACCAGGTAGGCCTGCCCGGTTTCCTGGCGGTCTTCCTGGCCATCCCCATCGGCTTTGCCGGCATGGTGGGCATCGCCCTGGCCGTCCGCCAGGCCCTTCGCCTCCAGTACGACGGCACCCTGGATCTCCGCAACGCCCTCGGGCGGACGGGCACCGTGTACCTCACCGTTCCCCCCGGCCGCTCCTCCCCCGGCAAGGTCACCCTCACCGTGCAGGAGCAGCTGACGGAATTTGAGGCCCTCACCGACTCCCCCGCCCCCATCCCCACCGGCAGCCCTGTCCGTGTCACCGGTCTGGCCGGCCGCGGCGCCCTGCTGGTGGAACCCATTCCATCCGAATCAGAAGAGACAGAATAAGGAGGAACTTATGCCAAACATCTTTGGACTTATCCTTACCTGCGTCATCGTCGTCATCGTCTTCTCCCTGCTACTGTTCCTGATCAAGCGCTACAAGAAGTGCCCCTCGGACAAGGTTATGGTCATCTACGGCAAGGTGGGCAGCAACAAGGACGGCTCCACCCGCAGCGCCAAGTGCATCCACGGCGGCGCGGCCTTTATCTGGCCGGTCATCCAGTCCTATGAGTTCCTGGATCTGACCCCCATGTCCATCTCGGTGGATCTGGAAAACGCTCTGTCCCGCCAGAACATCCGCATCAACGTCCCCAGCCGCTTCACCGTGGGCGTCTCCACCGAGCCGGGGGTCATGCAGAACGCCGCCGAGCGCCTGCTGGGTCTGAAGCTCCAGGAGATCCAGGAGCTGGCCAAGGACATCATCTTCGGCCAGCTCCGCCTGGTCATCGCCACTATGGACATCGAGGAGATCAACACCGACCGGGATAAGTTCCTGGAGGCCGTCTCCCGCAACGTGGAGGGCGAGCTCAAGAAGATCGGCCTGCGCCTCATCAACGTCAACGTCACCGACATCTCCGACGAGTCCGGCTACATTGACGCCCTGGGCAAGGAGGCCGCCGCCAAGGCCATCAACGACGCCAAGAAGAACGTGGCCGAGAAGGACCGCGACGGCTCCATCGGCGAGGCCCAGGCCCGCCGCGACCAGCGCATCCAGGTGGCCCAGGCCGACGCCTCCGCCATCCAGGGCGAGAACTCCTCCAAGGTGGAGGTGGCCATGTCCAACGCCCAGCGCCGCGAGAAGGAGGCCGAGGCCACCCGCATCGCCACCGCCGCCGAGAAGATCGCCGCGGCCCAGGCCCTGGAGGAGGCCTACGCCGCCGAGCAGAAGGCCGAGGCCGCCCGCGCCCAGCGTGAGAAGGCCACCCAGGAGGCCGACGTCATCGTCAAGACCGAGATCGACAAGCGCCGCCGGGAGCTGGAGGCCGAGGCCGAGGCCGAGCAGATCCGCCGCCGCGCCAAGGGCGAGGCCGACGCCATCCTGGCCAAGATGCAGGCCGAGGCCCAGGGCGCCCAGGAGATCCTGGTCAAGCAGGCCGACGGCCTGCGGCAGATCGTGGCCGCCGCGGGCGGCGACGCCGACCACGCCGTGCGCCTGATGCTGGCCGACAAGATGGAGGAGCTCATGCGCATCCAGGTGGACGCCGTCAAGGGCATCAAGATCGACAAGGTCACCGTCTGGGACGGCGGCGAGCAGAAGGATGGCAAGACCGCCACGGCGGGCTTTGTCTCCGGCCTGATGAAGTCCATTCCGCCCATGAACGAGATGTTCGACATGGCGGGCATGGAGCTGCCCCGCTTCCTGGGCAAGAACAAGGAGGAGCCTGCTGCTCCCCCCGCGCCCGCAGAAGAGCCCGGCGCGCCCGCAGAAGAGTCCTGATAATTGGAAGGCCCCCGGAACCTGATGGGTTCCGGGGGCCTTTCTGCTTTAAATTAGAGCTTCTTTTCGGCAAAGCGCATGAGGATGACGGCCACCTCGGCGCGGGTGGCGGTGCCGGCGGGGTCGAGCCGGCCGCCGTCCTTTCCGGTCAGCAGACCCTCGCCCACGGCCCAGCACAGGGCGTCCGCCGCATAACCGCTGGCCGCGTCCTTGTCGGCAAAGCCGTCCAGGCCGCCTGTGGGCTCCGGTGTGCCCGCATAGCGGTACAGCATGGCCGCTAATTGCTCCCGGGTCACCGCGTCCTCCGGACCGAAGGCCCCGGTGTCATACCCGGCCACAATCCCCTGGGCCGCCGCCCAGTTCACCGCGCCGGCATACCACGCGTCCGCCGCCACGTCGGTGAAGCCCGCCCCGCCGGGGGCGGCAGGGCTGCCCGCCAGGTTCCAGAGCACCTGCGCCGTCATGGCGCGGGTCAGCACTGCGCCGGGGTCGAAGGTGACGGCGCTGGTACCGTCCATGAGGCCCTTTTCATACACATAGGCCACCGCATCATAGTACCACTCGCCGCTGCTCACGTCGGTGAAGGGCAGGGATTCGGGCTGTTCCGGCTCGGTTTCGATCGCGGTGAAGACCGCCTCGACCTCCACCTTGGAAGCGGGCATTTTGAAGGTATATTTGCCGTCGCCCTTGTCGGTGAGCTTGATGGAATCGCCATCCTTGCCGGTGACGGTCAGCTTGTCCAGCTCATAGCCCTCGTCGGGCTTCACGGTGATGGTCACGGTGGTGCCTCTGGAGGCGCGGGTGGGGCTTACCTTCACGCTGCCGTTGTCCGTGTCCTCCACGCTCACCGTGTACCGGGTGGAACTGGAGAAGGAGCCGCCGGAGGAGCTGTTTTTCGAGAATGTCGCATGGACGGTGCAGTCCTTTGTCACATTCTGAACGGTGTAGGTGCCGTTATCGTTCTGCACCACGTCTGCGGCGGTGCTGTCATCGACGGTCACATCAGAGATGGAATATCCGCTGTCGGCGGCGACGGTGAAGGTCTGACTGCCGCCATTGGCTACGGCCACCCTGCCGCTGGGAGTAATGGCGCCGCCTTCGCCGGCGGTGGCGGTGATGGTAAAGCCCTGCGCGGGGTCTTTTGTTCCATCGCCTACCACCACGCTGCCAATATCCGTAGTAATATTCTTGGCCGAGTCATCTGTGTAGGCCAGTTTGATCTTTAGCTGCTTGTCTTCTTTGGTAGTCTTGTTGTCCGCAATGGTAACAGGGAAGGAGCCGGTACCATTTCCGTCCTTTTCGCCCGTCTTTGTTGTTACCCCAAAAACAATATCGCCGCCCAAAATTGGATTCGAATTGTTAAAAGTACAACCGGAAATAGTCAGGGACTTGACACTGGCCCGCGCGCCGGTGATATCATCGGCTTTAGTCCCGTCACCCGTGCCGCGTTCAGCGACTTTAATGGGGCCGGAAGCACCGCAATTTCCTTCAAACCTAGTGTTGGTGATCGAGATCACGGCATCCTGTACGGCGACCAGGTTCAGATCGATGGCATAGTTAATGCCGCCGCAGTTTGTAAAGGTGCAGCCGTCAATGGTCAGGTTTTTCGCGTTGGTCAGATACATGCCCTGTCCACCGCTCACTCCTGCCTTGGAGTTTTGCACGGTGCAGTTGGTCATGGTCAGGTTCAGACCGCTGACAACAGTTGCGCTCTGATTCTGAGAGGTAATGAGGATGGATTTATCCGCCGTTCCATCTCTGTTGGTGTCGCCGTCCACGGTCAGATTATTCAAGGTGAGGTTCGTGTTGGTCTGGTTGGCATCGTCGCCCGAAGCTGCCACACAGTTGATGGTGCCGTACAGGGTCTTGCCGCTGCCCTCAATGGTGAGGGTGCTGCCCGCTGCGATGGAAATGTCTTTTGTCACATCCTGCAGCAGGGTGAGGGTGTGATCTTCTGCGGACAGCGCGGCGGTCAAAGCCTCATCGATAGAGGTGTATTTCGTCTCCCCGACCTGTGCCACAAGGACGCCTTCTTGCGTCTTTTCAAAGGTGTCCCCAGAGGCCAGGGTGATGGTGGGGATGTCCGCATCCTTGGCGGCCTGATAGGCCAGCTCAACCGCAACCTCGCTGCCATTTTCGGCCTTCACATTGGAGATGGTCACCGGGAACGCGCCGGTGGAGGGCGCGGCGGCATTGTTCTCTCCCTTCCCCTGGGAACCCAGTTGAATCTTGGCCCCCTCGGAGAAGGTGCAGTCCGCAACCACAGCGGAGGCAATGGTGGCGGGTTTTACTTCTCCGTCTCCCGACGGCTTCACATCTGTTGCCACGTCGTCCTCGCCGTTGCGCTGGTTCAGCTTGATGGCATTCTTCTCATAGCTGCCCGTAAAGGTACAGCCCCGGATCTCCACCGTGGAACCCTGGATGCCGCAGAGGTTCCAGTTGATTCCGTACTTCAGGCCGTCCTCTCCGGCGTTGAAGGTGCAGCCTTTAATCACCAGAGACTGGCAGTTGGGCAAATACATAAACGAGGAGTTTGTCTTGTCTCCGGCGGTATTGCCGGTAAAGGTACAGTCCGTCAGGGTCAGGTGCAGTCTGGGGGGATTGGGGCGCGTCTGCACATTGGTCAGGGCAAACTGTCCCTCCTTAAACTCCGTTCTGCTGATAGTCAGGTATACGTCCTTACCGTCGAGAGCGTCGCCCTTCACCGCCTCATTATAGGCGGCTACCGTAGTGAAGGGCTCCTCCTGCGTGCCCTTTCCCTCCTCTGTGGGCACGGGCTCCTGTGGCTCGTCGCCGGGCTCCGTCCTGGCGTCCGCGCTTGTTTCCTCCGTCTGTTCCATTCCGGCGATGGGAAGGGGCTGCTCCGCGTCCGCCGCAAAGGCGGACGGCATCAGCGTCAGCAGCATGCACGCCGTCAGGCACACCGACAAGATGCGTTTCTCCATGATTCTGTTTTCCTCCTTTTTGATGTCAGGGGTCGTGGCCGCAGAAAATGTGTGTCAATGCCACTCCGCCGTACCGGAGGTTCCCGCAGGATGCCATTCGGACTGCATACAAAACAGCTTAAAACAGGAAGCGCGGGTCTCCGGCCAGGTGAAACAGCATTGGCCGGCAAACCACCCCCTTTTGGAAAAGTGTACCTTTTAAAATAGTGGAAATGCAGGAAAATATATGTTAAAATGTAATTGATATCGCCGTATTTCTGTGCTATACTTCACACTAGGTAGTGCGACTATTTCATTTGTAAACGTACACTTTTTCAAACAAACAAAGCGCCTCTGGAATATTCCAGAGGCGCTTTTTGCATATAGTTCCGTTACAGCAGGGTGAAATCCAGCAGCTCGTGGCCCCACGCCCGCTCTGGGGCGTCCAGCCCGCGGCCGCCCACCATCAGCTCGCCGCACTGGTTGTCGTAGGGGTCTTGCCGCCAGGCGGGCATGGGGGGCGTCAGGGGGGCCTGGAAGGCGGAATTGGCTACCATCCGCCAGGGGTCCAGGCTGCCGAAGTAGTGGGCCCGGCGGGCGTCCTCCCCGCTGCGGCGGGCGGAGGAGCCGAAGGAGCAGTCCGCCCACAGCCAGCCGTGGGGGGCCAGGTAGAACATGGCCCAGTCGTGGGGGCCCACCCGGCCGGGCCGGACGGCCAGCCCGCTCTGCCACCGGGCGGGGATGCCCGCGATGCGGCACAGGGTGATGAAGAGCAGGGCGAACACCCCGCAGTCCCCCCGGAGGGTCTTGGCGCACTGGTCGGCGATGCAGTCCAGCTGGAGGTAGGCGGGCTGATAGCGGTAGTCCACCTGTCCGGTGACGTAGTCGTAGATGGCCTTCGCCTTTTCCGCCGGGTTGGCGCACCCCTCGGTCAGCCGGGCCGCCAGCGCCCGCAGGTAGGGGGTAAAGACGATGTGGGGCGGCTGCTCCTCCAGATCAAAGTCCGGCTGCGCCTGCTCCGGGGGGAGGGACAGGGGGCCGGTATACTCCGCCCGGAAGAGGTAACGGTAGGTGACGGAGAACTCCCCCACGCCGTTTGTTTTCCACCACATGGTGCGCTGCGGTGCATACTCCGGCGCGGCCACCCCGCCGGGGGTGCAGTCCAGCAGCTCAATATTGCTCTGCTGGGGGCAGGCCGCCGGGAGGGGCAGCCACGCCTGCACCTCCTGGCCCGCAACAGGCACCAGCGCCCGGATGCTCGCCTTCAGGGTGATGCGGGCGGTGAGGGAGCCTTCCCGCTCCATCCGGGCCAGCACGGCATCCCGCTCCGCGTTGTCCACCGCCTCGTGGACAAGCCCCGGTGCCTCCTTCGGGTAGATGCGCAGGGACTCCAGGAACTCCCGGTGTACCCGCAGCTCCCCGTCCACCATCCGCCAGTCGATGCGCCCGCCGTCCAGCAGGGCGTCGAACTGCGCCTCGGTAAAGCCGGGCCACTCCGCCCGTACCAGGGCCACCGCCTCGGGGCGGGTGTAGGGGTAGTCGTAGGGCAGGCGGGTCAGCCGCAGCCGCTCCGCCTCCAGCCGGGGGGCCAGCAGGGGCTGGACGCCGGAGGAGAGCCGGGCATCGATCAGCCGGAGCGCCCCCGACAGATCCCCCATATCCCTGCGGCGGGCGATGTCGGCGGGCAGGGCGTCGTTCAGGTGGAGAAAGGCCTCATTCTGGTTGTGCATAAATATCCCCCTTTGCGTTTCCTGTCCCCAGCATAGCACAAACCGGCGGGCAAAACAACCGTGCCGGGACAGCAGCCTGTCGAAAAGTCTTTTCGACAGGCTGCTGAACTTTTTGAACCTTCAAAAAGGTTCAAAAAGTTGTTTGATCCAACGCGAAAGGGAACCCTGACGGTTCCCTTTCACA
>OWID01000771.1_pt1 | contig 10774 bp, 7 predicted proteins | sample 1732661 | NCBI WGS metagenome assembly OWID01 (sample SAMN05065739, study PRJEB22554) | human gut metagenome | biome: ENVO:2100002; feature: ENVO:00000062; material: ENVO:00002003 | host: Homo sapiens | place: USA
GGCGGACGGGGCCCCCCAGGGGGCCCCGTCCGCCCATGGGCGGCGGCTTCCGCCCGGGTGGGGGCTTTCGCGGCGGCGGCGCGGGCCGCTCCGGAGGCGGTTTCTCCCGCGGAGGCGGGTTCCGCAGCGGCGGCAGCTTCCGTGGCGGCGGGTTCCGCGGCGGCGGAGCCGGACGCCGCTGATGCAGCACACAACCGAAGGCCCCGGAGCAAAGCTCCGGGGCCTTCGGCATCCGTTCGGCACATCTGTGTGCTATACTGTCATGGAAAGGGGGGACAGCCGTGGAGGCGCACATTCTGGTGGCGGAGGACGAGGAGCGTCTGCGCACCATCATCCGGGACTACTTTACCGCCCACGGGCTGACCTGTGCGCTGGCAAAGGACGGAGAGGAGGCCCTGGAGCGGCTGCGGGAGCGGGACTATGACGCGGTGCTGCTGGACGTGCTCATGCCCAACCTGGACGGATTTGCAGTTTGCCGGGCGGTGCGGGAGGGCAGCGGCGTGCCCATTCTGTTTCTCACTGCCCTGGGGGGAGAGAAGGATGTGCTCCGGGGGTATGCCCTGGGGGCGGACGACTATGTGACCAAGCCCTTCTCCCTGGCGGTGCTGCTGGCCAAAACCGAGGCGCTTATCCGCCGCAGCCGGGGAGGGGGCGCGGAGACACTCGCCTGCGGGGCGATCACCCTGGAGCCGGGCCGCCGGGCCTGCACGGTGGGCGGCCGTCCGGTGGCCCTCCCCCCCAGAGAGTACGAGCTGCTGCTCTGCCTGATGCGCAACAAGGGCCAGGTGCTCCGCCGGGAGCAGCTTCTGGACAAGGTGTGGGGCATCGACTTCGAGGGGGGAGACCGGGCGGTGGACGGCCGGATCAAGGCCCTCCGCGCCGCCCTTGGTCCGGCGGGAAAGCAGATCAGGACGGTGTTCAAGGTAGGCTACAAGCTGGAGGAGGGAGCGCATGGATAGGAGGAGAACTGGACCTCTGCGACGGTGGATAGCGATTCCCTTGGCTGCTACATTTGTCCTGCTGTGGCTGGGCACTATGACCCTGTTCACCCAGTGGAGGTGCCAGCGGCTGGAGGATGACGTGTATACAGCCTACCGCAACGCACGGGACGAGCTGGACGAGCAGTTGGAATACTATCAGAACAATCTGAACAACGGCCTGGGGGCGGAGGCGGCGGCGATCCTTCGGAACAACCTGAGCTCCGCTGCCTTGTACTTGAGCGACCTGGACGGTGGCATGGCTCTGGTGGTGCGGGATGGGGCGGGAGCGGTGATCCGCTCCCAACTGGCCTGGGGCTACGGCCACGAGAACGGCGTGGACGTGGGGGAGCGGTGGTATTTGGAGCTGGACAGCGGCTTGGACGACACCGGGCAGACTGCCCTGGCGGAGTGGATGATGGCCCACCGGAAAGGTGCAGGCTACTCCCTCTATCCTCCGGACAGCGCCGCCGGTGGGGATGGAACCTATGCCCGCCTCACCGGCTGGGTGGAGGAGGGGAACACCCTGCGGGTGAAGCGCATCGAGCTGATCCACCCCGACGGCTCCACGGAGCTGGTGGTGGAGACCCAGCTGGAGGGGGAGCCCACCGACACCGTGACGCTGCGCCACCTGGAGCTGCGCAGCGCGCTGATGCCCTCTTGGTATTGGAGTGACAATACAGGAGGTGAGAACGGCCCTACCGACATGTCCCGGCGGCTGGCCAACATCCGGGAGGCCCAGGCTATTCTTGACCGGGAATTGGCGGGAGAAGACCGGACTGTTCTCCGGGACGGCGGCTTCGCGGGCGGCGGATACAGCGCCGAGACCGGGGAGCTGTACTATGTGGCCGTCCAGTGCGGCGTGCTCATTCCAGCCCTGCGGGAGAATCTTCCCCTCTATGCCAGCACCCTGTTCCTGATGGTGCTGGTACTGCTGGGACTGACCCGGTACTTGTCCCGGCGGGTGACGAAGCCGGTGGAGGAACTCTCCGCCCGAGCAGAGGCAGGAGAGCCATGCCCGGAGGACGGCCCTATCCGGGAACTGAACACACTGGCCACCGCGGTCAACGCCGGCCGGGGGCGGCTGGAGGAGCAGCTCCGCCGGGAACGGGCCTTCACCCGGGCGGCGGCCCATGAGCTGAAGACCCCCCTTGCGGTGCTCCGCACCCACGCGGAGGCGCTGAGGGAGGACATTGCCCCGGCCCGGCGGGGGGAATACCTGGATGTGGTGCTGGACGAGAGCGACCGCATGGCCGCTCTGGTGGGCAGCTTGCTGGAGCTCTCCCGCATGGAGGAAGGCGGGGCGCTGCACCGGGAGGTGCTGGCGATGGACGCCCTGGTGCGGGCGGCCTTTGACCGGCTGGCCCTCCCACTGGAGCGAAAGGGGCTCCACCTGAAGCTGAATCTGGAGCCTGGACAGGTATTCGGCGACCGGGCACGGCTGGAGAGCGCGGTGGAAAACCTGGCCTCCAATGCCCTGCGGTATACGCCGGAGGGGGGCGCGGTGTCGGTGCGGCTGGAACGGGCAGGCGGCTGGCTCCGCTTGGCGGTGGACAACGACGGCCCCGGTCTCACCACCCGGGAGCTGGCCCACCTGTTTGAGCCATTCTACCGGGGGGATGCGGCCCGCAGCCGCGCTACTGGGGGTACGGGGCTGGGGCTGGCCATTGTCAGGACGGCGGCGGCAGCCCACGGGGGGACCTGCTGGGCGGAGAACCGGGCGGGAGGCGTGCGGATCTGGATGGAGCTGCCGGCCTTGCAATCAGTCTAGCGGTATGATATGATATCTTCACAAATAAAATGAGATTGTGAGGGATCGCGATGGGCTTCAACCGACCCGAGGCAAAACGGCTGGCCAAGGCAGCCATGCGGAATACCGACCCCAACCCCATGCTGGTGACCCTGGTCTTTGTCCTGTTGACCACCGGAGTGAGCTATCTGGTGGGACTTGTGCTGACAAACCCGATCTATGATGCGCTCTATACGGCATATCTGTACCTGCTGGACGGGGCCTACGACCCGATGTTCATCTTCAAGAGTCTGCTGTCGCCCGGTATGGTGGCAGTGTATATGCTGGTTTCGCTGCTGCTCAATGTATACTTCTGGGTGATGAACTTCGGTTATGCATCCTACGCCCTGCGGATGGCGCGGGGGGAGCAGCCGGGCTACCGGCGGCTGTTTGACGGCTTTGCAGCCCTGGGCCGGGCTATTCTGGTCAGTCTGCTGACCTCCATTTTCCTCAGCTTGTGGGGCCTGCTGTTCATGGTGCCCTATATGGTGGTGATGATCCTTGCCGCCCTGCTGGGGAGCATGGGGCTGATGATGCTGGCCATCCTTCTGCTCATCGGCGGTATGGTGATGATGGTCATTTTCAGTTACCGCTACCGCCTGGCCACCTATTTTCTGCTGGATCACCCCGAGATGGGCGCATTGGAATCCATCACTCAGAGCAAGCAGGCGATGAAGGGGTGGAAGGGGGAGCTGTTCATTTTAGACTGGTCCTTTTTCGGCTGGCTCCTCCTGGTGGCGTTGGTGGAGCTGGTGGGGATCGGCCTGGGCACGCTGTTCAGCCCCGCTCTGGGCACATTGCTGGGTACGGTGGCTGCGGGGGCGTTCAGCCTGTGGCTCAACCCCTACATGAACGGCACGGAGGCCAACTTCTACGACTGGGTGACCCATGGATCCCTCTCCTACGGGGAGAACAACGGCCCAGGCGGCTACCAGAGCCCCTACGGCAACAACACTCCGGAACTATAATCAAAAGCTCCCTCGGGGTTTGACCCCGAGGGAGCTTTTGGTTATTCCAGAACGGCGCCCCGGGCGGCGGAGGTGACCAGTTTTGCATACCGGGCCAGATAGCCGGTCTTGATCTTGGGTTCGGGGCAGATCCACTTGGCCCGCCGGGCGGCCAGGGTGGCCTCGTCCACCTGAAGCTCGATTTTGCAGGCGGGGATGTCGATGGAAATGATGTCCCCCTCCTCCACCAGGCCGATGGGGCCGCCCTGGGCGGCCTCGGGGCAGACGTGGCCGATGGAGGCCCCGCGGGTGGCGCCGGAGAAGCGGCCGTCGGTGATGAGGGCCACCGACTCGCCCAGCCCCATGCCGCAGATGGCGGAGGTGGGGTTGAGCATCTCCCGCATACCGGGTCCGCCCTTGGGGCCCTCGTAGCGGATCACCACCACGTCGCCGGGGACGATCTTCCCGGCGTAGATGGCGGTGATGGCCTCCTCCTCGGAGTTGAAGACCCGGGCGGGGCCGGTGTGGCGCATCATCTCAGGGGCCACGGCGGAGCGCTTTACCACGCAGCCCTCGGGGGCCAGGTTGCCCTTGAGCACGGCGATGCCGCCGTCGGCGGAGTAGGGGTTCTCGATGGGGCGGATCAGCTCGGGGTTGCGGTTGACCACGCCCTCCAGGTTCTCCGCCAGGGTCTTTCCGGTGCAGGTGAGCACGCTGGTGTCCAGCAGGCCCTTCTTCGTCAGCTCCTTCATGACGGCGTACACGCCGCCCGCGCCCTCCAGATCCTCCATATAGGTATCCCCGGCGGGGGCAAGATGGCACAGGTTGGGGGTTTTGGAGGAGATCTCGTTGGACAGATCCAGATCCAGCTCGATGCCGCACTCGTGGGCGATGGCGGGCAGGTGGAGCATGGTGTTGGTGGAGCAGCCCAGGGCCATGTCCACCGTCTCGGCGTTGTGGAAGGCGGCGGGGGTCATGATGTCCCGGGGGCGGATGTTTTTCGCCACCAGCTCCATGATCTGCATACCGGCATGCTTGGCCAGGCGCAGCCGGGCCGACCACACGGCAGGGATGGTGCCGTTGCCCCGCAGGCCCATACCGATGGCCTCGGTGAGACAGTTCATGGAGTTGGCGGTATACATGCCGGAGCAAGAGCCACAGGTGGGGCATGCGTTGTTCTCATAGTCCTCCACGCCCGCCTCGTCCAGCTTGCCCGCCTTATAGGCCCCGACCGCCTCAAACATGTGGCTCAGGCAGGAGCGGCGTCCGTCCTCCAGCCGCCCGGCCAGCATGGGGCCGCCGGAGCAGAAGATGGTGGGGACGTTCACCCGGGCGGCGGCCATGAGCAGGCCGGGCACGTTCTTGTCGCAGTTGGGGATCATCACCAGCCCGTCGAACTGGTGGGCGATGGCCATGGCCTCGGTGGAATCGGCAATGAGATCCCGGGTGACCAGGGAGTACTTCATGCCGATGTGGCCCATGGCGATGCCGTCGCACACGGCGATGGCGGGGAACTCCACTGGCGTTCCGCCCGCCAGCCGGATGCCCGCCTTCACCGCCTCGGCGATCTTGTCCAGATTCATGTGGCCGGGGACGATCTCATTGTAGGAGCACACCACGCCGATGAGGGGGCGCTCCAGCTCCTCCTTGGTGTAGCCCAGGGCGTAGAACAGGGAGCGGTTGGGGGCGCGCTCCACGCCCTTCGTCACGTTGTCGCTGCGCATAAGTAAAATCTCCTTCGCAATTTTACGCGGTAAAGTATAGTGGTATTATAGCACAAGGGCCGGGCGGTGACAACGCGGAATTTGAGCGGCCCCCTGCTACAAAAGAGCAGCCCCGTCCGCAGGGCGGACAGGGCTGCTTTTTGGATGTATGGAAGGACTTAGTGAGGGATGCGCTGGCACTTCTTGGGGGTCACGCAGGTACCCTCGGCCACGGCCACCACGATGGGCTCAGCCAGGAAATCGGCGGCGGAGTCGCTGATGTCAGGGCGGGGCACGGCCACCTTGCGGGCCTCAAACTTCATCTTGCGGGAGGTGTTGCCGATGTGGGTGATCTCACCGTAGGCCTCGATGAAGTCGCCGGCGTAGACCGGGGCCTTAAACTCAATGTTGTTGTAGGCACAGAACAGGCCCTCGTCGCCGTCACACTGGATCAGCAGCTCGGTGGCCACATCGCCGAACAGGTGCACCATATGCGCGCCGTCCACCAGGTTGCCGCCATAGTGTGCGTCCTTCGCGGACATGCGCAGGCGGATCAGCGAAGTATACTTCTTCTCTTCCATGTCAATTCCACTCCTAAACGTATTTTGTGAAAGAAGACGAAAAATGGAACCGGAATTCCCTACCTATTGTACGTCCGATCGAGGGGCTTGTCAACAGCGGGTTTCCCGAATGGAGGCTCACTCCAGGCGGAGATGGGCCCGCCGCAGGGCCGCCCGGATGGCCAGACACAGGGGCGGCGCGGCGGCGATGGCCGCCGCCGCGTTGAAGAGGGAGGCGGGGATTTTCAGGGGGAGCAGCAGGGCCGCTGCGGCAAAGGGCAGGCCGCCCACCAGCATGTTGTCATAGAACAGGGACTTGGAGAAGTAGAGCAGGTAATAGGTCAGGCAGCCAACCAGTGAGGAGGCCAGGCAGCGGCGGTAGGAGGCCGTCTCTCGCTGTTCCGGAGTGCGGAACACCAGCCCAGCCGCCAAGCCCATCGCGCCCTTGGTGAGAAAGGTGAGCCAGCACTCTGGGGCAAAGATAGGGTTGGTCAGGTCGTAGAGGGCGGAGCCCAGGCCGGAAGCCAGGCCGCCCAAGGGCCCCAGGAGCATACCGGACAGCACGCAGGCAATGTTGGCCAGGGTGAAGGAGGTCTCCCCGGTGGGCAGGGGGATGATGATGCGGGGAAAATTGACGGCAAAGACCACGGCGGTCATCATGGCCAGCACAGCCAGCCGGTGGGGGTTCATGGCGTTCTTTTTCATGGCGAACACTTCCAATCCTCTTGGTGTGTCCCCATTATAGCGGGAAACTGACATTGTTTCAAACATCAGATTTGAAAAAAAGAATAAGACCAGAGGGGGCGAAAAAGGGCCGCCGCGGATGCGGCGGCCCTCGTGATCAATAGCGGCCGAAGTCGCCGGAACGGCCCTCGGTGACATCGGAGCCGAACTCGTAGTCCTTGCCAGGCAGGATAGCGTTGAGGGCGATACCCGCGATGGCGGCGATGGCCAGATTGGTCAGGGTCACATGGGCGCCGCCCACCGGAAAGGTAATTCCGCCGGAGAAGCCCAGGCCGCACACCAGGATGACAGCGGCGATGATCAGGTTGCGGGAGTTGGTGAAGTCCACCCGGTTTTCCACCACGTTGCGCACGCCGATGGCGGAGATCATGCCGTACAGGATGAAGGACACGCCGCCGATGATGGCGGTGGGGATGGAGTTGACCAGGGCGGCGAAGGCAGGGGAGAAGGAAAGCACCACCGCGTACACCGCGGCCAGGCGCACCACCTTGGGGTCGTATACCCGGGAGAGGACCAGCACGCCGGTGTTCTCACCGTAAGTGGTGTTGGCCGGGCCGCCGAACAGGCCGGCCAGGGAGGTGGCGATGCCGTCCCCGATGAGGGTGCGGTGGAGACCGGGGCGCTCCAGGAAGTTCTCCCCCACGGTTGCGGAGATGGCGGACATGTCGCCGATGTGCTCCATCATGGCAGCCACGGCAATGGGGGCCATGACCAGAATGGAGGTCACATCAAACCTGGCGATCGAGCCGGTGAAGTCGGTGAAGAAGGGTTGCAGGCCGATAGGAGCGGCAGCCGCCACGGCGGAAAAGTCCATCAGGGGGATCACCGAGCCGGAGGCGTCCACTGCTGTGGCCCCCAGGGCATTGGCGGCCACAGCCACCAGATAGGGGATCACCACGCCCAGAAGGATGGGGATGATCTTAACCATACCCTTCCCCCAGATGTTGGCTGCGACGATGACCGCGATGGACAGGAGGGCCAGCCACCAGCAGGAGGAGGCGTTGCTTACCGCGTTAGGGGCCAGGTTGAGGCCGATGAGGATGATGATGGGCCCGGTGACCACAGGAGGCAGGAAGCGCATGACCTTCTTTACGCCGACCAGTTTGATGACGGCGGCCAGAATCACATAGAGCAGGCCGGCCACTACAATGCCGCCGCAGGCGTACTGGAGCTTGACGGAGGGCTCCATTGTGGCATAGGCGCCGGAATCCAGGGCGGCCACGGCGGAGAAGCCGCCCAGATAGGCGAAAGAGGAGCCCAAAAAGGCGGGTACCTTCAGGCGGGTGCAAATATGGAAGAAGAGGGTGCCGATGCCGGCGAAAAACAGAGTGGTCTGGATGGACAGGGGCAGGCCGTAGCCCTGGACCAGAATGGGGACCAGGACGGTGGCGCCGAACATGGCGAACAGGTGCTGGAGGCCCAGCACCAGCATCTTGGGCAGGCCAAGCGTCCGGGCGTCATAGATGGGCTCGCTTCCGGGGGTGGATTTGTGACTCATACGTGTCTCCTCTCTCGTTTGGGCATTGGGCAGAAAAAAAGCAATTGCTTTTTCAAAGAAAAAGCAATTGCTTTAGAGAAATGGAATGGAGATACCCAGGTGAAGCCAAAGAAACATCCGGTACTCCATGTTCCATTCCTCCTGCCGCCGCCAAATTTCACTCTATGATATCAGAAATCCGGTCGCTTGGCAAGAAAAAGTTTTTCCTCCGCCCGGCCGGGTGGAGGAAAAACCGGGCAAGTACGTCCCCGGTACGGCGGGGGCGTTTCTTACAGCATCCGCTTGAGGTACCGGCCGGTATAGGAGGCTTCGCAGGCGGCCACCTCCTCTGGAGTACCCGTCACGACGATATTGCCGCCGCCGTCGCCAATCCCCACGCGGCAGGCCGCGCGGGGGCCCCGGATTGATTTTATCTGCTCGGGCGGAGTGAATCCGCCCGGCATCAAGGTTTTGCCAGAGGCAAAACGCTTGGTGGGCAGCGCAGGCGGCCGCTTTTTACAGCATCCGCTTGAGGTATTGCCCGGTGTAGGAGGCGGCACACTGCGCCACCTCCTCGGGGGTGCCGGTGACGACGATATTGCCGCCGCCGTCGCCGCCCTCGGGGCCGAGGTCGATGATGTGGTCGGCAGTCTTGATCACGTCCAGGTTGTGCTCGATGACCACCACCGTGTTGCCCACGTCCACCAGCTTCTGGAGCACCTCAATGAGCTTGTGCACGTCGGCGGTGTGCAGGCCGGTGGTGGGCTCGTCCAGGATATAGATGGTCTTGCCGGTGGAGCGCTTGGCCAGCTCGGTGGCCAGCTTGACCCGCTGGGCCTCGCCGCCGGACAGGGTGGTGGAGGGCTGCCCCAGCTTGACGTAGCTCAGGCCCACCTCGTAGAGGGTCTGGAGCTTGTTGTATAGCCGGGGGAGGTTCTCAAAGAAGGGGAGGGCCTCCTCCACCGTCATCTCCAGCACCTCATAGATGTTCTTGCCTTTGTAGCGCACCTCCAGGGTCTCCCGGTTGTACCGCTTGCCCTTGCACACCTCGCAGGGCACGTAGATGTCGGGGAGGAAGTGCATCTCAATTTTCAGCAGGCCGTCGCCCTGGCAGGCCTCGCAGCGCCCGCCCCGGACGTTGAAGGAGAAGCGGCCCGGGCCGTAGCCCCTGGCCTTGGCGTCGGAGGTGGAGGCGAACAGATCACGGATGTCGTTGAACAGGCCGGTATAGGTGGCCGGGTTGGAGCGGGGGGTGCGGCCGATGGGGGACTGGTCAATGTCGATGACTTTATCCAGGAACTCCTCCCCCTCGATGCCCGCGTGCTTTCCAGGCCGGGTCTTGGCCCGGTTCAGGTCGGCGGCCAGCCGCTTGAACAGGATCTCGTTGACCAGGGAGGACTTGCCGGAACCGGACACGCCGGTGACGCAGGTGAAGGTGCCCAGGGGGATGGACACGTCCACGCCCCGCAGGTTGTTCTCCGCCGCGCCCCGGATGGTGAGGAAGTTCCCGCTGCCCTTGCGGCGCTCGGTGGGGACGGGGATCCTTTTGCGGCCGGACAGGTAGTCGCCGGTGATGGAGCCGGGGGTGTTCATGACCTCTTCGGCGGTGCCGGCGGCCACCACCTCTCCGCCGTGAACGCCGGCGCCGGGGCCGATGTCCACGATATAGTCGGCCGCCCGCATGGTGTCCTCGTCGTGCTCTACCACCAGCAGGGTGTTGCCCAGGTCGCGCAGGTGCTTCATGGTGTCCAGCAGCATGTCGTTGTCCCGCTGGTGCAGACCGATGGACGGCTCATCCAGAATATAGAGCACCCCCATGAGGGAGGAGCCGATCTGGGTGGCCAGGCGGATGCGCTGGCTCTCGCCGCCGGAGAGGGTCCCGGCGGCCCGGCTGAGGGTGAGGTACTGGAGCCCCACCGACTGGAGAAAGCCCAGGCGGCTCTTGATCTCCTTGAGGATGCGCTCGGCGATGAGCAGCTTCTGGGGAGAGAGCTCGAGCCCGCCTACGAAGTCCAAGGCCTGGGTCACCGACATCTGACAGAAGTCGTGGATGCTGATGCCGCCCACGGTGACGGCCAGGGCCTCTTTCCGCAGTCGCTTGCCGCCGCAGTCGGGGCAGGGGCGCTCGGACATGCAGTCCTCCAGCTCCCGGCGCATGGCGTCGGACTGGGTCTCCCGGTAGCGGCGCTCCAGATTGTTGACCACGCCCTCAAAGGCCTGGTACAGGGTGCCCTGGCCCTGGGCGCGGTCGTAGGTGAGCTTCAGCTTTTCCCCCCTGGTGCCGTGGAGGATGACGTCCAGCACCTCGGGGGGCAGATCCTTCACCGGGGTGGTGAGCTTGAAGCCGTACTGCTTGGCCAGCGCCTCAAAATACATGCGGGAGATGGAGTCCCCCTTCACGTTGTTCCAGCCCGAGGCGGAGATGGCGCCCTCCAGAATGGAGAGACCGGGGTTGGGGATGATGAGGGCGGGGTCCACCTTGAGCTGGCTGCCCAGACCGGTGCAGGTGGGACAGGCGCCGAAGGGGTTGTTGAAGGAGAACATGCGGGGGGAGAGCTCCTCGATGGAGATGCCGCA
>OWID01000772.1_pt1 | contig 10760 bp, 7 predicted proteins | sample 1732661 | NCBI WGS metagenome assembly OWID01 (sample SAMN05065739, study PRJEB22554) | human gut metagenome | biome: ENVO:2100002; feature: ENVO:00000062; material: ENVO:00002003 | host: Homo sapiens | place: USA
TTTGGATTTCCTCCTTCTGAATTTTGAGCCAGAGGGGCGTATGACGCCCCTTACATGGGAGGAAAGAATGCAGCTTTCGTGGAATAGGGGTATAAAAGGCGGGGAAACAGAATCAAAAGGTTCGCATGGTAGACGTATGGTAGACATTATAAAAAACTCCTTGGGGAAAAAGCTGAAAATTCAGGCGCTTTGCGTTGCATTTTGGTAGACATTTGGTAGACATAACCCCACGCACGATCAGAAGAGGTATAAAAGTCAGCAGATTGGGTATTTTGAAAGCAAAGGATCACAGGCACGAGAAGAGAAAATCGGAGCACACGAGAATTTTGCTTTGATTTTAAGGAGAGATCTGCTATAATGTACTCGTATTGGAGCGCACTTCCATGGAAGGCGTTTATTAAATTGTGTTTACCGGGCCGGTGAATTGCCGGCCCTTGGATACCGTTTATGCCGGAAACGGCTGCGGCGGAAGGAATAGAGGGTTGTAGCTTTGACAAAATATGTGATCCACGGCGGAAAGCCGCTTTTTGGAGAAATTGACATCAGCGGCGCGAAGAATGCCGCCGTCGCCATAATCCCCGCCGCCCTGCTGGTGGACGGGGTATGCCGCATTGAGAACATTCCCCAGATCAGCGACGTGACATTGATTCTGAATATTTTGCAGGAGCTGGGCGCCGATGTGCGCACCGTCAACCGCACCACGGTGGACGTGGACTGCTCCCACATCCGCAACGCCCGTGTGCCTGAGGAGCTGGCGCGGAAAATCCGCGCCTCTTATTACCTCATTGGGGCGCTGCTGGGCCGGTTCGGCTCCGCCGAGGTGCCCCCTCCGGGCGGCTGTGACTTCGGCGGACGGCCCATTGACCAGCACATCAAGGGCTTTGTGGCCATGGGGGCCGACGTGGACGTGCGGGGCGGCTACATTCATGCCAAGGCCAAAAACGGCCGCATGTGCGGCACTCAGATCTATCTGGACATCGTCTCGGTGGGCGCCACCATGAACATCATGCTGGCGGCCGTGCTGGCCGACGGCCTGACCGTCATTGAGAACGCCGCCAAGGAGCCCCACATCGTGGATCTGGCCAACTTCCTCAACTCCATGGGCGCGGAGATCATGGGCGCGGGCACCGACGTGATCAAAATCCGCGGGGTGGAGCGCCTGTCCGGCGGCAGCTACTCCATTATCCCTGACCAGATTGAGGCGGGCACTTATATGACCGCCGTGGCCGCCGCCGGGGGCGAGGTGCTCATCCGCAACGTCATCCCTAAGCATCTGGAGTGCATCACCGCCAAGCTGCTGGAGATGGGGGTGGACGTGGAGGAGCGGGATGACGCGGTGCTGGTGCGCCGGCACGGCAAGCTGACCCGCACCAATGTCAAGACCCTGCCCTACCCCGGCTTCCCCACCGACATGCAGCCCCAGATTGCCGCCGTCCTCTGCCTGGCGGAGGGCACCAGCGTGCTCACCGAGGGCGTGTGGGACAACCGCTACCGCTATGTGGACGAGTTCCGGCGGATGGGCGCCCAGATCCAGGTGGACGGCAAGATCGCCGTCATCGAGGGCGTGGAGAAGCTCACCGGCGCCCGTATCCAGGCCTGCGATCTGCGGGCCGGGGCGGCCATGGTAATCGCGGGCCTGGCGGCCCAGGGCACCACCGAAATTGGCTGCATCCACCACATCGAGCGGGGCTACGAGGATATCGTGCGCAAGCTCTCCGGCGTGGGGGCGGACATCCGCGTGGTGGTCACCCCGGACGAGGAGAAGCAGAGCCAGGTAGGCTAAAAAGAAAACAGGGAGCGGCGGCGCAGGCCGCCGCCCTTTTTTGCGCAGAGAGACTACATAGTGAGGAGCGATTCCGTGCTGGAACTTTGTACCCTGGCCAGCGGCTCCAGCGGCAACAGCCTGCTGGTGACCGACGGCCGCACCCATGTGCTGGTGGACGCGGGCATCTCCTGCCGCCGTATCTGCACCGGCCTGAAGGAGCTGGGCGTGGAGCCAACGGAGCTCGCCGGCGTGCTGATCACCCACGAGCACAGCGACCACATCTCCGGTTTGACCACCCTGACCAAGCAGCTCAGGCTGCCGGTGTATGCCAGCCCTGGGACGGGGCGGCAGCTTTGCTACCGCATCGCCTTTCTGGAGGAGCTGCTCCGCCCCGTGGTGCCGGGGGAGGGCTTTTCCATCGGCGGGCTGGCGATTGAGAGCTTCCCCACCTCCCACGACGCGGCGGAGAGCGTGGGCTACGCCCTGTCCGCCGGGGGGCGGAAGGCGGCGGTGGTCACCGACCTGGGCTATGTGACTGAGGCGGTGCTCCGCGGCATCCGGGGGGCGGATCTCCTGGTGGCCGAGGCCAACCACGACGTGGAGTGGGTGCAGTCCGGCCCCTACCCCTACCACCTCAAGGCCCGCATTCTGGGCGACCGGGGCCACCTGTCCAACGAGGCGGGGGCCGAGCTGGCCTGGACGGCGGTGGAGGGGGGCGCCCGCACGGTGGTGCTGGCCCACCTGTCCCATGAGAACAACACCCCCGACCGGGCCCACGAGGTGGTACGGGGCGTACTGGAGCGCCGGGGCGCGGCAGTGGGCCGGGACGTGGCGCTGGAGGTGGCCCCCCGCAGCGAGAAGAGCCGGAGGTACACGGTATGAAGGGCATCCGGGTGCAGCTCATCTGCGTGGGCAAGATGAAGGAGAAATTTTACATCGACGCGGCGGCGGAGTACGTCAAGCGCCTGTCGGCCTACTGTAAGCTCCAGGTGGTGGAGCTGCCGGAGGAGCGGCTGCCGTCCAATCCATCCCAGGCCCAGATCGACTCCGCCCTGGAGAAGGAGGCGGCGGCCATCCGCGCCAAGCTGGCTCCGGGGGCCAGCCTGGTCGCCCTGTGCGTGGAGGGACGCATGCGCTCCAGCGAGGAGCTCTCCGGCCTCCTGTCCGACTGGAGCAGCCGGGGGGGAAGCAGCCTGGCCTTTCTGATCGGCGGCTCCTACGGCCTTGCACCCTCCCTCAAGGCCCAGGCGTGGGCCAAGCTGTCCATGTCCCCCATGACCTTTCCCCACCATCTGGCCCGGGTGATGCTGCTCGAGCAGCTCTACCGCAGCTTCAAGATCGACGAAGGCTCCAGCTACCACAAGTAGGCGTGACAATCTCCCAAATTCGTCAAAAGACAGGCTGGATATTGGTAAATTTTTGTGCTATAATCACAGCGCAGTACATTGTTTACGCCAGAATTTCAGATATTGGAGGTTAGTCCCATGTCCTATCGTGATGTTTATGAAAAGTGGCTCAGCAGCTCTGCGCTCAGCGAGGCGGAAAAGGAGGAGCTGCGCTCTATTTCCGGCGACGAGAAGGAGATTGAGAGCCGGTTCTTTGCCCCGCTGGAGTTCGGCACCGCCGGCCTGCGCGGCACCATGTGCGTCGGCCTGCACCAGATGAACATCCACGTCATCCGCCACGCCACCCAGGCCTTCGCCGAGGTCATTCTGGCCGAGGGCCCCGAGGCGGTGAAGCGCGGCGTGGCGGTGTGCTTCGACTGCCGCAACCACTCCCAGGAGTTCGCCCGTGAGACCGCCGGCGTCATGGCGGGCAACGGCATCCCCGTACGTATCTTCGAGTCCCTCCGCCCCACCCCCGAGCTGTCCTTCGCCGTCCGGGAGTATGGCTGCATCGCCGGCGTAAACGTTACTGCCAGCCACAACCCCAAGGAATATAACGGCTACAAGGTCTACTGGCAGGACGGTGCCCAGCTCCCCCCCCACCACGCCGAGGCCATCGCCAAGAAGATGGAGGAGCTGGACTTCTTCGCCTCCATCAAGCGCATGGACTACGACGAGGCGGTGGAGAAGGGCCTGATCACCGTCATGGGGGCTGAGACCGACGAGAAGTTCCTCTCCAACGTCATGGGTCAGGTCAACGACAAGGCCGCGGTGGAGAAGGTGGCCGACACCTTCAAGATGGTTTACACCCCCTTCCACGGCACCGGCTACAAGCTCATCCCCGAGGCCCTGCGCCGCCTGGGCATGAAGCACGTCATCTGTGTCCCCGAGCAGATGGTCATCGACGGCAATTTCCCCACCGTGGTCTCCCCCAACCCGGAGAACCCGGAGGGCTTCTATCTGGCTGTGGATCTGGCCAAGAAGGAGGGGGCGGACTTTATCCTCGGCTCCGACCCCGACGCCGACCGGGTGGGCATCATGGTGCGCACCTCCGACGGGGAGTTCAAGGTGCTCACCGGCAACCAGACCGGCGTGCTGCTGCTGGACTACCTGATCGGGGCAAAGCAGCGCACCGGCAAGATGCCCGCCAACCCCGTGGCTCTCAAGACCATCGTTACCACCGAGATGGCCCGCAAGGTCGCCGAGACCAACGGCCTGAAAAGCTACGACACCTTTACCGGCTTCAAGTTCCTGGCGGAGAAGAAGGACAAGCTGGAGAACGCCGGGGAGGGCAAGGTGATCTTCGCCTACGAGGAGAGCTACGGCTACATGCTGGGCGACTATGTCCGCGACAAGGATGCCGTCACCGCCGCCCTGTCCCTCACCGAGATGGCGGCCTGGTACGCCGGACAGGGCATGACCCTGTATGACGCCCTGCTGGCCTGCTATGAGAAGTACGGCTATTACGGTGAAAAGACTCTGAACCTGGTGATGCCCGGCCTGGACGGCCTGAAAAAGATGGCCGATCTGATGGCCAATCTGCGGGAAAAGCCCCCGGTGGAGATCGCCGGTGTGGGCGTGCTCCAGCAGAAGGACTACAAGGACGGAAGCGTGGTCAACGTCGCCGACGGCGCGAAGAGCACCATGGAGCTGTCCGGCTCCAACGTGCTGCGCTATGAGATGGCCGACGGCACCAGCCTCATCGTCCGGCCCTCCGGCACCGAGCCCAAGGTCAAGGTCTATATCCTGGCCAACGACGCCTCTAAGGAGGCCTGCGACGCCAAGGTGGACAAGTATGCCGCCTGGGCCGAGAGCCTGAAAAAGTGAGTGAATAGAGTAAACCGGTTCCCCGGCGTCCGCGCCGGGGAACCGGTTTTTTCACGTCGGGAGCAGCACGGATTTCCAGCCTCCCGGAGTAGCGGGAACCTGAACAGAGGCGGTGTCGCCCCAAAATTCATTTTACACCCTGTGCACGGGCGGCACTTGCGGCCGCCCCCTTTTTGCCCCCGCCGGGAACGCTTCGCCCCGTAGGGGCGGGGCTTGTCCCCGCCCGTGGGCGGCCACAAGGGCCGCCCCTACTTCCGGGGTTCTGTCTCCAGCGGGCTGTCTTGCGGCACTTGGACGTAGGGGCGGATGCCCACACCCGCCCGCAGGCCGTTCGGCAGGACAAGGCCCCCGCGTCCGGCGGTACGCCGTGCGCGGGGGTGCTTTTATCTCCAGAGGAGGTAATCAGAATGGCAAATTATACACAGCACTATCACCTGCACCAGTGGGAGCCGGAGGACAGCTTCCTCCGCACCGACTTCAACGGGGATTTTCAGAGGCTGGACGAGGCGCTGGCGGGACTGGATGGGCGCAAGCCGGAGCTGCGTCTGGGGCGGTACACCGGGGACGGGACGCAGAACCGGGCGGTTGCGCTGGGGTGTGCCCCCCGGGCGGTCCTGCTCTTCTGCCGGGATCGGGAGGCTCTGCTGGCCTGGCCGGGCGCGCCCTATGTCTACGCTTATAACAACCGGCCCGGCAATATGCTGATTCTGACGGAGACCGGCTTTCAGGTGCACTACGACCACTACGAGGTGGGCCTCAGCGACAACGACTTTCTCCCCGTCACCAACAAGGCGGGGGAGAGCTACCGCTATCTGGCCCTGGTATAGCAGAGAGCCCCCGGACCCGATTGGGTCTGGGAGCTTAATCTGTCGAAAGGACGTTTTGACAGAGAGAACCCGCCGCGCAAAAATGCGGCGGGTTCTCCGATTTAGGGACAGGCTTGATTACCAGTCCAGATCCAGGGTCACAGTGTAGGTAGTGCCATTGATGGTCAGGTTGTTGGGCGTGTAAGCGGCATCGTTGCCCACCAGCATATACTGAGCAGCGCCGGCTTCATCGTAGAATGCCAGGACGGCGAACTCAGTAGAGTTCTTGAGATCATTCTGACTGGTGGCAGATCCGCCGGTGCAGTACAACTGCGCAATGGTCTCAGCGGGGTTGGCCGGGTCGGTGCCGAAACCGGGAACTTTGGTATTCACACTCGTTCCGGTGACCGGTCCGCTCACGGTAATCGCGTTCGAGCCGGTGGCCACGATGTCGAAGTCAAAGGTCACATAGCCAGAGTTCACCAGATCCACCCAATAGCCATATCGGGCAGGATCCTGCTCCTTCCAGTACTCAGTGTACTCCAGGTGAGCATTCTTGTCGGCAGTCGTCACAGTGACGTGATTGTCCGTTGTGGTGCAGGTGTAGTTGTCACCGTTCTTGGTGTCCTTGATCACCCAATTACCAGTACTATCCACCTCTACTTCGATGTCGGAGACGCTGACACCCAGAACCTTTGCGGCCTCAGCCTTGACAGCATCGCGCTTCTCGGCAAAGGTGGCATCCTCCGCACCGGTAACGGAAATATTCAGTTTCCGAGTCATGGGGTCAAACTGCACGGTGATGCTCTCGTTGACGATACCATCGTCACGATGCTCCTCGTCCACTTCCCAGATCCAGGCGGTGCGGATGGCGTTGTCATCCTCGACAATGACGGCGTTCACCTTGGTATTGTAGGGGAAGGTGCCCAGGGCGGTCTTGTCCTCGGCGGTGTCCACGTCGGTGACATCCCACACGTTGGCCTTGCCGGACAGGGCGATGTAGCCCTTCAGGCTGCTGTCCACAGTGCCGTTCTTCAGCAGCTTGGCGGTACCGGCGTTCTCTACGTCGTCGCCGATGTCATAGGTGCCGTCGGCATTCTCGGCGTAGGTGTAGGCCTTCATGTAGCTGGCCTCGTCGTCCCAGTCGTGGCCGCCGTCGTCGTCCACCTCGATGGCCTGGACGGTGCCGTCCTCAAAGACAACGTTCAGCTCCAGCAGATCCTTGCCGATGGCGTTGGCGGACAGAACCAGCATGTAGTTGGCGCTGGTGGCCTTGGCCTCAGCCTCGAAGAGGATCACGTCGGCCAGCTTGGTGGCCTCATAGGTCTTGTAGGAGGTCTTGTCCAGAGTGGGGTAGACCTGAACCTCAACGTTCGGATCCACATCGCTCATGTGGTCCCAGCCGGTGGCCACGCCGTACTCAATGTCAGTGCCGTCCTGCCAGTAGTAGAAAGCGACGGTGTTCTTGTCCACGGCGTAGGTAGTCGCATCGGCAGCGCCATCGGCCTGAACCTCGATGGAGCCGCGGCCGCCGGTGTAGCCCTTGCTAGTAGTTTTGTACTGGAGGCTGTTGTTACCGGCAGTGGTGTCCATGCGGATGACGGTGGTGTTGTCACCCACGCCGGCGGTGCTGCTGGTGTTCACGCTGCCGTCAATCTCGCTGGTACCGGTCTTCAGGCTATTGCCCTGAAGGACGCTCTTGATGGTCAGCACGTCATCGTCGGACAGGGTGTAGGTGATGATGGAGCCAGCGGCCACGCCAGTCTTGTTGTAGGTCTGACCGGGCTGACCGGGCTGACCGGGCTTGTTGACATCGCGGGTGCCCAGGTAGGTCTCCAGCTTCTCGTCGTTGGGCTTGCCCTTGACATCATTAGTGGTTTCAACGGTATTGATATCCTCCATTGCCTTGGCGGAGTTCTTCCAGTTGATGCTGTAGGTCTTGACGGTGCCGTCGGTCATGAGGATCTTGACCTGGCCGGAGCGGTCCAGGGCGTTCAGGGTCCAGGCGGAGTCGATCACGATGGCATAGTTGGTGACGATCTCCTCAGCGGGACGGACGGCGATCACATAGCCGTTGGAGTCCAGGACAAAGTCGTAGCTGTTGTCAAAGCCGGGCTCGTTCTTGGCGTCGGCAATGTCAAAACGGGTCAGATCCACGTCCACCAGGGAGGCGGCGTCCAAAATGTAGGACTGGCGGTACTCTTCACCATCCACGGTGATAAAGAGCTCGTCGGCCTTGTCGCGGTCCACGCGGGTCATCTTGCCGGTGACAACCTCGGGGGCGGAGATGTAGGTGCGGCCGCCGTACTGCACGTAGAGGATCAGGTCGTCGGTGGTCACCTCGTCGTTGAACACTACGTCCTCAAAGTCCTCCGTCTCAGTGACAGTCTTGTTGGCCAGCTCGTTGTTCTTGTCATAGCCGGGCGCATAGAAGGAGATTGTCTCGTTCTTCTCGCTGTAGGTGCGCACCTCGGACAGAGTCTCGCGGGTGAACAGCACGTACTCGGCGTCGCCATCGTTGTTGTTGTCGATGATCTCAACGTCCACACCGTTCAGGTTGAACTTGTCGCTGTTGTTGGCGGCATAGCTGTAGTCGTTGATCAGGTTGTGGGCATCCTCTTCGGTCTTGCAGTAGCCGTAGTTCACGTAGAACTCGGTGCCCTTGGTGACGGCCACGCCGGTGCCCTTCAGGTAATCCTTCACGGTGCTCTGAGTGGCAGCGGTGGCGTTGATCACGTTCACGTCGTCCTTGGTGGACACGCCCAGCACCTTGGAATCGGACAGGATGGTGGTCTTCTCGATGTACATGGTCACGGTCTTGCCCAGGAAGTCAACGGGGGTGTCCACATTGAAGGCAATCTTACCGGACTGGGCCACGCCCTCGTCCTTGGTGGTGTTGGAGGTGGTGGAGGAGTACAGAACCACGTTGTCCAGCACGGTCTTGCCATCCTTCAGAGCGGAGTCGGAGTCGGTCTTGTCCAGCTCAGCCCACTTGTTGCCCACCACAACGCCCTCCACCTTGTACACGCCGTACATGGAGGACAGGATGGTGCGGGCGTCGGAGTACGCCATGGCGTAGCCGTTGTTGGTGTAGCTCTCGATCATCTCCACGTCCAGGGCGTTGTAGATGAGCAGAGCGGCGTTGTCGCGGCTCAGAGGCTCGGCCACGGAGCCCTTGAAGTTGCGGAAGATGCCCAGCTTGGAGGCCAGGGCGTTGGTGTTGATCTCCCAGTCGGTGCCGGTCAGGCCCTCGATAGCGGGATCGTAGCCAGCGGCCACCAGCAGCATCTTGGCGGCCTCGGAGCCGGTCACGCCCGCGTCGGGGTCAAACTTGCCGTTGCCACGGCCGGCAATGATGCCGGTGGTGTAGCAGTAGTTGATGTGGCCCTTGGCCCAGTGGCTGCTGATGTCAGTCAGGCCAGAGGGACTGTTCTCATACAGGGCGCCGTTATCCACGCCCTGATTCATGATGACGGAGATCATCTTCGCCATCTGGGCGCGGTCCACGCCCTCGGTGGGGGCATAGGAGCCGTCGGGCTTTCCTTCGATGACGCCCAGCGTCACCAGCATGGAAACGGCGTCCTTGTTCACGATCTGATCCTTATCGGTGAGATCGTTGTAGCTCACAGCGGAGGCGGAGACAACCATCATACCGATGAGCATGATCGCCGCCAGAGCCAGGCTGAGAGCCCGCTTGAGGTTTCTCATTTGGATTTCCTCCTTCTGAATTTTGAGCCAGAGGGGCGTATGACGCCCCTTGCAAGCCATGAAAAAGGAGGGATTCCCCCCACATGCAGTTCTAAATAACACAAAAGAGCGGCAAAAAGTGGCGTTGGTAGACCTCTGGTAGACACGCCGGGCATGCCAAGCGCAAAAAGGCCCGGAACCGCAACGGTTCCGGGCTGCTTTTGGTAGACATTTGGTAGACTTAAACTTAACACACCATCCAATGATATAATATATTGAGGTTTCCGCCTGCGAACTATATCATTCGGTACAGGGTTCTCTATATAGAGCAAGGTTCGGACTCTGACTTTCGTCCTCTATGCCATTTTGGGTTATGCACGAATTTGATTGTCCAAGTTTTTACTATCGTCCATAACGACAAATTCCCTGCAATTTTAAAAAGGCAAACAGGGACCGACTTTTGAAGAAGTCCAGAATACGGTTCCAAAATTCGACCCTCGTTCATTATGTTTTGGGCTCTTATCGGGATATATTTATTTTTACAACTTTTAATTCCGTCAAATATCTCACCATATCGGCTATTTTTATCTGATTACAGAAACCTGCCACTTCAGGACAAGTGGAGCTTTTCCGCCCGTTGCCACTGCTCCGACGGCAACCACTTGTCCATAGCGGTATTGACGCTGCCGTAGATGGCATGGATGTCTTCATCCATACCATCTACGGCAGCCAAGTACCTCATGAGGTATCGCAGTCTTTTCAAGTCCATACTGTCATTGTCCATGTTGGTGCAGTCATTACTGAATGAAGTCCTTCTATAGCTTCTGCTGCTTCGGTGACAGGGCAATCCGCTTGGTGGAGTCGTTCTGCGCCACGTCGGACATCTTACAGTTGAAGGTGCTCCTGATCAGGATATCCTCCTCGTAGGACATCTGAAAAGCGGGTTTCACAATGCCGCGAACGCTCGTGATGTGCTGTACCCCTTGCCGTCGTTCTGAAATTTCATATTTCTTACGCAACTTACCCAAAGTCTTTGCGTAAACAGTCTGGCGCTTGCCGGTTCCTCCGCTGTTTAATATGTTATCAATAGTCATAAAACACCCGCATATATCTCTTCATAGACATTGAACCCCTTCAAATTAGGCCAATGAATGAGGATATCAGCGCCAAGCTGGCTTCGGGTATCAGTAGGTAATCTGGTACAATCAGCTCTGCCTGCACGCGTCCTGCAAATCAGAGACCAGCACCTTTTTCAGCCGTGCATAGCGGGGGAGGGAGTGTTCCTGCGGG
>OWID01000773.1_pt1 | contig 10758 bp, 5 predicted proteins | sample 1732661 | NCBI WGS metagenome assembly OWID01 (sample SAMN05065739, study PRJEB22554) | human gut metagenome | biome: ENVO:2100002; feature: ENVO:00000062; material: ENVO:00002003 | host: Homo sapiens | place: USA
GAGATGTGTATAAGAGACAGCTACTACACGATGCTCGACAACGATAAAACACTGCTCCATTTAGCAAAAAACCTCCGTCATTCATTAACAGAGGATCAGTTAGGGGCAATTCCAGTAATTGTTCCTCCAATGGACGAGCAACAGCGCATTGCCGATTTTCTCGACACCAAATGTGCCGAAATCGATGCACTGACCGCTGACATTCAAACCCAAATCGACACACTGGAGCAGTACAAGCAGTCTGTCATTACCGAAACCGTCACCAAGGGACTGAACCCGAATGCGGAGATGAGGGGCAGTGGGATTCAGTGGATTGGCAATATGCCGTCATCCTGGAGCGTGTTAAAAGGAAAATATATGTTTGCACAGAGGAGCCTTCGAGGTAACTCCATTGAGCTTCAGCTTCTCTCTCCCACGCAAAAATTTGGTGTAATTCCGCAGACCCGTTATGAAGAATTAAGTGGAATGAATGCTGTTAAACTGAGCGAAAAAGCTGATTTGTCTTTGTTTAAAACGATTCACAAAGGTGATTTCTGCATCAGTTTGCGAAGTTTTCAAGGAGGATTCGAGTATTCGGAATATGAGGGCGTAGTTTCACCTGCATATCAGGTCTTTTATCCCACGGTTGAAATCGCAGATGGTTATTACAGGTATCTGTTTAAGGAACAGGGGTTCATTGAGAAAATGAACTCTTATACGATGACTCTGCGGGACGGTAAAAATATAGCCTTTTCAGACTTTGGAAACACATATATTCCGTATCCGCCTTTAACAGAACAATCCGAGATCGCAGCATACCTCAATAGTAAGTGTGCACAGATAAATGCGCTCATTACTGAAAAGCATCAACAGCTTGCAACACTCGATGAGTACAAGAAATCTCTGATTTTTGAGTATGTAACCGGCAAGAAGGAGGTTGTCTAATGGCTACTTTTGAAGAACAACTTAATAATCTGTTAGAAAGAACTCATTCTATTAAAAGCCCAATTAATGCAGCGGCAATCGGTACTGATATAAATGAATATAATCGTCCGAGTGAAGTATGGATCAATGATGTAGAAATTTTTTACAATAATTATCTTAAAGAACATCCATTAGGTAACCGCATAAAAACAATCCTGTTTCATAGAAATCTGGATGCTTACAAAAATCTCGTTGGATGTTTGGAGAGTATCAGCAAGAATCAAGATTTTATAAATAAAATGAACGGAATTTCAATGGTTAGTATGCCAAAGAATCAGGCAAAAACCTTGCCTGAATTTGATGTTTTTATTTCTCATGCTAATAAGGACAAAGAAAATTTGATTGAAGAATTATATCAGTCATTAAACAAACTTGGAATTAAGATTTTCTATGATATAGAGTCTTTGGAGTGGGGAGATAATTGGAAGGATCGCATTCTGAACGGTACGAAAAAAGCAGAGTTTGCAATTATCGTTATTTCGGAAAATTTCTTTGATCGAGAATGGACCGAGCGTGAATTGAATGAGTTTTTAAACCGAAAGAATAGAAACGGCCAAAAGCTGATTCTGCCAATTTTGCACAATATTACGGTTTCGCAGTTACAAGAAAAGTATCCATCTATAGCAGATATACAAGCGATTGACTCATTCAAATATAGTTGCGACCAGATTGCTTTGCTTTTTGCACGTCAACTAATCAAACGGCTGAAAAGCGAGTAAGGAGGGATAATTAATGGATGATAAAACGATAATTGATATTACGAGCGTGGATGCGCGAAAGCATGCAGAGAATGTTGCAAAACGAGCTGCTGCATACAGCAAGAATCTTCTGCATCATGCATCAATTCTTTCCGAAAAAGAATATCAGAAATTCCTCCTTGAAAGACTGGAAAAGGACAATGGTTACGTCATTCGTAAGGCTAGCAACTTTGATCGCTATTTTGCAGTTGACCGAGAGATGCTTTTCAAGTTTCTAGAGGATACACAGCACGAAACGATGGAATACTTGAGAAAAATATATAAAGCCGATTTGGAAGAGACCATTGTAAGCTTTATCAATGCAGAAGCAACAAAGGCCCGTGGCAGCCTTCTGGATGTGTTGAAGCACGGAATCGAGATTTCCAATCAGAAGCTGGAACTGATGTATACAAAACCAGCAACTACATTCAATCCTGACTTGACCAGAAAGTATGGTCAGAATATTTTCTCTGCAATGGAGGAAGTGTGGGCCAGTGATAAGGAACGAATCGATGTTGTTATTTTCCTGAATGGATTAGCTATCATTGCATTCGAGTTGAAGTGTAACGCAGCAGGTCAGTCTTATCAGGATGCGATTTACCAGTTCAGAACTGACCGTAGTCCTAAGACCCGTCTTTTTATGTTCAAAGCAGGTACTCTCGTAAACTTTGCAATGGACTTGGAAGAAGTGTATATGACGACAAAACTTGCAGGTGATGCAACGTTCTTCCTTCCATTCAATATGGGTAACGGAGAGGGCGTAACTGCAGGTGCTGGTAATCCGGTATTCGAAGATAAATATAGCGTATCCTATATGTGGGAAGATATCCTGACAAAGGATACGATTCTGGATTTAATCAGCAAGTTTATTTTTGTTGAGACAAAAGAAAAAGTTGATGATAAAATTGGAAAAATCAAGCGTTCTGAAAATTTGATTTTCCCTCGTTATCATCAGCTTGATGTCATCCGAAAAGTACTCGCTGATGTTAGAGAAAATCGTACTGCCCAGAATTATCTGATTCAGCATAGTGCTGGTTCCGGTAAAACAAATTCAATCGCATGGCTGGCACACCGTTTGACTTCTCTTCATGACGCAGAGAACAAGATTATCTTTGATAATATTATCATTGTAACTGACCGAGTTGTTGTTGACCGCCAGCTCCAGAAAGCAATCATGGGAATGGAGCATAAGGCTGGACTGATTCGTGTTATGGATGATAAGTGCAACTCTGCTGACCTTGCGATTGCATTGAACGGTAATACAAAGATCATTGCAACGACAATACAAAAGTTCCCTTATATCGTGGATAGCGTAAAGGGACTTGAAAATAAGAGCTTTGCCGTAATCATCGATGAGGCGCATTCGTCTACCGCTGGTAAAGATATGGCAGCAGTTACAATGTCTCTTGGTTCTGGTGACCAGACTGAGGCAGATGTTGAAGACATGATTTCCAGTGAAATCAAGAGAAACGGTAAGCAGGCCAATGTATCGATTTTTGCATTCACAGCAACACCTAAACCGACGACAATTCAGTTGTTTGGACGCTTGAATAAGCATGGACAAAGAGAAGCATTTCATGTTTACTCAATGAAGCAGGCTATCGAAGAAGGATTTATTCTTGATGTTCTCCAGAACTATACAGAGTATTCAACCTTCTATCAGCTTAACAAGGAAATCGAAGATGACCCTCGTTGTAAAACAAATGCTGCTAAGAGACAGATTGCTCGTTTCATAGAACTACACGAAACCAATATCGCACAGCGTGTTGAGGTAATTGTTGAGCATTTCCGTACAACAGTAATGCAGGAACTCGGCGGACAGGCTAAGGCAATGGTTATCACAGCCTCAAGACAGGGAGCTGTGAAATATCGTCAGGCTTTTGAGGAGTACATCACTAAGAAAGGTTATGATGGAATTCATGCGCTTGTTGCGTTTTCTGGAAAAGTAAAACTTCCGGATGACGATAAAGAGTATACCGAAGCATCTATCAATGGATTCCCAGAGGATAGACTAACAAAAGAATTCGATACAGATAACTATCAGGTGCTTTTGGTAGCAAACAAATATCAGACCGGTTTTGACCAGCCAAAGCTGTGTGCGATGTATGTGCTGAAAAAGTTAAAGGGTGTAAATGCTGTTCAGACTCTTTCCAGACTGAATCGTATCTGTGCTCCGTATGATAAGAAGACCTTTGTACTGGACTTCGTAAATACATATGAAGATATCAAAGCAGCGTTTGCTCCGTACTACACAACTACACTGTTGGCAAATTCGGTAACGCCAAATGCCATTTATGATTTGGAAGCGACTATCGATGCCTATGCTCTGTTTGACCCGGCAGATATTGAAGCTGCGAATGCTATTCTCTATTCACAGAAAGTGACAGGAAAGCAGAAGCAGAGATTGACATTTTTCCTTCAGAAAAGTAAGAAGCTGCTGGAACATTATGAATATGAAACCCAGCGTCAGGCTGTGGCGGATATGCGTGGATTTGTTCGCTACTATGAGTTCCTTCTTCAGGTTTCCAGCTTTGAAGACACTGATTTGCATAAGAAGTACAACTTCATCTCGTACCTGTTAGCTTATATCAATATCAAGCATCCGGGCGGTGGATTCAATCTGGATGGTAAGATTAAGGCATCTCAGTTTGTTCAGAAAAAAGGAGAAGAACATGTTTCTTCTGATCTTGTTGCAAAGCCGGTAATGAAACTTCCAACAGCGGAGCATTTTGGACTTACAGAGGATAAGGAAAAGAGACTGTCTGAAATTATTGATGAGATAAACAGCAGAACCGGCAAGAACTATGATAATGATGTTGTTGTAAAGGCTATGCTGCAGATTAAAGATATCCTGATGAAATCAGACAAACTCAAGACCAGTGCTAAAAATAATACACAGCAAGATTTCGAGTTCTCTTATTTTGATGATATCGACGATGCACTCATCGAGGGATTATCGCAGAATCAAGACTTCTTCTCGATGCTGTTGTCGAATGATGAAATGAAGCGTCAGGTGCTGGGTATTTTTTCTGGAGAGATTTATAAGAGTCTCAGAGAATCATTGTAAAGGCGGTGAAAAACAGTGTTTGACAAATTTCGACTAAAAGAGGTACTGGTAGAGTACAAAAAGCGTTTTGTGCAGCAACAGTGGCCTAATGAAAAATACAAATGGGAAGCGGTACATTGCTTTCAGTTGAATTGGGATGTTAATTCAGATGACTTTGCGCAGATGCTTACAAAGGCACTTGCGCAGACTGCTAATTTACTTGCGTCTGTTAATAATTTCCCAGCAAGAATGATTACTAAGTTTGCGGAGATTGCTCCGGAAGAAGTACGCTCGATGTATATCGAACTATATGACGAGAGTAAGGATTTATACGAGAGAGTTGCTAACTTTAAAAACAAATCCAATACATTATTAGAGCGCTACGGAAATGGAGCAGCACAGCATTATCAGTATGAAAATGCGATAATGACATATTTGTGGCTGCGCTATCCGGATAAGTATTACATCTATAAATTAAGCGAAGTGAAAGCTGTCTCATCAGAACTTGAAAGCGATTATCGTTTTAAGAAGGGAGCCTATGCTGATAACATCAGGAACTTCGTGGCATTCTATGATGAGATATGTGCTGAACTGCAACAGGACGATGAGCTTAGAAATTTGCTTAATTCTCAGATTACATCTACTTGCTATGCTGACCCTGAGTTACGCACGCTTACGATAGATGTAGGATTCTTTATTTCTCGCTATTGGAATAAGGAGGCAGAAGGTCCTAAAGCTGATGAGTGGTGGCCGACAGATTATACTCCGGCATTAACTGTTGAAGATTGGGTTGGTCTTCTGGGCGATTCGGAAGTGTTCAATGAGAGTAGTCTGGAAATCATGAAAAGGATAAAAGACTACGGAGGCAAGGCAACATGCACTCAACTTGCTGTAAAATATGGTGAGACGAAGAATTTCTACAATAGTGGTTCTGTTTCACTTGCAAGAAGAGTCGTTACGAAAACAGGATGCCCTGTTATGGCGAGAGATGAAGAAAATGCTCGTTTTTGGCCAGTTCTTTATGTTGGAAAAAACGCTAACAAGGATGAGGAAGGGGGTTATGTGTGGAAACTTCGTAATGAGTTGTTAGAAGCGCTGGAACAGGTTGATTTAACGAGTGTTCCACTGTATGCACAGCTTTCTGAAGGAGAAGACGGGCAGCAATATTGGTTCCTAAATGCAAATCCGAAAATGTGGAGCATGTCCAGCATGCCCGTTGGAGAAGTTCAGGATTATACCTTGTTTAATGACAATGGAAATAAACGTAGAATCTTCCAGAATTTCGTCAATGCAAAAGCCGGAGATATGGTTATTGGATATGAGTCTACTCCAGTGAAGCAGATTGTAGCGGTATTTCGTGTAAGTGCAGAGCAGGATGGACAGAGAATATATTTTGAAAAGTTAGAAGGCCTTTCATCACCAATCGATTTTGCAACATTAAAATCTTGCCCTGAACTGGAAAAGATGGAGTATTTCAGCATTACTCAAGGTAGCTTGTTCAAATTAACAAAAGGTGAATACGAATTTATCATTGACTTGATTCGCGAAGAAAACCCAGCTCCTACAGCTGAGAAGACTAAAGATGAGTATTCGAAAGAAAAATTCTTGGAACAGGTATACATGACAGAGGCAAAATATGACCGTCTCGTAGCCGTTCTCACAAAGAAGAAAAATATTATCCTGCAGGGGGCTCCTGGAGTTGGAAAAACTTATGCAGCTAAACGCTTGGCTTATTCTATTATGGGTGAAAAAGATGATGACCGTATCGAGTTTGTGCAGTTCCATCAGAACTATTCCTATGAAGATTTCATGATGGGTTATAAGCCGGTTGAGGATGGATTCGAGCTGAAATATGGTATTTTCTATAGATTTTGTCAGAAAGCAGCTAACCATCCAGATAAAGATTACTTCTTTATCATTGATGAGATTAACCGAGGAAATATGAGTAAAATCTTCGGTGAGTTACTGATGTTGATTGAGGCTGACTATAGAGAGACAAAAGCCACACTAGCCTATAACGGTCTCAGTTTCTCAGTTCCAAAGCGTCTGCACATCATTGGTATGATGAACACTGCTGATAGAAGTTTAGCGATGATTGATTATGCGCTTCGTCGTCGCTTTAGCTTCTTTGATATGGAACCAGGATTTGATTCGGAAGGCTTTATTAAGTATCAGGAAGGATTCGCAAACGACACATTCAATACTCTGATTGACTGCATTAAGGAATTGAACAGAGAAATTGCAAACGACAAATCTCTAGGCAAAGGATTCTGTATTGGTCATAGTTATTTTTGCAACACAGATGAATGTACTGATGAGTGGATGCAAGATGTAGTAGATTTTGATGTGTTGCCAATGTTAGCAGAGTATTGGTTTGATGATACCGATAAACTGCAGCGTTGGGAGAATATTTTGCACGGTGTATTTCAATGACAAAGGATAAAAGCATTCTAATCAATAATATTTATCACATGCTCTCTTACGCCTTTCAGACGTTGAATCAAGAGACATACGATGATGTTGCAGTGGAGTCTTTTGATGAGATGTATAATCTGCTGGCTGCAATCCTAGCAAAAGGCATAGGGTTGCAGCTGAAGCAGGGACTCTACAGAGAATACATAAGTCGTCAGGAAGAGTTGCCTGTTATGCGTGGTAAAATAAACATGCCGGGGACAATAAAAAACAAGCTAGCACATGAAAGAGTGCTTACCTGTGATTTTGATGAGCTGTCAGAAAACAACACATTAAATCAAATCTTGAAAACGACAGTGATGCTCCTTTTGAGGAATGGAAAAGTGCAGGCAAAATACAAGGATGACTTGAAGAAAAAAATGCTGTACTTCTCCAATGTGGATATTATTGAACCGACAGGTATAAAATGGTCATCCATTCGTTTTCAACGTAACAATCAAACTTATAGAATGCTGGTTAGTATCTGTCAGTTGATTATCGAAGGAATGCTTATCACGACAGATGCAGGAGACTATAGATTGGCGTCCTTTGTAGATGAGCAGCGCATGTGCAGGCTGTATGAAAAATTTATTCTGGAATACTATACCAGACATTATCCTGCATTGTCAGTCAGTGCATCGCAAATACCGTGGTCGCTGGATGATGGCGTTGGGACCATGCTTCCGGTTATGCAAAGTGATATTCACCTGCAACGTGGAAATACGGTACTAATCATTGATGCAAAATACTACAGCCACACTACGCAGGTCCAGTTTGATAAACATACTATTCATTCGAATAACTTGTATCAGATTTTTACCTATGTAAAAAATCGAAGCTATCAATTTGGAAAAGAGGAGAATACAGTTTCGGGTATGCTTCTTTATGCGAAGACAGAAGAAGAAATTCAGCCAGATAATGTGTACCAGATGCATGGTAGTCAGATAAGTGTAAAGACGCTTGACTTGAATTTACCGTTTGCAGAGATTGCCAGTCAAATGGATAGAATTGTGGAGACGCATTTTTCTGGATTAACAAAGGCATATTGAAGCTATGAATTTATAGAGTGTGAGATGGTATAATAAAGTTGTAACACCAACACTGGAATAAATGATATAATCAAAATGAAAGTGAAGGTGATTAAAATGGCAAACACGAACAAACGTTATGAGCCTGAATTCAAAAAAAGACGGTCCGGCTTGTATTAGAAGAAGGACGAACCATCGCAAGCGTCAATAAAGAGTATAACCTAGGAGAAGGAACTGTCCGGAGCTGGAGCAGACAGTTTGAAGAAGAATACGAAAAAAATCCAGAAGCAAAAGACACAAAAGACATTTATGAAGAAAACCGCAGACTCCGCAAAAAATTGGAAGAAGCAGAAAAAGAAGTTCGTTTCCTAAAAAAAGCAGCCGCATTCTTCGCAAAGGAAATCGATTAGAGCAATACCAATTTATTGACCAATACCACAATGAGTTTGGAGTAAGATGGCTTCTTGACCGATTCCATATTTATCCGAATTCCTACTATAATTACAAAAAGAACAGAAAGGCAGGTTATCTGGCAGACAAAGAAAAGAAAAAACAACAAATATTAAGTATTTACTATGAATACGACGGACGTCCCGGATATCGGATGATGGTTATATTTTTAAGAAGAAGGGGAATCAGTCTGAGCAGGACAACTGTACTCAAATATATGAGGGAATTAAAGTTCAGATCTGTTGTGATACCCCAAAAATCTCGGTACCGTAAAGGAGACTGTTATAAAAAATTTAATAACCTGTTAAAGCAGGACTTCACAGCAATTAGACCAAACGAAAAATGGTGTACAGATTTTACTTATCTTATCGGATGGTGCAAAAAGATATAACTGCAGTATTATAGATCTGTATGATAAATCGGTACTAGCAACCCTAAATAGCAAAAGAATTGATGCGGAATTGGCTATCCAGACATTACAGATTGCCCTTGACAGAAATCCTGTAAAAGGAAAAATTATTCTGCATAGTGATCAGGGTTCACAGTATACCTCCAGAGCCTTCACAGAATTTTGTGAGGAAAAAGGGATTCAACAGAGCATGAGTAAAGCAGGATGTCCTTATGATAATTCTCCGATGGAAAGTTTTTATGGAACATTTAAGTCGGAATTTATATGACAGAATCGGTTTGAAACAGATCAAGAGTTAAATGAAAGCACGTTGGATTATGTATATGGCTATTACAATCATATACGTCCACATTCATCAAATGGATACATGACACCGTTTGAAAAGAGATATTCCAATCAATGATTTTTTTCAGTGTGAATGTTACCAAAATGCTTGGCCATCTCAGTAGGAGAGACACTGGCTATGGCAGACCACACGCTATTAGATCCGTCCTGGTTTGCATATGATACGCCGGGACTGTGGAATAATTATACCCACAATGGACTGCTGTATCTGTATACCCCGGACGGGGAACAGAAAAGCCGGTGGATCCAGATGATCCGGGACAAAAAGCCGGATCAGGTGGAGGCAGGCTGTAGTGAATGTCGTCAGGGAATCCTTCTGCGAGTGCTGGGAAAAAGTGGCGATGCAGTGTATGATTATTTTGAGGATATCGCCAGGGAGGTGTGATCTTTTTCACAGAAAATCCATGGCAGCAGGCGGCTTAGGATCTGCCAGGACAGAAAGGCATACAGAGCACCTGCCACATTGGTGCCAATGCGGAGAGCAATGGCTGTTTTCACACCAAAGAGAGAACCGGCAATGGAAAGTGCCCCAAAGGTGTTAAAGACGGTCTGCCAGGAGTAACCGGCAGAATATCCTACGCCGATACCGCCGATGACACCGATGTATGGATACAGCCAGGCCGGCAGGGTGTTATATAACACAAGGAAGATGCCACAGCCAAGGATGTTAAAGACACCTCTTTTCCAAGTACGGTCTTTGCTGTCTTCCGGAAAAGGAAGGCACACGCTCATGCAGGCAATGCCTGCCCACATAGCCCGGGGCAGGGAAAGCAGCTGCATGATAAACATAGCCGAGCAGACGATCCAGGTAAGGGATAAATACCACTGGCTGCGGGCAGATTTTAAGTTAAATTCACGGAACAGATCCGGAAAACTACGCCGGTAAGGGCGTTTTTTTTGATTCTTGTAAAAGACAAGCATACAGACCATCATGCTGACAAGCAGCCCCAGTACCCGGAGAAGATAGGCTCTGCCGGTAACATCGTAGCCGTAGAGCAGAAGATATCCTAAAACGAAGGTGGACTGGTTGTACATGATCACATTGTGACATCCAAGGATCATTAGCAGCAGGATGCTGATGAAATTTACCAAAAGAGATGCCGGTGCCGGCAGGGTGTTGGCTAGACGGGGACCGGTGATCAAAAGGGTAAAAATACCAGCAATACATATAAGCCCATGGGAGGTGCGGATGCCGAAGTCAGCCTGGCGCAGCACCAGAAGAGCCAGCAGAAAAACCACTCCGGCTACGCTGTTGTCAGAACCAAAGAGCATGCTAAAAAGTGTCACAAACACAAAGCAGAAGCTGTCTCTTATACACATCTGACGCTG
>OWID01000775.1_pt1 | contig 10741 bp, 10 predicted proteins | sample 1732661 | NCBI WGS metagenome assembly OWID01 (sample SAMN05065739, study PRJEB22554) | human gut metagenome | biome: ENVO:2100002; feature: ENVO:00000062; material: ENVO:00002003 | host: Homo sapiens | place: USA
ACACTCGACTAGTCGTCGGCAGCGTCAGATGTGTATAAGAGACAGGGATTGGACTTATCGTTTGACAAATAGTTGTCGGGCGATGATCAGTCGGCCATCTTGGCCACGATGAACTCGCGGTTGAGACGGGCAATGTTGGCTATGCTCTCATTCTTGGGGCATACGGCTTCGCAGGCACGGGTGTTGGTACAGTTACCGAAACCGAGTTCGTCCATCCGGGCCACCATAGCCTTGGCACGCTTGGCTGCCTCGGGACGGCCTTGGGGAAGGAGGGCCAGCTGGCTGACCTTGGAACTGACGAAGAGCATGGCCGAACCGTTTTTACAGGCAGCCACACAGGCTCCGCAACCGATGCAGGTGGCGCAGTCCATGGCTTCATCGGCATTGTCTTTGGGAATCAGAATGGCGTTGGCATCCTGTGCCTGTCCGGTGCGCACGCTGGTGTAACCGCCGGCTTGGATGATTTTGTCGAAAGCACCACGATCCACCATGCAGTCTTTGATCACGGGGAAACCGGCCGAGCGCCAAGGCTCAACGGTGATCACATCACCGTCGTTGAAACGGCGCATGTAGAGCTGGCAGGTGGTGGCTCCGCGCTCAGTCTTGCCGTGAGGCGTGCCGTTGATGTAAAGCGAACACATGCCGCAGATACCTTCGCGGCAGTCGTGGTCGAACACGAACGGCTCCTTACCTTCGTTGATGAGCTCTTCGTTGAGAATATCGAGCATCTCAAGGAACGAGGTGTCGTCGGGGATATTCTTCATCTCGCGTGTATCGAAGTGTCCCTTGTCCTTAGGGCCGTTCTGCTTCCAATACTTGATTGTGAATGATATATTCTTTGCCATAATTGTTAATTCTTATAGTTACGTGTTTGTACCTTGATTGCCTCATACTCGAGCGGCTCCTTGATGAGTTCAGGGGCTTTCGTATCGTCACCCTGATACTCCCAGCAACCCACGAAGAAGAAGTGCTCGTCGTCGCGCTTGGCCTCGCCTTCCTCCGTCTGGTGCTCCTCACGGAAGTGACCGCCGCAACTCTCCTCGCGGTGGAGGGCATCGTAGGCCACGAGTTCGCCCATGAGGATGAAGTCGCGCAGGTGGATAGCCTTATCGAGTTCTACATTGAGACCATCCTTGGTGCCGGGCACGAAGAGGTTGGTGTCGAACTCCTTGCGCAGTTCGGCCATCATCTTCAACCCTTCTTCGAGGCCTTCCTTGGTGCGACCCATACCCACATGCTCCCACATGATGTGGCCCAGCTCCTTGTGGATGGAATCGACAGAGCGCTTGCCTTGAATACCCATAAGGCGGTCGATTTCCTTGTCTACAGCCTTTTCGGCTTCTTCAAACTCGGGCAGGTCGGTGGAGAGACGGGGCCAAATCTCCTGGTCGGCGAGGTAGTTCTGAATGGTGTAAGGCAACACGAAGTAACCGTCGGCCAGGCCCTGCATGAGGGCGGAAGCACCCAAACGGTTGGCACCGTGGTCGGAGAAGTTGCACTCGCCAATGGCAAACAGACCGGGAATGGTGGTCATCAACTCGTAGTCAACCCAAATGCCGCCCATGGTGTAGTGGATGGCTGGGAAAATCATCATCGGATTCTCGTAGGGAGAAACGTCGGTAATCTCCTCGTACATATCAAAAAGGTTGCCGTAGCGGGCTTCGATTTCGGCCTTGCCGAGACGGTTGATGGACTCGGAGAAGTCGAGGAACACGGCCAGTCCGGTATTGTTCACGCCGTAGCCCTTGTCGCAACGCTCCTTGGCGGCACGCGAAGCCACATCGCGGGGAACGAGATTGCCAAAGGCCGGATAGCGGCGCTCCAGATAGTAGTCGCGGTCTTCCTCGGGAATATCCTTACCTTGAAGCTCTCCGGCCTGAAGCTTTTTGGCATCTTCGAGTTTTTTGGGCACCCAGATGCGGCCATCGTTACGCAAAGACTCTGACATGAGTGTCAGCTTCGACTGCTTGTCGCCATGCACGGGGATGCAGGTGGGGTGAATCTGAACGTAAGAGGGATTGGCCATGTAAGCACCCTTGCGGTAGCACTGGATGGCAGCCGTGCAGTTGCATCCCATGGCGTTGGTGGAAAGGAAATAGGTGTTGCCGTAGCCACCGGTGGCGATAACGACGGCATTGGCACTGAAACGCTCGAGCTTGCCGGACACCAAGTTCTTGGCAATGATACCGCGGGCGCGCCCGTCTACAATGACGAGATCTTCCATCTCATAACGTGTGTAGAGCTTCACCTTACCGGCCTGGACCATGCGGCTCAATGAAGAATAGGCTCCAAGCAACAGCTGCTGACCGGTCTGGCCCTTGGCATAGAATGTACGGCTCACCTGAGCACCACCAAACGAGCGGTTGGCGAGCATGCCTCCATATTCACGGGCGAAAGGAACGCCTTGGGCCACGCACTGGTCGATAATGTTGTTGGACACCTCTGCCAAGCGATAGACATTGGCTTCGCGGGCACGATAGTCGCCGCCTTTCACCGTGTCGTAGAACAGACGATAGATGGAGTCGCCGTCGTTCTGGTAGTTCTTGGCGGCATTGATACCACCCTGCGCGGCAATGGAGTGGGCGCGGCGGGGCGAATCTTGAATGCAGAGGTTAATCACGTTGAAGCCCATCTCGCCGAGTGTGGCGGCGGCAGAAGCCCCCGCAAGACCTGTACCGACAACGATTACGTCCAGTTTCAACTTATTCTTGGGGTTCACCAAACGCTGGTGAGCTTTATAGTTAGTCCATTTCTCGGCCACGGGGCCTTCGGGTATTCTGGAATTTAATGTCTTTGTCATAATATTCTAAAGTTTGATTCATTATTGATTAGACGGAATTATGCTGCACAGCAAAGGCTGGGTGCACAACCGAAGGCAAAAGCAAGCACCACGATGAGGAAGCAGAGTAGCAACAGGGTGGTGTAGACAAACCCGATGGTCTTCCAACGGTTGAACCAAATTTTACCGTTGATACCGAGTGTCTGCATGGCACTCCAGAACCCGTGGGTGAGGTGGAACCAAATGGCTACAATCCAAATAACGTAGAGAACCACGTAGACTGGATTGGCAAAGGTGTCTTTGATGAAAGCAAAACCATCGGCAGGATCGTGGGCAACGGTCATACCGGTGAGTTCGGCAAACATCATGTTGAACCAGAAATTGAAAAGGTGCAGCAGCAGACCGAGACCGATGATGATTCCAAGAACCAGCATATTCTGGCTTGCCCACTCCACTTTCTCGGGCTTGTCGGTGACAGCATAACGCTCACTGCCACGGGCACGACGATTTTGTGCGGTAAGGATAAACGCATAAACGATGTGACAAACTGCCAAAGCTGCCAAACCGATAGTTGCCGCCACAGCATACCAGTTGGCCCCGAGCAATGCACAAATCATGTTATAAGCCTTTTCTGAGAAGAGGGCTACAACGTTCATACAACCGTGGAATGTCAAAAATAGAATAAGCGCAACACCTGTTACCGACATCACGACTTTTCTACCGATAGATGAGTTGATTAACCACATAAATGATTGACTTTTAATTATTTAACTGTTAGAAACTATTCAGTATATCCTATTCATGGTAACAATTTATAAGGATGCCGCCTTCACAATACCTTGTTTTAGGTATTAAAAAGCTCTTACCGAGTGCAAAAATACTATATTTTAATGATTAAGCAAAGTATTTCTTCCAAAAATTCAATTTAATTTCTTACTTTTGCCGAGAAATCAGAAACGAGGAAAGATAAGAGATGATATACAAGTATGACGTTATCGTCATCGGGGGCGGACACGCCGGTTGCGAAGCTGCCACAGCAGCAGCACACATGGGTGCTCACACATGTCTCATCACAATGGACATGAACAAAATAGCGCAGATGAGTTGTAACCCGGCTGTGGGGGGAATCGCAAAAGGACAAATTGTCAGAGAAATCGATGCTTTGGGTGGACAGATGGGACTGGTGACCGACAATACGGCCATTCAGTTTCGTATGCTCAACATCGGCAAAGGCCCTGCCGTGTGGAGTCCGCGCGCACAATGCGACCGGGGGAAGTTCATTTGGGAATGGAGAACCATGCTTGACCGCACCGATAACCTCGATGTATGGCAGGATCAAGCTGACGAACTGATTGTAGAAAATGGCGAAGCCGTAGGCGTGACGACCATTTGGGGAGTGGAATTTCGTGCGAAAAGTGTCATCGTGACTGCCGGAACATTCCTCAATGGACTCATGCACGTTGGTCGACATAAGATAGAAGGTGGAAGATGTGCCGAACCGGCCGTTCATCATTTCACTGAAAGCATCACAAGACATGGCATCGTCTCGGCCCGTATGAAGACCGGAACACCCGTGCGCATCGACAAACGAAGCGTGCATTTCGAGGATATGGAGATACAACAAGGTGACTCCGGCTTCCATCGTTTCTCTTACATGGGACAAGAAAGAAAGCTTAAACAGCTTCCTTGTTGGACATGCTACACCAACGGAGAGGTTCATGAGGTGCTGAAAGGGGGCTTGGCCGACTCTCCCCTCTTCAACGGACAGATACAAAGCACCGGTCCCCGTTATTGCCCATCAATAGAAACTAAGCTTGTCACTTTCCCCGACAAGGATCAACATCCGCTTTTTCTCGAACCCGAAGGGGAAAATACAAATGAGATGTATCTCAATGGTTTCTCGTCCAGTATGCCATTGGACATACAGCTGGAGGCCATCCACAAAATTCCGGCACTCAGAGATGCAAAGATTTACCGTCCCGGCTATGCCATCGAATATGATTATTTCGACCCTACACAACTCAAACATTCGTTGGAATCGAAGATTCTAAGCGGACTTTTCTTTGCAGGACAAGTAAACGGGACCACCGGATACGAGGAAGCAGGAGGACAAGGATTGGTAGCCGGTGTGAATGCAGCTATCCTTTGTAATGGCGGAGAGCCTTTTGTGATGAATCGTGACGAAAGTTATATCGGCGTTCTCATCGATGATTTGACCACTAAAGGGGTAGATGAACCTTACCGAATGTTTACTTCCCGTGCAGAATATCGCATACTCTTGCGGCAAGACGATGCCGACTCCAGACTCACGGAAAAAGCCTATAATCTTGGCATTGCTACTCGCAAACGTTACGATTGGTGGCTTGAAAAGAAAGAAGCCATCGAAAGAATCATCCGTTTCTGCGAGGATACACCTATCAACAAGGAGCACATCAATCCACAATTAGAGGCACTTGGCACGACGCCTTTGCGTGCCGGATGTAAATTGGTAGACTTGGTGACACGCCCCAACCTCACCTTACAAAACCTTTCAGAAATCATTCCATCGCTCAAAGAAATCTTGGAATCGCCTAAAAACCGCAAGGAAGAAATAACCGAAGCCGCGGAAATCAAAATGAAGTATAAAGGTTATATTGATCGGGAAAGAATCGTTGCAGACAAAATGCACCGTTTGGAGAATATCAAAATAAAGGGAAGATTCGATTACGCCACCCTTCACGAGATTTCAACGGAAGGCCGACAAAAGCTTTCAAGCATTGAACCTGAAACCTTGGCACAGGCAAGTCGGATCCCCGGGGTTTCTCCCAGCGACATCAACGTGCTGCTGGTACTCCTTGGAAGATAGTAAGAAGGCGGTGTTTCACGTGAAACTAAATACAACATAAATAACACAGAACCAAGCATTTAAACCTTAAAGAAAAACGTGAATCGTTGATTACACATCCATCAAAAAGTAAGAGAGGACTACAGAGGCAATAAGGAACTCCACCGATAAGACATCATAAACAAAACATAATAAACACTTATCATTTAGAAAATGAACAACCCAGTATTATTAAAGAATCTGCGTTGCATTCCCGATTGGCCCATCAAAGGAGTGATGTTCCGCGATGTAACGACGCTTTTCAAGAATCCCAATTCGCTGAAAGAAATCAACAATGAACTGTTTGAGCTCTACAAAGACAAGGGAATCACCAAGATTGTAGGCATAGAATCGCGCGGATTCGTCATGTCATCCGCCTTAGCCGTGCGGCTCAACGCAGGCATCGTGCTTTGCCGTAAGCCCGGCAAACTACCATGCAGAACCGTCCAAGAAAGCTACGCCAAAGAATATGGCATGGACACCATCGAAATACACGAAGATGCCATCAATGAAAACGATGTGATTTTGCTGCACGATGACCTCTTAGCCACCGGAGGAACCATGCAGGCTGCCTGCAACCTTGTGCGCAAATTCCACCCCAAAAAGATCTACTGTAACTTCCTAATCGAACTGGACAGTGAATTTCCCAACAGTCGGGACACATTCGATAAAGACATTGAAATAACCTCCCTATTGAAGTTCTAATCCACCACTGCCATGCTCCCACAGGGGCGTGGCAGTTCTCTTATAACAGTGACCGTGTCAAATGGATCTGATTTGTCCCCTCCGGAAATCAAATGGAACCACACCGACACCATCTATCCCCTCCCATCATACACCTTTTTTATAAATAGAACTAATAAATGATGGGAAAGAACAAGAACGCAAGGAAACGATTACGGGCAAACTGTCGTTTCACGTGAAACATCAATTCGCGAAACGCCCATAAACAAAGGAGATACACGACGTGACACGAGAAGAAAACGAAAAAAGACTGGCCAATCTCAAGAACATCGTTTTGAACATGCCGGAAAAGCCCGGAAGCTACCAGTTCTATGATGAAGACCATACCATCATCTACGTTGGTAAGGCCAAGAATCTCAAACGGCGTGTGTCTTCCTATTTCCATAAAGAAGTAGACCGATACAAGACCAAAGTGCTCGTCTCCAAGATTATGGACATCTCCTACACCGTAGTGAACACTGAGGAGGATGCCCTTCTGTTGGAGAACGCACTCATCAAGAAATACAACCCGCGCTACAATGTGCTGCTGAAAGACGGCAAAACCTATCCCAGCATCTGCGTGACAAACGAATACTTCCCACGGATATTCAAGACCAGACACATCAACAAGAAAGCCGGGACATACTTCGGCCCCTATCCTCACATCGGGAGCATGTACGCCGTATTGGAACTCATCAAGCGACTTTACAAGCCCCGCACCTGCCGTTTCCCCATCACAAAAGAAGGAATAGCCGAGGGAAAATACAAGCCCTGTCTGGAATACCACATCCACAACTGTGGAGCACCGTGCATCAACAAGCAAAGCTATGAGGAATATCAGGAAAATATGCGTCAGGCAAGGGAGATCCTGAAGGGCAATACACGCCAAGTGAGCAAATGGTTATACGACCAGATGATGAAGAATGCCGAGCTCCTGCACTTCGAGATAGCCGAAGAACTGAAAAAGAAATACACACTGCTCAACGAGTTTGTGTCGAAGAGCGAGGTGGTGAGCCACACGATAGACGATGTGGATGTGTTTACCATCGTCGACGACTCCACCAACAAGAATGCCTTCATCAACTACATACACGTGAAAAACGGCACCATCAACCAAAGCTTCACCTACGAATATAAGCGCAAACTCGACGAGAGCGACCAAGAGCTCCTCATTACAGCAATCCCGGAGATACGCGAACGGTTTGGAAGCCATGCCAAAGAGGTTATCGTACCGTTCGAAATGGAATGGAAACTGAAAGATGCCGAGTTTTTCGTACCGCAGAGGGGCGACAAGAGACACCTGCTCGACCTTTCCGAAATGAATGGCAAACAGTATAAATTCGACCGCCTGAAGCAAGCCGAGAAACTCAATCCCGAGCAGAAGCAGACCCGCCTGATGAAGGAACTGCAAGAGAAACTCAAACTGCCCAAGCTGCCCTACCACATAGAATGCTTTGACAACTCCAATATCTCCGGCACCGATGCCGTGGCCGGCTGCATCGTCTATAAGGGCATGAAACCCTCGCGCAAGGACTACCGCAAATATAACATCAAAACCGTTGTGGGCCCCGACGACTACGCCTCAATGCAAGAGGTGGTGCGTCGGCGCTACAGCCGCATGACAGAAGAGCAGTCTCCCCTCCCCGACCTCATCATCACCGATGGCGGCAAGGGGCAGATGGATGTGGTGAGACAGGTGGTGGAAGGAGAACTGAAACTCAATATCCCCATTGCGGGACTGGCCAAAGACGACCGCCACCGCACCAACGAACTGCTGTTCGGGTGGCCCGCACAGACAGTCGGACTCGATGTGAAAAGCGAACTCTTCAAAGTGCTCACCCAGATACAAGACGAGGTGCACCGGTATGCCATCACCTTCCACCGCGACAAGCGTTCCAAGCACGCCCTCCACAGCGAATTGGACGATATCAAGGGTATAGGCCCCAAGACTAAAGAAATGTTACTCAAGAAACTGAAAAGCGTTAAACAGATTAAAGCAACTGATAATCAACAACTTATAGAATTATTAGGGCCCAGTAAAGGTAACCTTATCTATAAACATTTCCATCCGAACGACACAATTATGGAATAATTTTCGTATATTTGCCACATGAGAATTGTGATACAGCGGGTGTCCCGTGCAGCGGTGACCATCCGCGAGAGTGTCAAGTCTTCCATCGGGCAGGGTTTCCTCATCCTCACAGGCATCGAAGAGGCCGACTCGTCGGAAGATGTCGATTGGCTTGTGAGAAAGGTCACCGGACTGCGCGTATTCGACGACGAGAACGGGGTGATGAACCGCTCCATCATGGATGTGGGCGGCGAAATACTTGTCATCTCGCAATTCACGCTGTTTGCAAGCTACAAGAAGGGCAATCGCCCGTCGTGGTTGAGAGCAGCCCGGCATGAGCATTCTGTGCCGCTATACGAAGAATTTTGCCGTAAACTCTCCGATGCTTTGGGCAAAGAGGTGGGAACGGGAGAATTCGGGGCCTATATGCAGGTGGATTTGTGCAACGACGGGCCGGTGACCATTTGCATGGATACAAAGAAGAGGGAGTGAAGGAAAAAGGCTCACCTCCGCCCCCTCTCCGAGGGGATAGGGAGTGAAATGCTCATAGCCTCAAAGGCTGTTGATTGGCAATTCATGATGCGGGAATGGACCGTGGATGAGTGCCGGGCGTGAATAAAAACGGCAAAAGTCGGAAGAAGACGATGGAAAACAGGTATGCTATAAAGACAGGAAAAACAACGATGACAATAAAAGAAGCCCAAGAAGCTGTAGACCAATGGGTTAAGACTTATGGTGTGAGATATTTCTCCGAACTCACCAACATGGCCTGTCTCACCGAGGAAGTGGGCGAGTTAGCCCGCGTGATGGCCCGCAAATACGGTGACCAGAGCTTCAAGAAGGGCGAACAGCCCAACTTGGGCGAAGAGATGGCCGATGTGATGTGGGTACTCATTTGTCTGGCTAACCAAACGGGGGTAGACCTCACCGAGGAGTTGCAAAAAAGCTTCGAAAAGAAGACCAAGCGCGATGCCACGCGCCACCTCAACAACCCTAAATTGCTGGGATGACGAAAAGGTATGCAAAAGGCCGTACCGGACTATAGGGGCAGGCATAAAGCACTGCCCCTACAGTTCGGCACATCCCTTGAATCTTTGCAGATTTAAATGTTTGAATCTTAAACATCATGTACGAGAAATAAACCATTTACTAACATTAAAAACTTTAAAATTATGGCTATCAATGACGTAGACAAGTATGTAGCAACATTGCAGAAGTACAACACCAACATCAAGGATGAAGAGGTGAAAGCAGCGGTGGAGAAAATCATCGCAGAGAAAGTGCCCGAAAACGACACTCCCGAAGTGAAGAAATTCCTCTTGGGCAGCGTGGAGCTCACCTCCCTCCGCACCACCGACAACGAAGAGAACATCCTCGCCATGGTGGAAAAGGTGAACCGCTTCGCCAAAGAATATCCCGAATTGCCGCATGTAGCCACGATTTGCACCTACCCCAACTTCGCCAAACTCGTGAGCGAGTCGCTGGAGGTAGACGGTGTGCAAGTGGTCAACGTGAGTGGCAGTTTCCCCTCCTCTCAGACGTTTATCGAGGTGAAGGTGGCCGAGGCCTCACTCGCTGTGAAAGACGGCGCCACAGAGATTGATATCGTGATGCCCGTGGGCAAATACCTCAGCGGCGACTATGAGGGTGTGGCCGACGAAATCGGTGAGCAGAAGCAGGCTTGCGGCGAATGCCCCATGAAGGTGATTCTCGAGACCGGTTGCCTGCCCTCTATGAGCGATGTGAAGAAGGCTTCCATCATCGCCATGTATGCCGGTGCCGACTACATCAAGACTTCCACTGGTAAGGAGAAAGTCAGCGCCACTCCGGAGGCTGCCTACGTGATGTGCCAGGCCATCAAGGAATACTACGACCAGACAGGCATCCAGATTGGTTTGAAGCCCGCAGGTGGCATCAACACCGTGCGCGACGCTGTGACCTACTACACCATCGTGAAAGAGGTGCTGGGCGAGAAGTGGCTCACCAACAAGTGGTTCCGCATGGGCACAAGCCGCCTCACCAACCTGCTCATCAGCGAACTCGTGGGCAAGGAAGTGAAATTTTTCTAAGAGACCCCCAACCCCCTAAAGGGGGCTTTGCCATCCTGCAAACAGGTGGAAAGGCAAAGCCCCTCTCAGGGGACTGTTTTTTTCAGGGGCTTTAACGGATATATAGCACAAAACATTAAATCTTTCGAAAAAGCCTTACAGCCAAAAGCACTCCCGTCTTTTGGCTTTTTTAAAATATTCACTTCATCCGCCCTATCCGCCCCATCAATTTCCTCACCCCTGTCTCTTATACACAT
>OWID01000776.1_pt1 | contig 10730 bp, 9 predicted proteins | sample 1732661 | NCBI WGS metagenome assembly OWID01 (sample SAMN05065739, study PRJEB22554) | human gut metagenome | biome: ENVO:2100002; feature: ENVO:00000062; material: ENVO:00002003 | host: Homo sapiens | place: USA
GAACGGATTGATCGGCTCATAGCCCTTGGAAGCCTCGGTCTGCACGATCAGATACAGGCCCAGCTCCAGACCACGGAAGGTCACGTTGCCGTCCGCATCAATGGTCTTTGTGGTGCCCTCGGCGCTTTGGGGCAGATACTCCTGCAGCTGGGCCGCAAGGGTGCTGTCGGTCAAATCACCCAGCGCAATGCCGCAGCCGTAGAAATCGCCGCAGTATTCGTAGCTCAGGTTGCCGTTTTGGCGCTTTACCTCGGCCACACGGTACAAAGTGAGCTTGCCGCCGCTCAGCGCCTTATCGTTGGCGTTGTCGTACAGCGTAACGCGGATGGTGCCGGTAGTGGGATTGCCGCTGCTGTCCACCAGCTTGATGTTTGCGCTGGTGGCAAGGGCAGGCAGCGCACTTGTTACCAGAAGGCACAGCACCAAAAGCAGGGCCGCAGCGTGCTTTTTGAGATCAGTGCGTTTCATGTTTTTCACCTCTTGTAGATTTGCGTTTGCGGTTGGAGAACAGCAGCCAGAGCAGCAGCACCAGCAGCAGGGGCAGTGCCATGATGGGAGCTGTGATGATCGGTTCGATCTTGATGGCATCGGCTGTTACACGGATGTGCTTGAGCTTGTCCGGCGTTTCGATGCGCCGTCCGCGCACCAGAAGGCGGTGGGAGTTGATGCCGTAGGGGGTGCAGGTCATCAGGGTGACGTAATCCTTGCCGTCCACCACCTTGAGGTTGTCGGTCTCGGTGGGCAGTACAATGGAGATCTGGTCCACCTCATAGGTCAGCACCCGGTCCAGCACTGTGATGGTGAAGGTATCGCCCACTTCCAGCTGGTCCAGATTGGTGAACAGCTTGGCGCTGGGCAGGCCGCGGTGAGCCGAAATGACCGCGTGGGTGCTGCCGCCGCCCACCGGCAGGCTGGTGCCCTCCAAGTGGCCTGCGGCGATCTGCAGCACACCATCGCTGGTGCCGTGGTAGATGGGCAGCTCCACACCGATCTTTTCAATGGTGATGTAGCCCATAATGCCGGTGCCGGTCACATCCAGCGTGCTTTCGTAGGTGGGAAAGCGCTGCGGGAAATACAAAGCGTCCGGATCGGCGGCGATCTGCGCATTGAACGCATCTGCCGCCTCGAAATAGGCGCTGTAGTCGGCATCGGTCAGATTGTCCACGTCCTCGGCATAGGTGGCCACAGCACGGGACTGATGCAGCTGGTTGACGTAATCGCTGAGGGTGGGGTATAACATCACGGATAGACCCACGAAAAAGACGAGGATCAGGATGATGGTGCTTTTGTTCTTTTTCATGGGCTACTCCCTAATGTTATAAGGATAGGAGCGGGGGCCTTGCGGCCCCTTTGCTCCGGGTTCTTGGGGGAAATGAAGCTTACTTGTTCTCCATGCGCTTCTTGGTGACCAGCAGAACGATGGCCGCAACCATCAGGCCGCCGCCGACCACATAGAAGATGGTAGTGCCGATGCCGCCGGTGGAGGGCAGGGTAATGCCGCCGTCTTTTTTGTTGATGATGGTGGTGGACAGTTTGGAGCTATCAAGCTCAACATGATTTCCGTTGTGCGTTGCAGAAATGACGATTTCTTTATTGGCACAGGCACTGTAACCGGAAGGAGGGGTGGTCTCCTTCAGGTAGTAGGTGCCAGCGTCCAGACCCTTGACATTGAACTGACCATCTTGGCCAGAGATCATCTCAACGCCTTTACCCTCAGTGCTAAAGTCGCGAGAGTAAGTGCCGTCATCATTCATTTTGAGCTTGATCTCATCTTCATCATGGCAAGCTTCATTGCTGTACAGACGGAAGCCGGCGCCCGGCAGCGGAGTACCGTCTTCCTTCTCTGCACGCTTGGTGTTGTTCAGCTGGTAGGTGTACACATAGACTTCGCTTTTAGGAGTGGTGCCCCAGTATTCGCCGGGTCTGGGGTTATTAGAGTACTGGAGCTGTACGCTGTTTTTGTTTTCGGTAGAGCCACTTCTAGTATTGACATAGGCTTTGTCGTTCAGGTGTGCAGTATAGGTGACCTTAATAGTAGCGCCGTTATTCAAATCAAGCCCTGCTACACAGGTCTTGACATCAGGAATTTCTACCTCAAAATAGTTTTGACTATCAAGCTTGTCAGTATTAATGGTATACTTCGAAGGATCGGTGATAGTATAGGTGATGTCATTGGATTCAATGACTACACTATAGGGTCCGTCATAAGTAATGCCCTCGGACAGGGTATCATGAAAGATAACCGAGTACTTATCATAGTAATCGTAAGCACGGTTAGTGCTGTCGGGCAAGGTAGCGGTCAGCTGGAACTGGAACTTTTCATTGATCGCATGGTCAGCGCTGGAACCAAAAACTCCTGTGCTGGTGCCATCCTGATTGTCGAAATTGTCGAAAACCTCCTTCTTAACAGAGGGCTTTTCGGCCTTAGGCGTAATTGGAACGTTCCAGTTTGCGTGGGTAACCATCAGCAGGAAGGAATTGTAGGCATGATCGAAATCGCCAGGATTAAATGGGGTAGTATCAACGACCAGATAATAACCTGCCTCGTCAAAATGGATGTGATCGCTACCACCACCACCTTTAACGGCGGGTTCCGGGGTTGCATTGGCATCCGGGTAGAGATAGTGGCATACAACGCGCGCAAAAGCGATGCTGTTAGCATCGGAATCGTCCCATTTGCTGATAACCTCAAGAACCTTCTGAGCAGTGTTAGCGTCGGTAGCGTCGATAAACTGAAACTGAGTGCCAAGGGTAGAATCTGCTTTCAATTGGTCCAGAAAAGCGGCAGGATTATCAGCGATGTTGCTGCCCCACGTAACGTTGGAAATCTTAAAGTCTTTAATATCATTACCCTCAACATCACCCTTGAAGATCTGGAAAGCGCTGAAAGAGTGCCATGTGGTGATGTCCCCCTCAGTGCCTGCAAACGCCGGGATCGCCATGGCGCACACCATGGCAACTGCCAGCAGTGCGGCCAGCAGCTTTTTGATTGCTTTCTTCATCATGATTTGCGAAAATCTCCTTTCAAGTTTTTCTGATTCCTATTTTCAGGGTCTGCTTCCGGCGCAGAATCAATTTTGCCGCCGTGTCAGGAAGGATGCAGGTTTTTTAACGTGCCCTCCTTTCGCGTCTGCGCTTTCTGCAAACCCCGCACACCAGAGCGGCAAGCATCAGCGCACCGCCGCCTGCTGTATACAGTTTGGTACCGGCCCCGCCGGTAGAGGGAAGTTCGTAGTCGGACGGATCGGCCTGACTGGTGATCACAAGGCTGTCGGTTTTTACCGACTCTTCGGCATCATCGCTGATGGGCGTATCCAGAATCCTGATGTTATTGATTACTTTACCGTCAACAGCCGTTTGGCCAAAGTCCTTCAGCTTGACGGTGTAGCAGATAGAATAGGTGCCTGCGGCAATGGGGGAACCGGCAGAACCCAAGGTGATCTTGCGCTCACCATTATCATCTTCCCAAGTGATGCGGAGCGTTGTATTGCCGTTTTCCATGCTGAGCTGGAGCGAGTCTTCGACATATTCGGCGGTTACGCCGGTGGGCAGGGTCATGCTGTCCGCAAGCGTCAGCGGGCCGGCCTGTTCGTTCTTGACCACAAGCGTAACAGTGTAATCCAAGTAGGCATCGCTGCCATCGTGGCGCGGGTCCTTCACGCTCTGGTTAAGGTCATAGTTCTTATCGTCTCTTTGATCCTCATCGGGGGTTTCATCCGGGTTGATGGTGATATAAAGGATGTAATCTTTTTTGACCTCGATCTGATTAGAGTCGTTGCTGTTGACCTCGCTCTGGTTCCACTGGAAATTGAAGGCAATGTTGCTGGTGACCTTGGCATCGGAAGGATCCGCGCCTGCGGCTGCCTCCTCTTTCTGCTTGATATAGTTTTGGTCGTACCGCAGCACGGCGTACCAGCAGCCGTCATTCCCCTTGAGCAGCCGGTAGCTGCCGCAGGTGTCATAATTGCCGGTATCTTCCAGTTTGCCGGAGATAAGCTCATCGTTCAGCACATCAAAGCTCTTGGGCAGCTTAACATGGACACAGTAGTCGTTGTCATGGATCGCTTGGGCCGGGATATCTGTGACGGTAAGGCTGCTGTGCAAAAGCTCCGAAATGGTGGTGACATTGGTATCCTCGTATTCAGTGCCATTCTTGCGCTGCACCTCCAGAGCAGTGAGGTAATCCAGTGCATCCAGACCTTTGATGGTGGTAATGGCACCTGCGTCATCTTCGACTTTGAAATACGGCGTAGACACGCCGTAATCGGCCTGCTGCGCATTTGCCACAGACACCAGCGTTGTCACCTGCGAAGCATTCAGCGTGACTTTAGCCACCTTGCCATCCACATCGCCGGAGATCACGGTCAGGGTGCCGAAATCTTCGTCCACATCGCTCACGATGCCAACGGTGCTGGCATCCACGGTGTATTCCTCAATGTGGGGCGCGGTGTCGGTGGTGGCCGCAGCATCCATGGAGAGCAGGGCAATGTCGGCATCGGCGGAATCATCCTGCACCTGCAACGGCTGGCTTTCCGCGGCCACAGCCTTGGTCACGGTGCCATTGTAAATGACGATATCACCGGGCATTGCGGCATCAGACGGCAGATCACCGTCAAAATCCATGGCATAGCCGCTGCCGGTCTCTTCGTTGTACAGCGCGCTGCGCAGCTGGCTGTGCAAAGACAGCACGCTGGAAACCTGCGGGATAGCGCTCTGGGGGATATCGGCATATTTCAGGCAGTAGGAAAGGAACATCACGTCCCATGGGCCGTAGTCGTTGCCGTAGTCGTTGCCGTAGCGGGTGTAGTGGCGCACGGTCTCGCCGTCGGCATCGTCCAGCTGGAAGTTGCGCTCGCTCTGCTCATAGCCCAGCTGGCTCTCGGCTACGGCCAGCAGGTCGTCGGCCCAGTTGCCGCTCAGCGTGGTGCCGGTCTGTGCCAGCCATTCGTCCTCGTCCTGCGTGCCGTCCAGCGGGTCGGACAGGCAGTTCACCGTGTGGTGATGCTCCGGCAGGCCGCAGACCAGCACTTCCTCGTAGCAGGCATCGGTGTGGTGGTGCACCGGGGTCTCGGTCACAGGATCGACCACCACGGGCTTTGCGGCCACCGGCTCCTCAAACAGGGCCACCGGGTCATAATCGGGGTTCACTTCTTCTACAAGCTCGCCCTCTTCCAGCCCGCACACCAGCTCATAGGTGGTGGTGTAGCAGCTGTCGTCGTGGGTGTGCTCGAATTTATCACAGATGAAGGTGACACCATCCTCATCAAAGCAGCTGTCGTCGTGGGTGTGCTCTTCTTCCAGGCAGGTCAGCTCCTGCACTTCCTGGTAGCAGTCGTCGGTGTGCTCATGGGGCACAAAGATGTACTCCGGCTCTGCGGAATGGGCTGCAATGCCGGGATCATCCGCATCCACGCCCAACGCATCATCATCCATGTCGAATGTATCATCAAAAGACATGCCGTCGTCCGTCATGGTGGAGTTCCAGTCCTCCGGTTCGCCTTCCTCATAGCCGCACACCAGCTGCTTTTCATAGCAGGCAGCGGTGTGCTCGTGCTCCAACTCGCCGCACAGATAATCGGCCGTTTTGGCAATGCCTACGCCGTGCAGCTGCCAGTTCACGAACAGGCTGGTGGTAAGCGCCAGTGCCAGCAGCAGCGCAGTATAGCGTCTGGCGCGCTGGTGGTTCCGACGGAACTTTTTCTGATATTCTTTCACAATATCCCGCATGATTCCTAAACCTCCTTAGTGGATCAACGAGAAGTTGGACAAGGGCCATACCCGCAAAAAAACCTTGCCTACGATCTGACTTTTTTCCACACAGCCGATCACACTGCTGCGGCTGTCAATGGAGGTGGCCCGATGGTCACCCAGTACGAAATACCGGTTTTCCGGCACCTGATAGGGAAATTTGATGTCGCATTCGCCCAGAGCCAGTTCATCTACATAGGGCTCATCCAGCGTCTGGCCGTTCACAGTGACCACACCGTCCTCGTCCAGTTCGATCACATCACCGGGCAGGCCGATGATGCGCTTGAGCAGAAGCTTGTTCTGCCAGTAAAATCCGCAAAGGTCGCCGGTCTTCATGTCGCTGTCCTTGACCAGCAGAATGATGTCCCGGTCCTGCAGAGTGGGGTTCATGCTGTCGCCGGAGACCTGCAGCACCGGCAGAAACAGGGTGGCCAGCAGCACGGCAACGGCCGCGACCACCAGCAGCGTGTAGACCGTGCTGCGCAGCACCCGCATATAACGGCTGCGGTAGGCCAGACGTTCGCGCTCTGCTTCCACCTCTGCTGTGGATGGAATGGGCGTGAACCTGATCTTTTGCTCTTTCATTTGGCACGCTCCTCCGGCAGGAATTCCGTGCTGTGATAGCCGTCCAGCAGTTCGCTGGCCCGGCGGTCAAAAGCGGCCCGGCGCTGCTGGATCTCCTGCTGCGTCCGGGCAAGCATTGCCTCGCAGTCCGCTTCGGTCTGGGCGCGCTTGCGTGCGGCGGCTTCCGTTTCCGCGTCGCACTGCTGCTGGGTGCGGGCCTTCAGGTTCGCAGCCTCGGTCTGTGCCTGTGCAAGGATCTGCTGGGCTTCGGCTTCCGCCTGAGCGCGCAGAGCACTGGCAGCGGCATCGGTGTTTTTGTTTGCTGCGAGCACCGATGCAACGTATTCATCAGCCGCAGCCTGCGCCGCTTCAAACACCTTGTTCAGCTCCAGTGCAGCCTGCGCAATGGAACCTGCGTTTTCAATATGGATCTGCCGTTCCTGCAGCTGGGCAGACAGGGCAGCGTTTTCTGCCCGGAGCTGGTCCTCGCTCTGCTTGAGCGCCAGAATGATCTCGACTAATTCGGTGCGGCGCATGTGCCGCAGTTCACGGTCTGGCATAATGATCGATTTCTCCCGCAAAAAGTGGTCGGATTAGGCGAACGAAAACTTTCGACAAATACGAAAATTTTCGCACCACAAAACCACATTTGATATATCAGCTTTCGGCGTGAAAGCGCCAGTTTGATGAATGACCTTCCACCTTATATGTTAGCACAGTATGCGTAACAAAAGCGTAACAAAAATGCCTTTTCCGTGCATTTTTTTGCCAAAGCCAAAGAAAAATTGTTTCTTTTGATGTAAACGATTAAAATGCGTTAAAAACAAAAAGAACTGTCCCCACAACGGAGACAGTTCTTGAAAAACAGATGAAAATAGAAGCCGGATCAGAAGCTCTTCAGCAGATCGCCCAGAGTCAGGAAGGACTGGTAGATCACGTTGACATTGTTGATGATGGAGCTTGCACCGGAGAAGATGCGGGCAATGGCGTTGAACACCTTACCGACATTCAGGAAGCTGTTGTAAGCGTCGCTGGCACCACCGTCCAGATAGACCATTTCCTCTTCGCTGATGGAGGCATAGTTTGCGGGCAGTTTCATAGTAGACATGGAGATTTTCCTTTCTATTGATAAAATTGATACAGTGTGTGGAAAGACTTAAATAAAGGCAGCCACGGCCAGCGTGGTGATCAGAGCACCGGCTACCGTCAGAACGCTCAGAATCGGGCCGTCATCGTATTCCTGCGCGGCCTGTTCCGGCTGAGCGGGCGTGGATGTGCTGGTGGAAGTGGTGGCATTTTTCACGGTCCAGTGTGCGTACACAGTGGTATCACCGGTAAACACCGTAGAGGTGCTGATTTTTGTGCCGCCCACCGGCTCGGTATACCAGCCGTCAAAGGTGTAGCCTTCCAGCGTAGGCTGCGCGGGCAGGGCACTGAGTTTGCCGCTCAGATTGGTGGTGACTGCCACAGCGGAGCTGCTGCCGCCCATGGCATCCAGACCAATGGTGTAGACCTGCGAATCCTTGTCTTCTGCGGCAAAGGCAGAGGGCAGTGCACAGCAGAGCAGTGCAGCGCTGAGCAGACCGAGGACCAGCATTTTCAAGATCTTTTTCATATGACTCCTCGCTTTCCTGACGAATTGGGATGTGGTGCATGCCGGGAACGGAAACACCAGAACAGACCTCGATGTCCCCGCCATGAGGCAGTAGACGAAAAAGCCGGGAAGAGGAGGTTTATTCAATCCTATATTTACCACATATAGCGTAACAAAAGCGCAACAAAATGGGCACATTTTGTTGTTATGATGAAAAAAATTGGCTTTTCACAAATTGCAGGCTGCAAAAGGCGGCACAGAGCCGCCGCAAAAGCGGAAAAGTGGAACCTTCCCCTTGTGGAAAAACAAAGAATATGGTATAATATCTTGCACGATGCGCCATCGCCAAGCGGTAAGGCAGGGGACTTTGACTCCCCCATCGTAGGTTCGACTCCTGCTGGCGCAACCAAAAGCCCCGTCATCCTGAAAAGGCTGACGGGGCTTTTTGCATCACTTTTCCACAAAATGCGGCTGAACGGTGCAAAGCTCAGCGGCGGCGGATCTTTCTGGTGGGCTTGCGGCGGTTCCAGTTGTTCAAAAGGACCCACGCAAAGTAGATGATGATGGAAATAATACTCAATGTTATTACAACTTTGAGGTACAGACTGCCTAAGAATTCCTGAAAACGCGCCACCGTGAACAGCAGCGGGTTCAGGCTGACGTCCTGCCCGGCGATCAGGTCCACCACGCCAATGGTCTCACCGGCAAGCTTCAGCTCCACGGTACCTACCACATCGCCCTGCTGGACAGGAGCACACACAGAATCCGGCAGGTGGAAATATTTCTGGGTCACGCTGCCGTCGCCGGTGGAAGGCAGCAGGGTCATCATGCTGTCGGCGGGATACAGCTGCAGGGAGCTGGTATCGGAGGAATACTTCACCGGGATCTCGGCCAGCGTAAGGTCGGTGTCCAGCGCGGCCTGAATGGAAAAGCTGTCGAACACCCAGTCCATCAGCTTCACGGTCTCGCACAGGGCCGGGCGACGGTTGGCGTAGCCGAAATCGTCGCAGGTGTCCGGGCTTTGCATCACGCAGAAAATATAGGTGGCACCATCCTTATTGGCCCATGAAACATAGCTCTGATTGCCACTGTCGCTTTTGAATGCGGTCACATCGCACATGCCGCCCTGCATGGCGCTGCGGTAGTATTTTCCGCCGCTGGATTTGCTCAGCGCGGCGTTCTGGCTGACCAGAACAGACGAAGAACGGTGCTTTTCTTTGGCGGGCATGGTAAAGCTGGGCGCACCGGAAACCTCCACAAAGGCATCAAAGCTCATCAGATAACGCAGGATCAGGTACATATCCACGGCACAGGTCACGTTGCCGCTGTCGATGCCGCAGGCATCCGTCCAGGTGCTGCCGGTGGTGCCGATGCGCTGGGACAGGGTGTTCATCTGGCTCACCCAGCCCGCGAGGTCGCCGCCGGAAAGGGCATAAGCAAGGCCCATGGCGGCTTCGTTGGCGTTGCGGGTCAGCATGGCGTACATGGCTTCGCGGTAGGTAAAGGTCTCGTTGGAGCGCATATCGGCGTTGTTGGTGTTATAAACGTAATCCGAGATGGCAAAGGGCATCTGGAAGGTGTCGTCCAGATGGTCGGCATAGTTGGTCAGCAGCAGGGCAATGGTCATGTACTTTGTCAGACCACCGGCGGATACCTGCTTTGTGCTGTCCTTATCATAGACGATGATATTGGTATCGGTGTTGACGATATAGGCACTCTGTGCCTGCACCTGATAGACCGGGGTGGGGTCGAACATAGCCCCGGCGGGCAGCACAAGGCAGCTGAACAGGACAGCGAACGACAAAACCAGCGCAAAAATACGTTTCATGTGGACAATTCCTTTAAAAAGCGATAATATAAAACAACAGGCAGCACGGCACAAGCGCCGTGCGCCGGGTAAGAACGAGATCACAGCGGAAGGCTGTATTCTTTATAATAACAGGTTTGGCGGGGTGTGACAAGGCTTATTGTGCCGATTTCACATCCGGTCAGGGAGGACAGGAATGGTATATCTGACAGGGGACACCCACGGCGACATCGACCGCTTCAAGCACGGCAAGCTGCGCTGGCTGGGCAAACGGGATACCGTGGTGGTACTGGGCGACTTTGGCTTTGTGTGGGACGGCAGCAAGGAGGAACAGAAAAAGCTGGATTGGCTGCGCAAGCGCCCGTATACCCTGCTGTTTCTGGACGGCAGCCACGAAAACTACGACCTTTTGAAGCAGTATCCCACCGAGGAACGCTTTGGCGGCAAGGTGCAGGCACTGGGCGGCAATGTGTACCATGTGTGCCGCGGCAGCGTGCTGGAATTGGAGAATAAAAAATACCTGTGCTTTGGCGGTGCGGAAAGCCAGGATGTGGAGGATCGGGAACCCGGTGTGAACTGGTGGAGGGAAGAAATGCCTTCGGAGGAGGAATACGCCTTTTGTGAGGAGAACCTTGCAGCGTGCGATTACAAAGTGGATTATGTGCTGACCCACGATGCGCCAAGCAGATTTTTGGATTTTACCGCCCTTGCCAGCGGCGAGACCAACCAGCTGCACAGTTTTCTGGATAAAATTTTGTTGAAGCTGACCTACGACAAGTGGTTTTTTGGCTGCTACCATAAGGATACCCAGCTTTCCACCAAAAGCCGCTGCGTGTTCTGCGATGTGATAAGCATGGGCGAACGGCACGCAAAGCGTTCCGTTCGATAACAGGGGCCGCTGCACCAGCCGTGCAGCGGCTTTTGCATTTGCTGTTGCTTGTGCGCAAAAAACCTCCGGATCAGTTCATGGCTCCGGCTTTCTCGAACATCTGCTGCACCTGCTGTTCCAGCAGTGCG
>OWID01000783.1_pt1 | contig 10634 bp, 9 predicted proteins | sample 1732661 | NCBI WGS metagenome assembly OWID01 (sample SAMN05065739, study PRJEB22554) | human gut metagenome | biome: ENVO:2100002; feature: ENVO:00000062; material: ENVO:00002003 | host: Homo sapiens | place: USA
AAGTCCGGTGGACTTCTGTTATGCAACGACCGAAGCGGAGCGGAGACCACTGGTATTTTCAGTGCCCATACCGCTACGCACTCAACTAGTGAGAACGCCCACGAGACGCAAATGTTTTTCTCCTAAATCACTGGAATCCCAAAAAATACCGGCTCTATTATTTCCGATCAAGAATCTCCGTCAATATCTGATTTACCATACCCGGATTTGCTTTACCCTGCATCGCTTTCATCGTCTGGCCAACCAAGAAACCAATTGCTTTTTTCTTCCCTGCCTGATAATCGGCAACAGACTGTGGATTTTCCTCTACAATCTTCTCAATCGTTTCGCGCAGAGCTCCCTCGTCACTGACCGTACCAAGTCCATGCTCTTTGACATACTGCTCCGGGTCTGTATTCTCTGTGAAAACAACTTCGAAGACTTCTTTTGCTACGGTGGAGTTAATCGTTCCTTTATCCGCAAGGGCAATTAACTTTGCGAGATTCTCCGGGGCAAAAGTAATATCTTCCGGCTCCATTTCTTTCTCTTTTAAAAGGCGCATCGTCTCGCCCATCAGCCAGTTTGATGCTTTCTTTGGATTTGCTCCAAGTGAAACCGTCTGCTCAAACAAATCTGCCATCTTCTTGCTCGCCGTAAGAATCGAAATATCATAGGCAGGAATATCAAATTCTTTTTCGTAGCGTGCTGCCTTTTGCTCCTGAAACTCCGGTTCGCTGTCCTTAATCTTCTGAATCCATTCATCGGAAATGACAATCGGTGTCAAATCCGGGTCCGGGAAGTAACGGTAATCCTGCGCATCCTCTTTGGAACGCATGGCATAGGAATATTCTTTATTGTCATCCCATCGTCTTGTTTCCTGCACAACTTTTTTGCCGTCTTCCAACAACTCAATCTGGCGCGCACGTTCTCCTTCAATGGCGCGGGCAATTGCTTTAAAGGAGTTCAAGTTTTTCATCTCGGTACGGGTACCAAATTCACTCGCACCAACCTCACGCACTGACAAGTTGACATCCGCACGCATGGAACCTTCATTTAATTTACAATCGGATGCGCCAAGGTACTGAATGGTCATACGAAGTTTTTCCAGATACGCAATTACCTCATCTGCACTTCGCATATCCGGCTCTGACACAATTTCAATCAAAGGCACACCGGAACGGTTATAATCCACAAGGGAACAGTCAGCCCAGTCATCATGTACCAGTTTGCCGGCATCCTCTTCCATATGAATTTCATGGATACCAACATTTTTTTTGCCACCGGCTGTCTCAATTTCAACATGACCATTAATACAGATTGGCAGATACAACTGGGAAATCTGATAGTTCTGTGGGTTATCCGGGTAAAAATAGTTTTTTCGGTCAAATTTGCAATACTGGTTGATGTCACAGTTTAATGCCAGACCAACGGCCATCGCATATTCTACAACCTGTTTATTTAATACCGGCAGAGAACCCGGCATACCGGTACACACCGGACAGGTATGAGTATTTGGTGCACCACCAAATGCCGTTGAGCAGCCGCAGAAAATTTTCGTTTTCGTTGCTAATTCCACATGGACTTCCAGTCCAATCACTGTTTCGTACTGTTTTGCCATGATTACTCCGCCTCCTTTGCCTGTTCATATGTGTATGCCGTCTGAATCATTTTCTTCTCATTAAAACAATCAGCGATAAGCTGCAAACCAATCGGCAGACCATTTTTATCCGTTCCACAAGGGACTGTCATTCCCGGCAGTCCGGCAAGGTTTACAGAAATCGTATAAATGTCACCCAAGTACATTTTCAATGGGTCACTTAAGCTGTCTCCAATTTTAGGTGCCGTCGTTGGTGCTGCCGGTGATAAAATCACATCATATTTTTCAAATGCGCGATCAAACGCTTTTTTTATCAATGCTTTGGTACGCAGTGCCTTCAAGTAATAAGCATCATAATAACCACTGCTTAAGACAAAGGAACCCAGCATAATACGGCGTTTTACTTCCGGACCAAAGCCTTCGGAACGGCTCTTTTTGTACATATTATGAAGTCCTTCGTATTCTTCTGTGCGGTAACCGTATTTTACACCGTCAAAGCGGGACAAGTTGGAACTTGCCTCAGCGGAAGCAATGACATAATACGCCGGAATTGCATACTCGACAAGACTTAAGTCAAATTCCTCGACAATTGCTCCTTTTTGTTTCAAAACTTCTGCTGCCTTGAAAATCGCATCCTTTACCTCGGAATCAAGTCCTTCTCCAAAGTAGTCTTTTGGAATACCAATTTTCATTCCCTTTACGTCATCTACAAGTGCCGATGTGAAATCGGTATCCTCACGTGCCACACTGGTGCTGTCCTTCTTATCATAGGAAGAAATTGCTTCCAAAATTGTTGCGCAGTCGGTTACATCTTTAGCAATTGGGCCAATCTGGTCAAGTGAAGAACCGTAAGCAATCAGCCCGTAACGGGAAACCGTACCATACGTTGGCTTGATTCCGGTCACACCACAGAATGAACTTGGCTGGCGGATAGAACCGCCGGTATCTGAACCAAGGGCAAAGGAACATTCCTCCGCCGCAACTGCCGCACAGGAACCACCGGAAGAACCGCCCGGTACATGCTCCGTATTGTGTGGGTTTCTCGTAATTCCGTAAGCAGAGGTCTCTGTTGTACTTCCCATCGCGAACTCATCCATGTTTGTTTTTCCGATGATAACTGCTCCTGCTGCCTCCAGATTTTTTACTGCTTCCGATGTATACGTTGGCACAAAATTATATAAAATCTTGGAACTGCATGTTGTAAGCACGCCCTCGGTACACATATTATCTTTGATTGCCACCGGGACTCCCGCAAGCGGGCCTGTCAGCTCACCGGCATCAATTTTTTTCTGTATTTCTTTTGCTTTTTCTAAAATAGCTTCTTTTTCTAACACAGTAACATAACTGTGAATCGTATCTTCTTTTTTCTCAATCTGCTCTAAGGCGTCCAATACTGCCTCTTCTACGGTCACTTCCCCGGCTTGAATCTTTTTTCCGAGTGCAACCGCCGTCAAACTCATTAAACTCATATGCTTCCTCCATTCTGCTTATTAAGCAAAGGTTTTTGGCACCATGTATGTTCCTTCTTTTTTCTGCGGTGCATTTTTCAACATGTTCTCTCTGTCATCTCCATTTGTCACTTCGTCCTCACGGAACACATTGTGAACCGGGAACACATGAGACATCGGTTCCACGCCCTCGGTGTCAAGTTCGTTTAATTTGTCAATGTAATCGAGCATACTTTCCATATCTTTTTTTGCCTGCTCTTTTTCTTCTTCATTCAATTCCAGTTTTGCTAAAATTCCTACATATTCAATTGTTTCATCTGAAATATGATTTGCCATACAAACACTTCCTTTCTTTTATGGTTCGAGACGGTTCAAATCCCTTGGGAACAAGGTCGTCTCACGAACATTCTCTTCCCCTAACAGTTTCATTGTTAAGCGCTCCATTCCAATTCCCAGTCCACCATGTGGCGGCATGCCATGTTTGAAAATCATCATGTACTGCTCCATGCCTTCCTGCGTCATTCCCCTGTCCGCGATTTTGTCCACAAGCGTCTGGTAATCGTGAATGCGCTGTCCACCGGTTGTGATTTCAAGTCCGTGGAACAATAAATCAAAACTCAGTGTATACGTCGTATCTTCCGGGTCATCCATCGCATAGAACGGACGTTTTTTTGAAGGATAATGGGTAACAAACACAAAATCGGCATCCATTTCTTCCTTAAAGTATTGTCCAATCAGTGCTTCCTCTTCCGGCTCTAAGTCAAATGGGTTGCGGATTGTCCGGTTGTATTTTTCTGCCACGAGTTCTTTTGCCTTGTCAAACCGAACCTGTGGAATTTTATCAACCTTTGGCAGTGTGACTTTCAAAAGATCCAATTCTTTTTTGTACTCTTTTTGCAAAAGTTCCATCGTGTACTGCAAAAATCCAGTTTCCATCTCCATAATATCTTCAAAGCTGTCAATATAGCCCATCTCAAAGTCAAGAGAAGTATACTCATTCAAATGACGCTTTGTGTTGTGCTTTTCTGCACGAAATACCGGCGCCGCCTCAAAGACACGGTCAAACACGCCAACCATCATCTGTTTGTAAAACTGCGGGCTTTGTGCAAGCACAGCATGTTTATGAAAATATTCGAGACGGAATAAGTTTGCACCGCCCTCAGCACCTCTGGCGCCGATTTTTGGCGAATGGATTTCGGTAAAGCCCTGCTCATGCAGAAAATCCCGGAATCCACGGATGATTCCTTCCTGGATTCTAAATTTTGCACGCTCCTTTACATTTCGCAGAGAAAGCGGACGCAAATCCAATTTTGTTTCCAGCGAGGTATTCATTTTCCATTTGTTAATGGCTATCGGCATTGGTTCCGTTGGCTTTGACAAAATGGTTACGGTACGCAGGCGGATTTCAAATCCATGCGGTGCACGCTCCTCTTTTGCCACAACGCCGGTCACACAAACGGTATCTTCTTCCTGCAATTCTTTCAGCGAAATATCCGTAACGCCATCTTCATAAACGGTCTGCAAAAGCCCCTCGCTCTTTCTCAAAACCACAAACGCCACATCGCCCATGTCTCTGATTTTGTGAACTGCACCATTTACCGTTACTTCTTTTCCCTCATACTCACCGGCTAAAATGTCTTGAATGCCAAGTGTCTTTTTTTCTGTCTTTCCTGTTAAATATTCCATAGTAACCTCCATTCCCATGTGTCTTCACATGATTCCACCAAATGATTTTGAAGGTTGCAAAAAAAGCAACCTGCCTTCGACAGATTGCTTTGAAATAAATACGTCCCAGCAAAGCATCTCTGCCTTCTGGGACGGGAAAAATGTTCATCAAAATAAGAGCCTAAAAACCCGCGGTACCACCCGCATTGAGACACCCCGTCGTATCTCCACTCATTCAACCAATAACGGTGTCACCCGGATGAGCCTACCTCTTATAATCGTTTCAACTCATCAGCTCCGGAATGTTCTCCTGTTTACCGCTTCCGCAAGACGCTCGCAGTCCATGACGCCTCTCCCTGTCGTAAAGTCACTGCATAAACAATTGTTTCCTTCATTGCTTTGCCATGTATTGTAGCACAGAGGGAAAAATGTGTCAAGCACCCTTGAAAAATTTCCCCCTGCAAAATTTACGTTCAACATCCTCATTCGCCGGGGCTGCTTGATATTACTTTTCCGGTATTCCAAAGCATAACCGCTCTTTTTGCCGCATCGAGACGCTCTTGTTCCGAACGGAAATCAATATTTACCGTGTGACAGCCACATTCCAAACACATCACATAATAACTACAGCCACATTCCTCTTCCAATAATGCGCCGCCCTCACACAATGGGCAGTCACTAATTTCTAACATTTCATCGATATTCATGTTGTTCCTCTTTTCGTTTTATATTTCCTGCTCCATCATAATGCAAATAACGGGCAGGTGTCAACATCTATTTTCGTCCCAAAATAGGGAATATTTGTAATGTATATTATGCAAAAAAATAACATTTTTTATACAAAAGTGTCCGTTCACTCCCAATTTTGTGCCGTTCACGACTTTTACGATTCATGGTGCTCATAATGTGCTATGATAATAAACGGAGTTGAAATTTTCAGAAGGGAGGATGATATTCACTACATAATTTCAGGAAAAGCGAATAAGCAGGGACCTTGACTTCTCAGAAGCAATTTGGGTAGATGCGTTCTGTGATATATCCGTTATATATTACAGTATCGGTGGCGAGAGAAAGTGTTTAAAGGAACTTGTGTATATAGAGAGTTACACCAGAAAAAGCGAACAGGGGTACATAAAAGTTCTGAATATAATGGAAAAAGAAGTTTATTCGTATCGAGACGGGATAACGCTTTGCGTTATAGTCTCTCACGAATAAGCTTCTTTTTCTATGTTTTTATAAGTATCCTACATCAAATCCCTGCTGTCAAGCACGACTGTAAACGGCCCATCATTCACAAGGGCAACTTTCATATCGGCACCAAACTCCCCCTGCTCGACCACCGGGATTTCTTTGCGGCAGGCTTCCAATATATACTCATACATCGGCTCTGCCATCTCCGGTCTGCCGGCGTCTGTAAAAGATGGACGGTTTCCCTTTTTGCAGTTGGCATATAAGGTGAACTGGGAAATCATAAGCAATTCGCCGGACACATCTTTTAGGGCAAGATTTGTTTTCCCATTTTCGTCTTCAAATATACGCATATTCAAAAGTTTGTGTAAAAGTTTATCTGCAATTTCTTTTGTATCATCCTCTCCAATGCCGATTAACACAACAAAACCTTTTCCTATTTCTCCACGTACTTTTCCGTCGATTGTGACAGAAGCACTGCTGACTCTTTGTATTACAAAACGCATGGTTTCCTCCTTTTTATGCCTTTCTGTTTTCCCGGCATGTGAAATAAATAACCTGATATTCTTTTCCGACTTCCTTCAAAAAGGTAAGCGCATGACGCATTTTTTCGTCGTCCAGATTCACAAAGGAATCGTCAAAAACAAGAAATGGTTTGTCCTTTTCATACATGGCATCTACCATTGCCATACGCGCACAGATTCCGGCAAGGTCCTTGCGTCCCTCACTCAAAAAACGAATTTCCCGCGGCATGCCCATTTCCTCCACAGTCAAATTTACGCCGGCATCAAATCGGTAGTCTTTAGCATCGCCACCATCTACCATTTCGTAATATTTCATGAATCCTTTCTGCACCGGTTCAATATAACGCGCGGTCAGCGTATCTTTTGCCTGCTGTAACTTGTCCATTGTTTTTAGCAAAAGTTCGTACTTCTTATTGCCGCTTAAAAAATGCTCTTTTCGCTCCTCTAACTCAAGACGGATTTCTGCAAGTTCATCAAGTTTTTCCTCCAGTTGCTCTAATTGTTTCTCGTATGCAGCCATATTTTTGCGGTTGGTTTCCTGCTCGGTCATCCACCGTTTTTCACGCTCGTGACTTTCGCTCAGGCCTTCCTTTTCCTCAGGCTTATCTGTCTGGCGGATGCGCTCCATATCGTGGTCATTTTCAAACTGTAACAACTTTTTTCCTGCCGCCTGCCATGACTGCTCTGCCACCTGAACACGGTTGATGGCCCCGGCAATTTTTTGCAGTTCCTCGTCAAATGGCTCTTCAAAAATCAAACCATACTCTTTTCCGCCAAGTACAAATTCTTCTTTTGCCTGCTCGTATTTATTTTTTGCCCCCAGAAAACTTTCCAGTTTTTCACAGAGACGACGGTACTGTTTCAGTTCGCTGCGAAGCTTTGACAAGCCAAATGCAAACCGCTCTTCTGAAATTCCCATTTCTACATAACCATCCATGAACTCACGAAGCGATTTTTGAAGAGTCTGATAACGAACCTCATCTTCTTCACTTACCGCCTCGCTCTTTGCCTGATGCGTCTCATAGGCTATCGTATCCATCTGCATCTGCTGAATCACATCGCGGAAATCGCCGGAAATTCCTTCCGGGAAATAGGCAGAAAGCACGAAAGAAATCTTTTCATTTCCCTGCTCTATCTCTCTTTTTGCCCGTTCCATCTCCTGTTCAAGTTCCAAAAGCGGCTGCTCACTTAAATCTTCTTCCTGTTTTTTCCCTTTTTGCTGTACAAAAAGAACCACGGCGGCAAGTGCCAGAACAACAAAAGCTGCCACGCCGGCAAGCACCTGTACGAAGCTAAGCCCCACACCAAGAACCAACGCAAGACAGCCAAGAACAAGTGGAAGCGGTGATGCTTTTTCCGGCTTTTTCTGTGCCGCCACCTGCTTTAATGCACGGGCTGTTGTCTGCGCATTTGCAAGTTGATCCTCCTTATGTCGAACATCTTCACAGATTCGATTTAATTTCAGCAATTCATCCTTCGCCGGCATTCCATTCGGATAGCTTTTTTTCAACGTTTCCCACTCATTTTGTTCCGCCGGTGTGAACTCTCCTTTGCGAATGGTCTGTTTGATCGATTCATATTCGGTAAGAGCCTCCTCCATCGACTGCAGTGCTGCATCCTCCGGAATCTCCTGTCCAAACCGCTGTTTGACAGAAGACACAAGTGCATTTTCCTCGCCAGTCAATTGATTTCTCACCATCTGCTCACGGAACTGTTCGCACTTCCGTCTTTGCTTCTGCCATTTTCCCATCTGCTCCATCGAAGGAATTTTATCCTCGTAAGGAAATGCATTTTTACTGTCTTCCCACTGTTTTCCCGCCTGTTCTTTGGCAGACACAAGTGTCTCATACTCTTTTCTATTTACCGCATAGTCCATTGCCTTACTAAGTTTTTCCTGCTTCTTTTGCTCCGCAGCAATCACCTCGGAAAGCTCTTTTTCTTTTTCTTCACACTGCTTGTAATAAGTTTCCGCCTCTAAAATCCCCTGCCGGATGCTTTCTTCTTCACGAAGTTTCTGCTCTCTTTCTTCGATTTCACGTTTTTCTCTGTTCAGCGAACCGGTTTTTCTTTTTGGCGTCATTTTATTCGTGGTATCTTTCAATTTGTCATACACACTTTGAAAATTGTGGATATCATCCGTCTGCTCAATCAGATTGCCAAGTTTCGCATGAATCCCGTCGGTCGGTGCAGACTCGCAGTCCTTCTGTGAAAAAAATACTGTGCGGTCAAAGGATGCCGCATCAATACCAAATAATTCAACACCGATATTCTCGGAAAAATCCTCGCACGGAAGGTTTGTCGAAAGGTCATAGAGTTCAAAAATATCATCTTTATCTTTTTTCCCAAACACGCGGTTAAGCTGATAACTTTTTCCCTCTGTTTCGAATTTAACACTTCCGCCATACACGCCTTTCGCACTCTGCCACGGGAAATAACGCTTTCTTTCATTTACCAGTTTGTCCTGTTTATTACCATTTAAAAAACCAAAAAACATAATTCGGATAAAATTCGCAAGCGTACTTTTTCCCCATCCGTTTTCCTCGCAGAATGTATTGACACCCTCTGAAAAGTCAAAGGAGACATCGCTTAATTTACCAAAATTTTCTATTTTGCACTGTAATAATTTCACTCGATTTCCTCCCCTTCCAAAGCTCGTATGCCATACTGAATCATCTGCGCTTTTTCTTCGTCAGAAAGTACCTCATCTGCCTGCACTAAACGAACGAACTCGCCGCGAAGTGACGCATCGTTTCGATAATCCTCATAGTCAATTCGGATTTTTGTTTTGTCCGTCACTTTCACGGTATAATAATCATCCTGAATCCATTGGTTCAAATAATCCAAATCTTTTTCGCTGGCAAGCGCCATCTCGCCAACCAATACAAATTTCACAAAATCCTCATGCGGCAGATGCTCCCTTTGTGCGGTCTCGTTGATAGCATCCATAATCTCTGCCGTGCTCATACAGGCACTGACATCAACTTCCACATAATGTCCGTTTCTAAGGGCAAATGGGATAAATTCACTCGCCACGGTTTTCTCTTCCAAATCCACATCTAAAAGAACAAAGCCATGCTCCCCATATTCATCAAAGCCACGGCATTCTAAACACCCCGGATAGCAATACTCGCCTCGGCTATCCAGTGTTTCCTTTTTATAACCATGCACATGTCCAAGTGCCAGATAATCAATGCCCTTGCCACGCAAATCACGCAGCGGCACGACTTCCGCCTTGTCCTGTGCAGCGTATTCCGCTTCCTGTCCGTGAAGCATCACAATATTTACATCCTCACGGTTTAAAGTCAGCGAATTGGCTATCAGCGCATGATTTTCCTCACACAACTCAACGCCGCTAATCACAAGACGGCATCCCTCATCCGCCTGCACATAAGCGGTCCACTCTTCGCCAAACAATTTTAAATTTTCAGGACATTCTTTGCCATTTGGCAAAAAAAGACGCACATCATGATTTCCTTTCAGATAATAAAATGTCATCTCAGGGCGTGTCGAAATCGCATGATAAACTGCATTGCGTGCTGTCGCCGAAATGTTTTTCCGGTCAAACAAATCACCCGCAATCAAAACCGCCGACACATTTTCCCTGTCGGCATACTCCATCATCCGGTTAAAAGAAGCGAGTAATTCTGCTTTTCGCTCCTTTGCTTTTTCCTTTGTCAAATGCGTCGTCATGCTTGAATCCAAATGCAAATCCGCACAATGAATCAGTTTCATCGCTTCACCCCTTCCTCTTACTCTCTCTCTTTACGGCTCCATCTTCCGCTTGCGCCACACGGCAAAACAAGTCCCTGCTTACCGCGCACCGGCAATCCGATTTCATCTGCTTCAACCGTTCCGCCAAAACGGCTTTTTATTTCCAAATTTAACATATAAGAAAGCACTGCCGGCTGTAATCCTGTTGTATAAGAATTAATCAGGAAAAATAATGGCCTGTCTGCAAGTACCTTCGTGCAAAGCTGTACCAGTGGGAAAATTTTTTCTTCTATTTTCCAAATCTCGCCTTTGGGACCTCTTCCATAGGAAGGCGGGTCCATAATAATCGCATCATAATGATTGCCGCGGCGAATTTCACGCTCCACAAATTTTACGCAGTCATCCACCAGATAGCGAATCGGCGCATTGGCAAGCCCGGACGCTGCCGCATTTTCTTTCGCCCATGTAACCATCCCTTTGGACTGTCTCTTATACACATCTGACGCTGCCGACGACTAGTCG
>OWID01000786.1_pt1 | contig 10608 bp, 10 predicted proteins | sample 1732661 | NCBI WGS metagenome assembly OWID01 (sample SAMN05065739, study PRJEB22554) | human gut metagenome | biome: ENVO:2100002; feature: ENVO:00000062; material: ENVO:00002003 | host: Homo sapiens | place: USA
GTTCTGCACAGAAGATGCCAGGGTCTTAAGCGCTTCGTTCATTACAATACCTCCCATAATTTGCGGCCCCGTGAAGGCCCTAAAATTCCCCATGCTAAATCCGGGGTAACACACAGCAGGACATTCCAAATTTCCTGCTGCTAAAACAGTTGCATGGCTTGTGCCAAATTTGCATTTCCACTCCGCCAACATTTTGTGCACAGTGTAAAAATATGACTTATTTTGCCGAAAGCGGTTTTGTTTTTTCCCTTTTTAGGCAGAATTCTTTGTTAAATTTTTATCGAAAATATTTTTAACCGGACAGTAGCCTGTCCTATTTTCTTCAAAATTGCAAGATTCCTCCCCGCCAGTCGTCTTAAAACGTATTTTAATTCTCCTTTTTGAGACACTTATTCTTCACAATAATCATAAAATTTTAGAAAAGACATTGCGAGCAGGCAAAAAAATGGTACAATAGCACTATATAAAATATCCTGCTTTGAGACATAATAAATATATAAAGGAAATTGGAATCATGGATGAAAAGATGTACAAATACATCTACGAGGAACTGCTGCGCCTCTCTGATGACGGATTTATTGTCGTAACCCCAGATGGAAAAGTAGCCGACATCAATGAAAATTACTGTCGCTTTTTGGGTAAGGAACGGGACCATATCATTGGGCAAAATGTATTCTCCATCATCTCCAACTCCCATATGGTCGACCTGATCCGCTCCGGGGGCCGGGATGAGTGCGATGTTCACCGCTACACCAGAGGAGATACTCACGACCCCGCAGATAAGTTTGTGGTAGTAAGCCGCTCCTGTGTCTTTAACGATCAACAGGAAGCCATTTGCAGTGTCGCCCAAGTGAAGTTCAGCCAACAGACTATGGATTCCATGCAAAAGCTCATGCAGCAATACGCCGAACTGGAGACCTTTAAAACCAACTATTGCGAACACTACACCAAGGCCAACTCCTTCGAGCGGATTTTAGGAGAAAGCCAGTCGCTGATCAATGTCAAGCATTTAGGGATAAAGGCCGCCCAGACCAATTTTCCGGTCCTTTTGACGGGTGAGAGCGGCACCGGAAAAGAGCTTTTTGCCCGGGCCATTCACAACGCCAGCAATCGCAGCGGCAAGCCCATTGTAAGCATTAACTGTGCCGCCATTCCTGCCGAGCTTATTGAAAGCGAACTTTTTGGCTACAAGGAGGGCGCCTTTACCGGTGCCAGGCGAGGCGGCCAGCAGGGCAAGTTTCTCCAGGCCGACCACGGAACTATCTTTCTTGACGAAATCGGAGATATGCCTCTGAATATGCAGTCCAAGCTGCTGCGAGTCCTTCAGGAAAAGGAAGTGGATCCTATTGGCGGAAGCTCTCCCGTCCCTGTCGACATTCGGGTCATTGCCGCCACTCGAAAAAATCTTCAGCAGATGGTGGAAAACGGGCAGTTCCGCGAAGATCTTTTTTACCGCATCTGTGTAGTCAATATTGAGCTGCCCCCTCTCCGAGACCGGCGCGAGGATATCATGACCCTGTCTAATTACTTCCTAAACAAGATCAATTCGGAATACAATACGACCGTGGCCCTCTCCAAAGATGTAAAAAGTTGCTTCCTGAAGTACAACTGGCCGGGAAATATTCGCGAGTTGGACAATGTAATCAAAAGCGCTTACGCGTCCTGTGACGGATTGTTTATTTGCTTGGAAAACTTACCCGCCAAAATGATTTCCCGACAGGTTTTTCAAGCACAGCAGGGAAAAACGCTCAAGCAGATGGTGGATGGTTATGAGACCTCTATTATCAAAGAGTTTTTACGCAAACACAACTGGAATATTCAGAGCACCGCCGAGGAACTGGGAATCCATCGAAGCCTTCTCTATAAAAAAATGGAGAAATACTCTATCCGCCCCAGGAAAATATTGGAATAGTGAATCCCTGTCCAAGAAATACAAATTTTTTCGGGCAACACTTCATGACGGATCTCCCTAAGATCATGCAGTTTTTATTTGTATTTTGCCGATATTTATGTTTGAAATACTTGGATCTCCCCCGCATAATAAGTGTCAAAAAGGCCGACACCCACAACAAAGTGAGTGTCGGCCTTTTTTACGCATCAGGCGCTTTTTGTTGACGATTGTCGTAAGTTTATGGCAACCCCGCCGGTCAGCTTTTTCCAATCCCAACAAGTTCAGCGGTTTACGGGTATCTCTTAATACATGCCGCCCATGTCGGGAGCGGCGGGCGCGGGCGCGGGCGGCTCGGGCTTGTCGGCCACCAGAGCCTCGGTGGTCAGCAGCACAGCGGCAATGGAAGCGGCGTTCTCCAGCGCGGAGCGGGTCACCTTGGTGGGATCCACAATACCGGTCTTCATCATGTCGCAGTAAGTCTCGGTATAGGCGTCGTAGCCATAGCCGGCCTTGCCGGACTCCTTGACCTTCTCCAGCACCACGGAGCCGTCCACGCCGGCGTTGGCGGCGATCTGACGGGCGGGCTCGGTCAAAGCAGCGGCAATGATCTGCACGCCGGTCTTCTCATCGCCCTCGACGGTCTTGAGCAGCTTCTCCACAGCGGGAATGGCGTTGACATAGGCGGTACCGCCTCCGGCCACGATACCCTCTTCCACGGCGGCGCGGGTGGCGTTCAGGGCGTCCTCAATGCGGAGCTTCTTCTCCTTCATCTCGGTCTCAGTGGCGGCGCCCACACGGAGGACGGCCACGCCGCCGGCCATCTTGGCCAGCCGCTCCTGCAGCTTCTCCCGGTCATAGTCGGAAGTGGTCTCGGCCACCTGGGCCTTGATCTGGGCCACACGGGCCTTGATGTCGTCGGGCTTGCCGGCGCCGCCGACGATGATGGTGTTCTCCTTGGTGACCTTCACCTGCTTGGCATGGCCCAGCAGATCCATGGTGGCCGCCTTCAGCTCCAGGCCGACTTCCTCGCTGACAACAGTGCCGCCGGTGAGGGTAGCGATATCCTGCAGCATCTCCTTGCGGCGGTCGCCGTAACCGGGAGCCTTGACGCACACCACATTCAGGGTGCCGCGGAGCTTGTTGACAATAAGGGTGTTCAGGGCCTCGCCCTCCACGTCCTCGGCGATGACCAGCAGCTTCTTGCCGGACTGCACCACCTGCTCCAGAAGGGGCAGCAAATCCTGGACGGAGGAGATCTTCTTATCGGTGATGAGGATGATGGGATCGTCCAGGACGGCCTCCATCTTCTCGGTGTCGGTGACCATATAGGGAGTGACGTAGCCGCGGTCGAACTGCATGCCCTCGACCACCTCGGAATAGGTCTCGGCGGTCTTGGACTCCTCCACGGTGATGACGCCGTCGTGGGAAACCTTCTCCATGGCCTCGGCGATCAGCTTGCCCACGGTCTCGTCGCTGGAGGACACGGTGCCCACGCGGGCAATGTCGGCGGAGCCGTTGACCTTCTTGGAGTTGGCCTTAATGGCCTCCACCGCGGCGGTGGTGGCCTTGGCGATGCCCTTCTTCATGACCATGGGGTTGGCGCCGGCGGCCAGGTTCTTCAGACCCTCGCGGATGATGGCCTGGGCCAGCAGGGTTGCGGTGGTGGTGCCGTCACCGGCCACATCGTTGGTCTTGGTGGAGACCTCCTTCACCAGCTGAGCGCCCATGTTCTCAAACGGGTCGTCCAGCTCAATCTCCTTGGCGATGGTCACGCCGTCGTTGGTGATCAGGGGGGCACCGAACTTCTTGTCCAGCACCACATTGCGGCCCTTGGGACCCATGGTGATCTTCACGGTATCGGCGAGCTGGTTGACGCCGCGCTCCAGCGCGTGACGGGCTTCCTCGCCGTAGCAGATAATCTTAGCCATAACGTATTACCTCCAATTTGAGTCGGGTGGAACTCACCCGGAAGATTTCTTGTTCCAGAGAGCGGGCGCACACTGTGCGCCCCTACACGGAAAATTACTCCACAATGGCGAGGATATCGCCCTGACGGACAATAGTGTACTCCTCGCCGTCCGCCCCGCGAAACAGAATTTCGCGGGGACCCCCGGGGATTTCATCTGCGGCCGCCGGAAATGAATTCCGTCGGCCTCTGGCGCTTATCGCGCCGCCCCGCCGCAGGCGGGGCCCCAGGTTGACGGCTTATCTCGCCGTTCCGCTGGGTTATTCTACGATCGCCAGAATGTCGCCCTGACGGACGATAGTGTACTCCTCGCCGTCCACCTTGACCTCGGTGCCGGAGTACTTGCTGGTGATGACCTTGTCGCCCTTCTTGACGGTCATGGTGATCTCCTTGCCGTCCACCACGCCGCCGGGGCCGACCTCGATGACCTCGGCCACCTCGGGCTTCTCCTTGGCGGCACCGGTCAGGATGATGCCGCTCTTGGTCTTCTCCTCCGCTTCGACCAGCTTGATAACCACACGGTCTGCAAGGGGCTTGAGTTTCATAAGGGGTTCCTCCTTCATGTATCATTCATTTTTCTTGTAAACCAATTCAGCAGGTTAGCACTCATTTTACCGGAGTGCTAACCTGCTTATAATAATAACCTCACTTGACGGATTCCGCAAGTCTTAATTTTTAAATAATCTGTTAAATTTCCATTCCGCGCGGTTCCTATTTCAATTTAACATTCAAAACCTGTTCAGATCTTCTTTTTTCTCCCGCTCTCTTCTGTTTTCTAATTTCGCACCCGTTTCTCCGGAATCCAATGGGTTCCTTCGGGAAAGAAAAAGTTTACTTTTTTAGCAGACACACGGACAGAGAGCTCAGAATCCACCATCTCCTCGCCGTCCAGATTGATCCGGTCGGCCCGCTCACAGGCGACGTGCATCTCCCGACCGCGGCGCAGGATAATCCGCGGAATCTCTCCGGCACCCCCCTTGGCGTACTTGCCGATCAGCGTCAGAATGGTCAGCCTGGAGACAGCCGGCACCACTACAAAGTCCAGCAGGCCGTCGTCGGGCACGGCGTCGGGGCAGGGGTTAAAGCCCCCGCCATAGTAGCGGCCGTTGCAGGCGCAAATGAGGGTAAACGCCTCCCCCGGCAGGCGCTCCCCGTCGATGGTCACCCGGTAAGGCCGGTGAATCCCCTGGACAATGGTGCGCACGGCGGAGAGCTGGTAGGCCAGCGGCCCGCTCACCAGGGGCAGCTTCTTGAAGTCTGCCGCACCAAAACCGATGCGGGCGTCGAACCCCACCGAGCAGACATTGAGGGCCAGCCGCCCGTTGCACTCAATGAGATCCACCGGCGCCTGGGGCGCGTCCAGCAGAGCCCGGAGATCGTAAAAGCGGCAGGCATCCGGGCCGAACATCCGCAGAAAATCGTTGCCCGAACCCATGGGGTAGTGGGTCACAGCGGCGTTGCCGAAGCCTGCGGCTCCGGCAACAGCCTCGTTAAGGGTGCCGTCGCCGCCGCAGGCATAGATGCGCACCGGCTCCCCCCTCTCCGCCGCCGCCCGGGCCAGCTCGGCCCCGTGGCCGGGGTATTGGGTGACCGCCGCCTCCCATGGCTCGTCTCGCCCGGCCAAGGCAGTGCGGAGCTTCTCCCGCATCTCCTGGGTGCGGTCGTATTTTCCCGCGTGGGGGTTGATTAAGAACAGGTGTCTCACAGGGCCCATCCTCCTTATCCGTTGGTCAGCTCCACAGGAGCAGGCGCTGCTCGGTGCGGGCCATGCGGGAGACAATGGCTGCCGCCTCCGCCCGGGTGAAGGTGCCCTCCGGCTGGAAGGTCAGCCGGCTGTCCACCCCGGACAGGATTCCCTTGGCGTAGAGGCTGTAGATGGCCTCCGCCCCCTCATCGCCGCTGCGGATGTCGGGCACCGACGCCTTCACCCGGGCCAGAGAGTTGAGTTCCGGCATGGCCTTGGCCAGACTGGTGGCGGCAAAGAGCTCCGCCGCCTCCCGCCGGGTGACAGCCCGTCCGTAATCCCGCTCGGTAAAGTCCCCCTTTTGAATCATGCCGCTGGCCAGGCAGTAGTCTACCGCCGGCACATACCAGTACGGTCCGCCTTCGGTGCTCAGATGAAAGTCGTCCCCCTGGTAGCGGCTCTCAATCGTGGCCGCCAGCTTGAGGGCCTCCGCCACAGTCAAGGTCTGATTGGGCGCATAACGGTTCTTCCCCACGCCGGAGGTGAGCCCCACATTGTAGGCGATGTCCACCCAGAGGGCGAACCAGTCCTGGGGGGACACATCGGAGAAGGAGGGCAACTTGCCCCGGGTGAGGGGGAACTGGGCGGAGGGCACCCCCTTGGCCGCCAGGATGCCGGGCAGGTCATAGACCGGGATTTTGGTGACGGTGCTCCCTTTGGTGAGGGTGAGCACCTGAGTTCCGCCCTGCTCGGCCACCTGGACCTGGTCATAGCTCAGCTCATAGAGCACATTGGTGGTGCTCCCCGCCCCGTCCGGGAAGGGGAGTATGCTGACCACGCCCCAGCCGCCCCCCTTTTGGGCGATATAGAGCCCACAGTCGATGGGGAGAAGGGTGTCGTACTCCGGCTGGATGAGATACCGCCCATCCTGCCGGATCACCCCGAGCTTGCCGTTGAGGTTGACCGCCGCGATGCCGAGCTGGAAGGACACGATGCTGTCGTACTGGAGAGGGATGACCACATTCCGGCCAGCGTCCACATAGCCCCACTTTCCGGCCAGCTCGCACTGGGCCAGCCCCTCGCTGTAGCCCCATACCGTGGCCCCCTCCGGCGCGGCGGAGGCCGGGAGGAAAAACAATCCCGCGCACAGGGCCGCGGCCAGCAGCCCCGCCAGGGCGCGCTTTCCCTTTCCTCGCCTCATATCAATCCCCTCCTCCTATCTTCCGTACTGGAATAGGTCGCACTTGAGCATTCCGTTATACAGCTTGCGCTTCTTGTCTGCGGCACGGCCAAAGGTGCGCTCGAACTCCGTGTGGGAGGAGAGCACGCTCACCCGCCACCCCTCCGGCAGCGTGCGCACCGCCCGGCCGAAAGCCCGGTAGAGCTCCTCCGCCTCCCGCTTCTCCAGGATGCGCTCCCCATAGGGCGGGTTGGTGACCACCCGGCCATAGGGCGCGTCCCGGCGGAAGGCGGCGGCGTCCGCCACCTCGAAGCGGACCACGTCCTCCACATCCGCCTTCTCCGCGTTGGCCCGGGCGATGGCCACCGCCTTGGGGTCGATGTCCCCACCCCAGATGTCGTATGCCCCGTCGTACTCGCCGTCCATGGCCTCGTCGGCGGCCTGGAGCCACAGCCCGCTGTCCAGCCAACGCCACTTCTGGGCGGAAAAGGCCCGGTTGAGGCCCGGCGCCCGGTTTTTGGCGATGAGGGCCGCCTCGATGGCGATGGTGCCCGAGCCGCAGAAGGGGTCGCAGAAGGGGTCCCTCCCCCGGTAGCGGGAGAGGAGCACCATGGCGGCGGCCAGCGTCTCCCGCAGGGGGGCGGCCACCCCCACCGCCCGGTAGCCCCGCTTGTGGAGCCCGGCCCCGGTGGTGTCCAGCATCAGGGTGACCTCGTCCCGCATGATGGAGAACTGGATCTGATACAGCGCCCCGCTCTCCGGCAGGGTTTCCAGCCCGTACTTCTCCCCCAGCCGGGCAGCGGCCGCCTTTTTCAGCACGGCCTGGCAGGCGGGCACCGCGTGGAGCTGGGAGTTGAGGGAGTGCCCCTTCACCGGGAAGGCCCCCTCCCGGGGGATAAATTCCTCCCAGGGCAAGGCGCGGCAGCCCTCAAACAGCGCCTCGAAGTCGGCGGCCCGGTAGCGGCCCACCACCAGCAGCACCCGCTCGCCGGTGCGCAGGTTCAGGTTCACCCGTGGGATATCCGCCGGGGCGGCCTTGCACCGCACCCGCCCGTTCTCCGCCGCCACCTCCGGCAGCTTCAGCCGCCGCAGCTCCTCGGCGCACAGCCCCTCCAGCCCGAACAGGGTGGGGACCAGCAATTCCAGCTCTCTCATGTCCATCGCCTCGCTCCGTTCTCGTTCTCAGACAGCAGTATACCTTATTTTTCTCTGCTTGGCAAATCTGGAAAGCGAATTTGCTTCCCTTTTTCTCCGAGTTGTGCTAGGATAGCAGTAGTATTTCGAAAGGAGGAGTGCCCATGCCCATACCAAGCATCTGCTGGCTCGCCGCCCTCGTCGCCCTTCTGGCGCTGGAGGCCGCCACGGTGGGGCTGGTTTCCCTGTGGTTCGCGGTAGGCTCCCTGTGCGCCCTGCTCACATCCTTCTTTGTGAGCAACATCTGGGTGCAGTTTGCTGTGTTCCTGGCGGTGTCCTTCCTGTGTCTGGTCATCATCCGCCCCCTGGCCAGGAAGTACGCCGATCCCCGCCGGGAGAGTACCAACGCCGACCGGGTCGTCGGCGCCGAAGGTGTGGTCACCCAGGCCATCGACAACCTGAAGGCCCAGGGCCAGATCACCGTGAACGGCGCCCCCTGGACCGCCCGCACCGAGGAGGGCTGCCCCGCCATCCCCGCCGGCTCCCGGGTCAGGGTACTCCGCATCGAGGGCGTCAAGGTCATCGTGTCCCCCCTGCCCGTCCCTACGCCGGGACGGTAATTCCAAACCGAGGAAGAGAAAAAGGAGGAATCCCGCATGCCGTTTATCCCCATTATCATCATTATCCTGGTCGTCGTGCTCATTCTGGTGCTGGCCACAAACCTGAAGGTGGTGCAGCAGTCCAAGGCCTACGTCATCGAGCGGCTGGGCGCCTTCCACTCCGTCTGGGGCGTGGGCATCCACTTCAAGGTTCCGTTCCTGGAGCGGGTGGCAAAGGTGGTTTCCCTCAAGGAGCAGGTGGTGGACTTCCCGCCCCAGCCCGTCATCACCAAGGACAACGTCACCATGCAGATCGACACGGTGCTCTACTTTCAGATCACCGACCCTAAGCTCTACGCCTACGGGGTGGAGCGGCCCATGTCCGCCATTGAGAACCTGAGCGTCACCACCATGCGCAACATCATCGGCGACATGGATCTGGAGCAGACCCTCACCAGCCGCGACACCATCAACTCCCAGATGCGCGCCCTGCTGGACGAGGCCACCGACCCCTGGGGCATCAAGGTCAACCGGGTAGAGGTCAAGAACATTCAGCCCCCTCCGGACATACAGAGCGCCATGGAGAAGCAGATGAAGGCCGAGCGGGAGAAGCGCGAGGCGGTGCTCCGGGCCGAGGGCCAGCGCCAGAGTCAGATCCTGGTGGCCGAGGGCGAGAAGGAGTCCATGATTCTCCGGGCCGACGCCGCCAAGCAGGCCGCCATCAAGAAGGCCGAGGGCGAGGCCGAGGCCATCCTCAAGGTCCAGCAGGCCACCGCCGAGGCCATCAAGCTGCTCAACGAGGCCGATCCCAGGGAGGCGGTGCTGCGCATCAAGGCCCTGGAGGCTTTCCAGGCCGCCGCTGACGGCAAGGCCACCAAGATCATCATCCCCTCCGAGATCCAGGGCCTGGCGGGCCTGTGCGCTTCCGCCAAGGCCGTGTTCGACTCGGTGGAGCCCAACAAGCCCAAGCCCCCCGCTGAAAGCAAATAAAGCAGCGAATAAAGCGGAGGCCGCCCGAGAGGGCGGCCTCCGCTTTGCTTATCTGCACCAGGTGATACCGGCATCCGTCCGCTCCGGGGCGGCGGGGCGCTCCAGAGCGGCGTAGCCCAGGGCCACCCCTACCAGGGGCTCGTAGCCCCCGGGCAGCTCCAGCCGGGCCCGCAGCGCCGGGTCGGAGAAGGCGGCCATGGGCCCCATCAGAAAGCAGGAGCCCAGTCCCAGCCCGGCGGCGGCCAGCAGCATGTTCTCCGCCGCGCAGGATACATTGGCCATGTTGAAGCCCTTCTCATCCAGGCCGCCGGGGGCGGAGAGCACCACCAGGGCCGCCGCGCCGTAGAGAGGGTGATAGCCCTCCTGGGCGGCCAGGTTCCCCAGGAAGGGCACGCCGGAGCGGGCCATGCCCGCCACCGCCGCCGCGTCCACCGCTTGGAGCTGCTCCGGCCCCGCAAAGACGCTCATGTGGAGCCGGCCGAAGATGGGGGCCTGGTTGCCCGCCCGGAGCACGGCCTCCAGCTTCTCCCGCTCCACCGGCCGGTCTCCGTAGGCACGGATGCTCCGCCGGAGCTCAATCGCCTGCTGTATTTCCATTTTAAAATACCCCTTTCCTTTTCTGGTCCTTGTTGGTATCATTATAGACAGCGGCGAAAAAAGTACAAGTACGCAATTTTTCTTTAGCCGGTAAGAAAATACTTAGTGGGGAGGCAACACCATGGAGGGCTGTCCGGTCAAATTTGCCCTGGGGCTGGTAAGCGGCAAGTGGAAGCTGCGCATCCTGTGGGAGCCCAACCAGCAGGAGGTAATCCGCTTTAACGAACTCCAACGGCGGCTGGAGGGCATCTCCAGCGTCATGCTCTCCAAGTCCCTGGAGGAGTTGGAGAGAGCCAGGCTGGTCCACCGGGAGCAGTATCCCGAAATTCCGCCCCGGGTAGAGTACTCTCTGACGGCGCTGGGGCGGTCCATTGACCCCTATCTGCGCGCCCTGGGCGAGTGGGGCATGCAGGCCTATGAGGCAATCCAGGCCGGCTGAATAAGGCCCCCGGAACCGATTGGTTCCGGGGGCCTTGCCATTTCCCGCTTACATCCAGTGCTCCTCGCCGCCGTAGACACGGTAGCTGTGGGCGTTGGTGGCCTCCACAATGTCGTGGTAGGCCCAGT
>OWID01000790.1_pt1 | contig 10526 bp, 20 predicted proteins | sample 1732661 | NCBI WGS metagenome assembly OWID01 (sample SAMN05065739, study PRJEB22554) | human gut metagenome | biome: ENVO:2100002; feature: ENVO:00000062; material: ENVO:00002003 | host: Homo sapiens | place: USA
TAAGAGACAGGAGCTATGCCCATGGAAATGGTGTGGGGCGGGTCTATAGGGAGTTTGACTACATTAGCCGTGTGCCCTTCGGTGATGAGGCGGTTCATGATACTCATGCCCAAACCCTGGGCAATCATAGAAAGGGCAGCATGGTTTTCGATGGTTTCATATTTCACTTTGGGGTGGATGTCATAAGCGCGGAACAGCTGGACAACGTCATAATCGGCGCCATAGGCAGGCATGATGAAGTCCTCTTGCTGGCAGGCGGAGAGAGGATATATCTTTTCTCCTGCCATGGGATGTTCCGGCGGCAGTACAGCAATCATGGGGTCTTTTCGCAGGGGAATCCATGTGTAAGGACTGTCGGACTTTTCGCTGTAAAGGCAGACATCTACCTGTCTGTTTTCCAGAAAGCTGTCCAGTTCCTGATGGATGCCTTCTTTTAATATGATGCGGATGCCGGGATAGGACGCGGCAAAGGCTTTGATGACGGGAGGCAGCCAGCAGGTGGCAATGCTGGTGTAAACGCCGATGGTAAGGCGTCCTGTCTGTAAGCCGTTGATGCGGGAGGAAATCTGCTCAAAACGGTTGGCACAGTCTGCCATTTCCCGCAGAACAGGCATCAGCTCCAAGGCACTGGGGGTGGGAACAACGCCAGTTTTGGAGCGGTACAGCAGGGGAAAGCCCAGTTCCGCTTCCAGATTGGTCATCATGTGGCTGATGCCCGAAGGGGTGTAGTGGAGCTGTTCCGCTGCCTTTGTGAAACTGCCTGTATCAATGGCAGCCAGAAGCGCTTCGCATTTTTTGAAATCCATTTTGTGACCTCCTTATCTATGACGATTCTTCATAGATAATAGTATGGACACGATGCTGACCACGACGATCAAGTTGGCTATATGTGCTAATCAGCTCCTCTTGATCACCACTCAGTCCCTTATCCGTAGAGGGTTCATCCATCCCTGTTAATATCCAATAGCATGAAAATAAATTATCCTTTTTTGAATATTTCATCAATTCTATAATTGCTTCCATTGGAAGTCCCCGTTTATTATTTTCAATTTCACTTAACGCTCCTTGCGACATGCAAAGCAATTTAGAAAAATCTTTCTGATTCATAGAAAGAATAGTGTTTCGTGTATATGCTAATCGTTCCCCTACTGACTTCAAAAGAAAAACCTCCATTTATTCAAAATAGGATAATGTATATTCAAAATAGAATTGACAATATCCAAAACAGGATATATAATCAAAATGTACCAATAATACAAAAGCCATTATATCACGAAAAATGATAACTGAATAGGTTATTTTGTAACAGCGGTACAGAAAAAAATAACGGATAACGCTAAAGGAGGGCGAGTGGAAGTTGAAAAATAACAGAATAAGTAATCTCGCTGAATTCAGACGGTGGGTAAAAATACGGTTGGTGGAGAAAGAGATCTCCCAGAACGAGCTGGCAAGGCAGATGGGCATCCCACACGCAAGAATTAGCGAAGCAACACACGGAAAGCAGTCCGGAAACAAATACATCATTCCTATTATTGAGGAACTGGATGGAGATGTGGATGATTTTAAAGAGTTTTTAAAAGCCATTTAAGGAGGAGCGTATGAAGAAACAGTTTTTAGAAAGCAAATTCGGAAAAGAACTTGTATCCATGATTACTGAATGGGATCAGGCATTGGAGAAGAATAGTAGAAGCGGAGAGGATAAGGATATTTTGAGAACACTGGCATGGTGTCAGGCACAGTGGGAAGTGTACCGGATGGCGATAAAGCACTTTTACGGAGTAGAATATCACTTTAGCAGAACGGATGAGTATTACGGTTTGTGTACCGAGGATGAGAGCGATTGGTTGATGAAGGTTGACCGTAAGCTGGTAATGAGTCTCCGGTGCGAAATAACTGAAGATGTGGCTGATGCATTGATGAGAGCGTGGGAAAATGGTGGAAAGCTGAACATCTTGGAACAGCCTGAAAAATGTACTATAAACGACAGAAAACGAAATCGAGAAGCGTTGCGGAAAGCGTTGCAGGAAACAATGGAAATCGTATTGGAAAGCGAGTTATTTACAAACGCAGCCAAACGTGGGATTGAAGATTATGAACATGTTGTTTCCTGCAACATTCCGATGATGACCGACTTAGTTCTCAGTATCTATGAGAATATTCTCTATGAAGTCAGGGACTGATATTCCCTGCTCCTTGAAATAGGTACGGAGTTGCTGATGGTATTCATTTATTGCGCCGACTGTCATTCCAACGATGTAATCATGGAGCATATCCTGATCGTTGAGCATTTTATAGAATGATGGACGCTTGATATTGTGGATGCGACAGTATTCGTCAACATATAAATCTCCGGTTTTCTGACCTTGAGTGCTGATAGCGGTTTTAGAAAAATTAGTAGACATTTACGGCAAACACCTCCTTTCTACGGAGATTATACCAGAAAAATTGAAAAGCGAACAGTCGAAACCGGCGTAAGCCGGTCATGCAGGGATAGCCTCCTGCATCTGATGATGACAGGCTGTAAGGTGGTGATGTGATGGGACAGATGCTTACCGCAAAGCAGGTGGCAGAGGTCAAAGGATGCAGTTATCAATATGTGAAGCGAATAATTAAAGAAGGTAAACTTCAGGCACAGGAAATCCTGAATGATAAAAACAGAAAGACCTATCTGGTGCCGCTGGAGGCTTTGGACGAGGAACTACAGCAGAAATGGTATCAGATGAATCTGGAGAACCCACCGGAGGAGATAAGCACTCCGGAGCCGGTAACGGATAAAAAGGCGGTAGACCATTTCTCAGAAAGCGAAAGGCAGGAGATTGATTTCTGGATCAGCCTTGTGGAGCAGTGGCAGCAGTACCGGATGAAGCCGGGAGTTACCTGCAAAGCAGATGTTGATAAGAAATTCGTTGCTTTATGCGGACTGGAATATCCGGACAAAGAGATTTCTGTTGATATCCTGTACCGGAAGTGGAAAGCGGTTAAAGAAAATGATTTAGACGGTCTCATTGACAAGAGGGGTAAATGGAAAAAGGGAACCAGCAGCATTGATGATACGATATGGCAAGCGTTTCTGTATTTCTACCTTGATGAGAGCCAGCATCCGATCCAGAAGTGCCTGGACTACACCAAGATGTGGGCTCAGGAAAAAAGACCGGATTTATACACCGACATTCCAAGCTATTCCGCTTTTTACCGCAGACTCAACAACGAGGTGCCGGAAGGTGTCAAGGTGCTGGGACGTGAGGGACATAAAGCCTACAATGACCGCTGCGCTCCGTTTATCCGCAGAATTTATGAGGATATCGAAAGCAATGAGTGGTGGATTGCTGATAACCATACCTTTGATGTCATGGTAAAGGACAAGAATGGAAACATCCACAGACCTTATTTGACAGCATTTCTGGATGCACGAAGCGGTATTTTTACCGGATTCCATATTACATACAATCCCTGCTCCGAGGCTACACTGATAGCACTGCGGAAGGGAATCCTCAAATATGGCATACCGGATAACATCTACGTGGATAATGGTCGAGAGTTCCTGACCTTCGATATCGGAGGCTTGGGACACCGTAAGAAGAAACCAAAGGATGGCGAGGAGAAATTTGAGCCACCGGGAGTATTCAAGAGACTTGGCATTAACATGACAAATGCGATTGTCCGGAATGCGAAGGCAAAAATCATCGAGAGACGGTTTGAGGATGTTAAAAATGACCTTTCAAGGCTTTTTAATACCTACACCGGAGGAAGTGTGGTGGAGAAGCCGGAGCGATTGAAATTCGTACTGAAGAAAGAGCAGATTTATACGGATGAGGAATTTGAGGAGTATGTGACAGCGGTTCTGGAGTGGTATTTCAACATGGAAGCCTACAACGGAGCTGTGGAAGCCGACAAGGGAAAATGCAAGATGGATGTTTTCAACGAGCATCTGAAACGGAAACGTGTGGCATCGGCTGAGGAGCTTAACCTCATGCTGATGAGAAGCACTAGACCGCAGCAGGTTACAAGGCGAGGAGTTCACTTGGATATTGGAGGTGGACGCATCGACTTTTGGAATGATGATTTTGTACATCTGATGCTCGGAAAGAAAGTTTACTTCCGTTATGATCCGGAGAATTTAAGCGAGGTCAGAATTTACGATCTGGAAGACCGTTACATTATGTCAGTACCTGCAGACAATACCGCAGTTCTTTCCTATAATGCCAGCAAGGATGATGTCAAGGCAGCGATGGCGAAGACCAGAAGGCTGGAGCGTATCGCAAGGGAATACAAGGAAAACGCTATTCTGGCAGATGTGGACAAGATTACTGCAATGGAGCTTGTGCTTAAGCAAGCCGAGCGAAACAAAGCGAACTATCAGGGCAAACCGAATCCATCCCTGCTTGAGGTTCAGAGGGCAGACGAAGAACCAGTATTCAAGAAAGTGGTTGGCGGTGCAGACCTTGATGTAATGAATAGAAATGCAGCCATAAGGCGAGGAGGTAAATGATGAGTAAACAGTACAACACAAAGCTTCAGGAGAGATTAGAGAAGTTCCTGAAGGACGAAAATTTGAGTCAGGCAAAGGCAGCCCCGATTCTTGGAATCAGTCAGGCAGCACTCAGCCAGTACCGCAGAAGTATGTACGATAAGGGCGATATTGAAGCGGTGGAAAATAAGCTGAAGGAGTTCTTTCAGATTCAGGAAGAGAAAACACAGAATGCGCAGAAAGCGGAACCTTTCAGAACCAAGACTTCAGCCGGGTACATACCGACAACCATTTCCGAGGAAGCGTACAAGTTGATCCGGTACTGCCAGCTGGAGAAGGGAATTGTAGTTATTGATGGGGATGCCGGGATCGGAAAGACGAAAGCAGCAGCCAAGTTCCTGCAGGACAATCCTTCAACAACAGTTTATGTGAAAGCAACACCGAGTACCGGCTCAACAAGAAGCCTTTTAAAGATGATTGCAAAGACATTAAAACTCCCTGAAAACCAGCGCACCGAGGATTTATCGGTATCCATTCAGGAGAAGCTCAGAGAGACTGATAAGGTTATCATTATCGATGAAGCACAGAATCTTAAATTCCTCACTCTGGAAGAAATCAGAGGGTGGGTAGATGAAGATATATTTACCGGAAAGCCGGGTATTGGAATCGTACTCATCGGAAATGTGGAAGTCTACAATAAGATGCTCGGAAAGCAGGAAGCAATTTTCGCCCAGCAGTTCAACCGCACGAAGCTCCATGGAAGGTACCGCACATCGGATATCCAGAGAGAAGACGTTGTCAAATTCTTCCCGGTGTTGGAAGAGAAGGGAATGCAGAAAGAGATTGACTACCTTCTGAGCATCAGCCACAGCAAATGGGGAATTCGTGGAATGGTGAGTGTGTTCAATAACGCAGTCAACAACGAGGATATTTCCTTTGAGGGGCTGGAAAAAATGGCAAATACAATGGGAATCCGCTTCATATAGGAGGGCAGGACATGGAAAAGTGTTATATCGTGACTGTGATATGCCTGACGCTGATTGTACTGGCATATATCGGGAATAAAAAGGACAAGAAGTAAGAGAAAACGGAGGTAAATGCAAAATGAAGAACCCTAAAGAAAGAAGTACCGCAATTTTGGTCGGTGTAGCTGCTGGTGCAATCTTGATGGCTCTTATGTTTATGATTGTATTCGGCTTGCATACTGGAATAGCCGGTGTGGTACTGGTACTGCTGATTGTTGCAGTATCTGCAATATCAGGATGGTTAATAGGATGGAATCAGCGTATCCAGAGGAGTAACTATTACTCATACATGAAAGGGTACTGTGAGGGATTGAAAAAGAAAACGCTGATCATTAGGCATCCGGTATGCGAATGCAAATTCACGTTTCCGGATAGATAACAATGTGCCGGGGCTTATGCCCCAGCCTTAATGCAGCCACTGAATGGTGATGGTCACAAGCCCATGAAATGCAGAGTGAGGCAAAACTGAATAAAAGGAGGATTCAGGCATGGTGGTATGTCCTAAGTGCCGGAAACCATACACTGGACGTCCGGCATTGTCGAGGGTGGATAATAAAACGGATATCTGCCCGGATTGCGGTATGAGAGAAGCTATTGAGAGTATACCGGGGATGAATGACAGAAAGAGAATTGATCCGGCAGAACGCACAAGAAGGTTGGTACAATCCACCGGAAACCGATGGGCGATGGAAAATTTCAATGCAACACACAGTTGAGGTCGGGAGGTGATGAGGTGCCGGGAAAGATTACGGTGAGGAATTATACCACACTGACAGATTATGCAGCATTGCTACGAGCTGGAATGTACCTTGCTGGAAAGAAGGAAGAGGCAGAAGATAATGGATTCCGGTTTAAGGTTACAGAGAGTGAAAGGCATGGTGTAGTGGTAAAGATTGCGGAGGTGGATAAGTGAAGAATGGAAAGAAGCCGACACTGGCACAAAAGAAGTTTCTGCAGGATACCGGGCTGGATTCTGAAAAGTGGCTGATCGTTAAGGACACTCCAGAGGAGATGGTCATTGTCAGCAGAATTGCCCTGCAGAGGAGGAGTGGAAAAACAAAGACTATAAGAAAGGCGAAGAAATGAGCGAGAAATCAGATGTTAAGGTTCCGGAGGAAATTCGGAAAGGATGGGAAGAGGCAAGGTTGTGTGCCAACCTGATCCGGGAAGGTAAAGCCAAGATTATGATTGCAACCAGAAAAGACGGTACCACGTACCGATACACGAAGCCAAAGTAAGGAGGTGCAGCATGGTTTTAAGAGAAGAAATGTACTTTGAGCCGAGGACGATCAGTCCGGGAGGAAGCATCCGCTGGTTCGGAGCGACCTATTCGGCAGATCCGATGCTCTATCATGCGGAGCAGACGGTTTATATCAGGGATAACGGAAAGATGCTGTTCATCTATGAGTTAAAAAGTGACAAATTATCCGAAGAGGAAAAAATCGAAGCAGTGTTCACACTGATCTGTAAGATTGAAAAGCCGGAAAAGGGACACCGGTATGGCAGAAAAATTACATAAGGGGCATTTGCCCCTCTTAATGCAGCCACCGCAAGGTGATGGTCACAAGCCCATAAAATGCAGAGTGGGAGAGGAGAATGGCATGATAGCAAGGATTATACGGACAATCCTGCAGTATCCGGTTGGAGCTGAGGTCGGCTTTACGGATGAATTTACAACAGAATACCGGACTGTGACGGGATATCAGTACAGTCATGGAGCCTTCTATGTGCTCTTCTCTGAAAGAAGCATGGTACACATGAACCGGCTGGATGAGCTGGTTGTGTCAGTAAAAATCAAAAGGAGGGCACGAGATGCAAGCAAGCAAAAAAGTGACTAAGGGTGGTGGAGTGACCATCCCAAGAGGTATCCGTCAGGAGACCGGCATTCTTCCGGGAGTTCCGGTTGACATTACAACGAATGAAGACGGCATCCACATTCAGAAGCATGTTCCGGCTTGTTTCCATTGCGGAACGGTGGATGATGTGAAAATGGTCTGTGGTATTGAGATCTGCAGGGAATGTGCAGCCAAGATTGCGGAGGTATTCAGATGATGTCAGATGTAATGGAAATCAAAGCAAAGGCTGACCGGTTAGTGGAGCTGACCAGCCAGCAGAGTGTAATCAAGGCAGAGATTGACGAGATCAAAGCGTGGTTCGAGAAGCTGGCAACGGATGACCTGAGGGACACCAAGAAAAAGACCATTGACTATTGGGGCAGCAACAATTCCAAGGTTGTGGTCGGAAACAGCGAGACTGTAAAACCGGTCTCCATGACAATGGTTAAGAAGCTGCTGGGTGACGTGTTCGGGGATTTTGTGAAAGAGGATACCGCATACAAGATGACGGAGCCATGCAAGAGACTGTTTACCATGATGTTTATGGGCAATTACACCGAGGGAAGCTTGGACGAGACAATCAAGGCAATCACAGCTGATGAGAAGATCCAACGTACCCTGAAAAAGAAGCTGAAGGGCAAGTATGAAAAGGATACGGAGACATTGATGAAGCTGGTGGGGCTGCCGGAGCAGGAAGCCAGCGACTGGGCATATCTGACTGCGGAGATCATCAACTGGGAATGGATGCTGCAGATATTAAAGTCAGCAGAGTGGAAAGGAACACCGCAGGAGGCGGTTGAAATCATCCGGGCAGCCATTATCGTGGATGAGGGCATCAAGGTAACGGTGGAGGCTGAGAAAACGGAATAACCGGAAAGGAGAGGCAGATGAGAGCGATAGAGCAGTTTCAAATCAGAAAAATATATGCCATCGGCAATGCACTTGGCATTAAGGCATCCGGCAACGAGGATGAACTCCATGTGCTGGTGGGAGGTGTGACCGGAAAAGACTCTATAAAAAGTCTTACATACCAAGAGGCTTGTACAGTGATTGCACGTCTGGAGGAGCTGCAGGGTAAAACTGCCTCTCCAAAGCCGAGAAGCAAAATGCCGAAGGAACATCAGAGCAGACCGGGCGGAGTCACATCCGGTCAGCAGAAAAAAATCTGGTTCCTCATGTATGAGCTTAAGAAATACGATGAGGTGCCAAACGATGTGCAGCTGGGGGACAGACTTTGTGCGGTCATCAAAAAGGAATTTGGTGCGGATGCCATTGCCAAGAACCCGTTTGCATGGATAACCTTTGAGCAAGGGAATAACCTGATCGAGATTTTAAAGAGATATGTGGCAAGTGCCAGAAAGAGAGGCGAGGCATAATGGACTTGCTGGAAAAGGTGCAAATGGAAAATCTGGACGAGGAGCAGAAAATGCTTGCGGAACTGATTGGGCTGGAGGCTTTCAAGAGCCTCGTGAGGGCTTTTAATGGCACTTCCATCTACATTCCGAAAATTGAAAGTCTGGAAAAAGCGGTTCGTGACGAAATGATTAAAGAGGAGTTTGACGGAGGAAATTACAGAGAACTGGCTCTGAAATTTGGATTGACAGAAACGTGGATTCGCAATATAGTTTTAGACAAAGCAAAAGAGATAAAAGCCAGACCGATAGATGGTCAGATGAATCTTACGGACTTCTTAGAATGAATATATTTTCTTAAGTGCTTTATTTTAATATTTATGATTTAGGAGATACACTTGTGTTAGACACGCAGGTGTATCTTTTTTTGTGTGAGGTGAGAGGATGAGCGAATGGATTATAACTACAGCAATCACATTGGGAATTGGAGTGATTACATATTTTCTGAAACGCACCATGAGTCAGGTTGACAAGCATGGAGAGGAGATCAGAAGGATAGACAATGAGAGGGTTACTAAGACAGATCTGAAAGAAAGCACCGAGGAATTAAAAAAAGACATCCGGCAGATTCGGGAAGACTATACACCCAAGAACGTGCATGAAAAAGATTTTGACGAATGCCGGGCTGATATCAAACAGATCAAAGCAGAGTATCTGACGAAGGATGATTTTATACGGGAAATGAACAAGATGGACAGAAAGCTGGATCAGATGCTGGAACTTATGCTGAAGAAGTAGGAGGTCGAAAAGATGAGCAGAGAAACAGAAAAAAGGCAGCTTCGGGCTGGCAACTTTACAATGAACAATGGCAGGGTGCTGTCGACAATAAACCTGCTCCGGGAAAAATACAATGCACTCCGGAGTGTGGAGAAGGCAGTCAGCTACGAAGGCATTGAAAAGCAGGAATTTGTAGACAGCGTTAATTTCCTTGCAGAAGAGGGTTATATCTACTTGAGGGATATTAAAACATGTGAAGATGCATCCCTTGCGGACTGTGATTATCAGACACTGGAAGCCAAAGTCACAGGCAAAGGCATCCGGCTCCTTGGCGGTGGGATTGCTGATAACATGGTTGATCTTGGCGATTAACGATGGAACAGAAAGAGAGAAGACGCAGCACCGGCAAGGTGGACAGATTACCGCCAGAACTGAAGGACACTGTGGAGCAGATGCTCCTGACCGGCTGCACATATAAAGAAATTGTTGCATTCCTGAAAGAGAATGGCGAAGAAATGTCACAGATGGCGATCTGTACTTATGCAAAGAAGTATCTTGCCACTGTGGAGATGATAACGGTGGCACAGAGCAATTTCTCCATGCTGATGGATGAAATGAACCGGTATCCGGATCTGGACACTTCGGAGGCACTCATCCGTCTGGCGAGCCATCATGTCATGAATGCCCTTACCAACGTGGATGAGGAGCAGATGAAGGAAGTACCGATTGAGAAGCTGATCAAGGAGACCAATGGTCTCATCCGGGCAGCTGCTTATAAGAAGCGGATTGAAGTACAGAATCGTGATAATTACGAAGCCGGACTGGAGGCAGTCAAGAGCCTTGTATTTGAGGCTATGGCGAAGGAAAATCCGGAACTCTACCGTCAGGTGAGTGCATACCTGAACAAGAAGAAAAACGAAGGACTGGAGGGATAAAAGGTGATGTGGTATGTAATTCAAGTTATGACCGGCAAGGAAGATGATATTGCCGGGAAATTGAAAGAGCAGGGCATCCGGGCCTGTCTCTTATACACATCTGACGCTGCCGACGACTAGTCGAGTGTAGATCT
>OWID01000795.1_pt1 | contig 10474 bp, 12 predicted proteins | sample 1732661 | NCBI WGS metagenome assembly OWID01 (sample SAMN05065739, study PRJEB22554) | human gut metagenome | biome: ENVO:2100002; feature: ENVO:00000062; material: ENVO:00002003 | host: Homo sapiens | place: USA
GTTAGCTAACACATATAATAAATTCAAAAAAAAATGATTAAAAGTGCCAGACGCATAGACGCAGAGCCGATAACGCATTAGGTCAAAAAACCTATGTGTTATCGGCTTTTTTATTTAATATTGCGCAAAAGCCGCTGTTCCCTATTATAGAATGGATTGCGGGTAGTGTATTAAAGTCGCCCTTTTTTAAGGATACGGCGGTATCGGGGAGGTATCGCCGTGTCCATTTTTATTTACTGTAACCCGCCTAATGCTTTGCGGTCAAAAAAAGCTATGCTCCGCAAGCGGGATATTCCGGCTATGAATGTGAACTGTCAATACATTTAGCTACTGCTTACATTTCCTTTGCGCCCGTCCGCGTCTTGCGGACGGGCGCATTTTGCTTTTTTCAACTTTTTTCTGAAAAACGCACTCAAGAGCCATCTCCCGAACGGGTACGGAGCGAAAGGGGCAGAGAGGACAAGCCCTTAACTCCCGTCCTCTACTCCACGCGGGAAGGAGGTGAACTCTATGGAGCTATCTTCTTCCGACAAGGAAAGAATACAACATCAGTACGACGCATTAGCAAAGAAAACTTTGGTTGGCGAAGCGAAAAGCCACCGCCGCACTCTTGCGAAACGCGCAGCACGCGAAGTACCTTTTTCGGATTTGAGCGAAAGCGAACTCGCGCAGCTTTTCACAACGGACGAATACAAAAGCGATTATTTCCGTTTTCAAGTGTCCGGCTTTGATGTACTCGTCAAAAATGAACTGCTTGCCGAAGCCCTTAACGCTTTGCCCGAAAGGAAACGCGACATTATCCTTTTGTCCTACTTCTTGGACATGAGCGACGCGGAAATTGCTGAACTGCTGAATGTTGTACGCACGACGGTTTTCCGGCACAGGAAATCCGCGCTTGCGAAAATCAAACAGTATTTGGAGGGAAAAGCAGATGATGAATACCGTTAGGAAGTCTGAAAATCTGTTGCCGTTCCCTGTCATTTCCGCAGCGGCAAACGGCGACACAACCGCCATGTGCGCGATCTTGAAGCACTACGAGGGTTACATAGCGAAACTTTGTACCCGCACGCTGAAAGACGACGCGGGCAATACCTATTCCTATGTGGACGAGGAAATGCGTAACAGGCTGCAAGTGCGCCTTATTACCCGCACCCTTGCTTTTCATGTAGGATAATCTTTTAGCCCATGCGGGGAGCGTGTCCCCTTTCCACGCTTCCCGTTATGGGCTATTTGTCGTTCCGCAAAAGCATATCCGCTGTTGATGTGCTTTTGCAGGCCGACAAAGCCTATTGTTCTTTGACAAAGAAAGCGGCCTTTGGTGCGCAGCATAACAGGCAAACGGGTACATTCCGTCTGTACCGAGCCAGTCGGCGGGTACGCCATGACAGCTTTTCCCCATAGGGGAAAAGCCGAGCGAGAACTACCGCGCCGTAAAACAGGTTTAGCAGCTTGTGGGCGACGACATACAAGGCGGCACAATGATACTCCCGCGTTGAACACCCTCAAAGTATTGCGCGGCGCACCCATAAGCATGGGCCGGGGTGAAACTCCCGTGAGGTTGCAGCTAACAACCGCCCGTTTTTGCCTTTTGACGAATATAGTTTATCCATACAGGAAAAGGAGGTTTTTCTAATGGATAAAAAACAGACAATTACAACCGAACGCAAAATAGGGAAAATCACCTATCTTGTTCAAGCGTTGCCGAGTGAAAAGGCAACCGATACAATCCATAAAAAGATTGAGAAACTCATTGTAAAGGATTTGCAGAAAAAGCCCGGAAATCCGGGATTTTTAGCGTCCGAGTAGTGCATTAGGCGGCGGGATATGGTATAATGATAGCAACACATTATACCTGTTTATTCGGCTGTCGGAAAGGAGGACTAATGTTACAGTCGAATAAAATCACCGCCCTTTACTGCCGTTTAAGTCAAGAGGATATGCAAGCCGGAGAAAGCGGAAGCATACAGCACCAAAAAATGATACTTCAACGCTATGCGGACGAACACCATTTTTTGAACACAAAGTTTTTTGTGGACGACGGATTTTCCGGCGTGAGTTTTGAGCGCGAGGGGCTGCAAGCGATGTTGCAGGAAGTGGAAGCCGGACGAGTGGCGACGGTCATTACCAAAGACCTTTCCCGTCTTGGCAGAAACTATCTGAAAACGGGCGAACTCATAGAGATTGTATTTCCCGAAAACGGAGTACGCTATATCGCGATCAACGACGGAGTTGACACAGCGCGGGAGGATAACGAGTTTACCCCCTTGCGGAACTGGTTTAACGAGTTTTACGCCCGCGATACAAGCAAGAAAATCCGTGCAGTTAAACAGGCACAGGCGCAAAAAGGCGAGCGTGTCAACGGGGAATATCCATACGGCTATATCCCAGACCCGAACAACCGCCACCACCTTATACCCGACCCGGAAACCGCGCCGATTGTCAAACAGGTTTTCGCTATGTTTGTTAGCGGCGTGCGTATGTGCGAAATCCAAAAATGGCTTGCGGAAAACAAAGTCTTGACGATTGGAGCGTTGCGCTATCAGCGTACAGGACAGGCGCGGTATCAGCGGGCAATGATCGCCCCCTATACTTGGCCGGACAAAACGCTCTATGACATATTAGCAAGGCAGGAATATTTAGGGCATACCATAACCGCGAAAACTCACAAGGTATCCTACAAGTCGAAAAAGACCCGGAAGAACGAAGAAGAACAACGCTATTTCTTCCCAAACACCCATGAGCCGCTTGTTGACGAGGAAACCTTTGAACTTGCGCAAAAGCGGATTGCTACCCGCCACCGCCCGACAAAAGCAGCGGAGATTGATATTTTTTCCGGCTTGCTGTTTTGCGCTGGTTGCAGACATAAGATGTATTACCAACAGGGCGTAAATATCGAGCCGCGCAAGTTTTCCTATTCTTGCGGCGCATGGCGCAACAGGGCAAGGACAGGCAGCGAGTGTACCTCTCATTATATCCGCAAAAACGTACTTCTTGATTTAGTGCTGGAAGATATGCGGCGGGTTTTGCGGTATGTTAAGGAACACGAACAGGACTTTATCTGTAAAGCTACCGAGTACGGCGACATGGAAGCGAGAAAGGCATTAGCGCAGCAGCAAAAGGAACTTTTCAAAGCACAGGCGCGTATGACCGAACTTGACACGCTTTTCCGCAAGCTGTATGAGGACAACGCATTAGGCAGACTGACAGATGAACGGTTTGTGTTTCTAACTTCCGGCTATGAGGACGAAAAGAAATCCCTTGCCGCAAGGATAGACGAGTTACAACAGCAGATCGCAACCGTTACCGAGCGAAAAAGGGATATATCAAGGTTTATTCAGATTGTCGGGAAATACAGCGACATACAGGAATTGACCTATGAAAACGTCCATGAGTTTATCGACCGTATTTTGATACATGAATTAGACCGGGAAACCAACACCCGGAAAATCGAAATCCATTACAGCTTTGTCGGACAGGTTGATACCGAGCAGGAGCCGACGCAAGTTGTCAACCATGACCGCCGTAACATGGTAGATGTAAAAAGTATCGCTATCTAACCCCAGCAAAGTTTATCCCGGAGTTCCGGGTTCTGCATGAATTTGCACATGCAGATTTCATACATGAGCCGGACTTTCACTTTTTCCCAGTCCGGGCGTAATGTAAGATCTCTGCCGAGTTTCTTTGCATCAGAAGGATTATGCATCCGAAAAATACAGAATTTGCGTTGCTCTCTCGCAGAGAGTGTTTTCTGCGCTTGAAAAGCAGCTTCATTATTTGCATAGGTTTGTCCCATGTAAGAGACCGGTGCCGGATAGAAATTGCTTAGAAAAGCATAATCTCCCCGAAATTCATTGATCTGTGTAGGTATGCGCTTGCTTGTATTTGTTTGATTCATTATAAATTCCTCCTTTGTAAAAGAGGTGCGGCCTTTCAGCCACACCTCAAAATAATTCTCATCTATTGCAGAGATGGTTATGCAATCATCTCCAAAAATTCAGCTTCTGTAAGAATTGGAATACCAAGGCTCTGGGCTTTTGCCAGTTTGCTGCCGGCTTTTTCCCCGCAGATCAGGTAATCGGTTTTCTTTGTTACAGAGCTGCCAGGTTTGGCACCAAGCTCCAGAATCTTATCGTTGATACCGTCTCTGGTAAAATGCTCCAGTTTCCCTGTTGCTACGATGGTACATCCTGTAAATTTGTTTTCTTTTGTCATAATGGTCTCTTCCTTTCTTTGTTCAAATGTGAATTCGTTCTGTAAGTTTTTCCATAAATCAAGATTTGCTTCATCTGCAAACCAGGAATGGATGTTGTGATTTAAGATTTCGCCAAAATCCTCTAACTGAGTGAAGTCGTAATCTCCGACAGCCGCCTGTTCAAATGCAGTTAAATTTCCGGAAAATACGGTGTCCAGAATCCGGCTTTTGGTTCTGCCGATCATAGGAATATCCATGGAAACCAGATAGCGGACAAAGCTGGTCCTCCGGCTGGCGTTGATGGATTCCCACAAGCGGTCGAAAGATTTCTCACCATATCCGTCCAGTGCCACAATATCTTCCCGGTGTTCCTCCAGATGATAGATGTCCTGAAAAGAGTGCAGATAGCCCAGATTCAGGAATTTTTCTAAAGTGGCTTCTGACAGTCCTTCGATGTTCATTGCCTTCTTGCTGGCAAAATGGACAAACCTTCTTGTGATCTGGCTGTCGCACTGCGGATTATCACAATGCAGAGTTTCTACGGTGCGACCGTCGCTGGTCTTACGGCTGTAGGTTCTGGTTTTGGAACCACAGCAAGGGCAGACCGGAGGCGTGATGTCGGTATACCTTCCACGATCCAGATTATCCTCTATATGTGGGATGATCATGTTTCGTTTGGAAACAAGAATCCGGCATCCGGGTACAAGCTCCAGATTTTTGATAAAGGTCAGATTATGAAGGGAAGCTCTGGAAACATCACAGCCGTCAATCTCCACGGTATCGAAGATGCCGACCGGAGCAATCTCTCCGAATCTGGTCGGTGTCCATTCAATTTCACGCAAGAAAGTTTCGTAGGTATCATCCTCAAACTTATAGGCGAGGCCGTCCTTATAGTGGTGTCCGGTTTTTCCGCAGCTTTTGGAGTAGCTGAGACTGTCAAAAATCATGACAATGCCATCGATAGGAAGATGTAAATTTGCTGCTGTGGATACCAATTCCTGAATGAATTTCTCCGCATATTCTTTTGAAAGTCCGGTTCCTGAAATTGAGAAAAACGGGCAGTAACCAAAGCCCAGGTGTGTTAAACCTTCTAATTTGCAGGCTCTGCTGTCCGGGAAGGGAACATCCTCCATTCCTTCTAATACATTGAACGGAAGAAAGCGAACACAACGTCCGATACAGTTCTTCGGATCAAGACTTCGTACTGATCCGGAAGCAAAATTACGTCCGTTTTTATAAGGTTTTCCATTTCCATCACGCAGAGTATCTTTCAGACGTTCAAAATCATTGGTTGGTATAAAAGACTCACCGGTAATGACCAGACGTTCTTTGTGTGGAATGGTAAGCGGTACATTTAAAAATGCCGGGATATTGTGTGTAATATCTTCCCCCACTTCACCATCTCCACGGGTAGAAGCCTGAATCAGTCTGCCATCTTCGTAAATGAGTTTGGTAGTCAAACCGTCCAGTTTCAGCATAAAGAGAACTTCCTGTCCTTTCATGAAATCTAAAAGCTCTGAAATCAGTTTTGTTTTCTCAAGCGAGAGCAGTGGAATCGGATGGGTGACTTTGGCAAGTTCACTGACCGGATAATATCCAACCGTCTGTGTCGGAGAATTTGACAGGATGAAACCAGTCTGTTCCTCCAGTTCCTTCAGTTCGTCAAAGAGTCGGTCATACTCGGCATCAGATACCAGAGGGGCATCCTGATTGTAGTAGGCATGACGGTATTCATTGAGTTGTTTTACAAGATTCTTAATTCTTTTGACTGACATAGAGTCTCCTTTCTTTTGTGGCGTGCCAGTTCCGGAATCATTTGTTTCCGTAATCCTCCTTTCCCTGCGTTCAGGCATAAAAAAAGAGAATGACGCTTATGTTCATTCTCAAAATAGATGCAGTTTCCTGCAAAATAAAAAAAGCCAGAAGTCCCTGCTGCTTGTTGGGCATAGGAAAACTCCTGACTACGTTTCAAACCTAAACTGCGTGTGATAAATCCTTTCCGGATTGACACAAATAATTGATATAAGAACAGTATAACACTAGATGTAGTATATGTCAAATGAAATAGATTCCTCAATGAAGCTTTTGCCTTATGTTGATGACACATTTGTCGGCTACAGGAATAAAAGCGTTCAGGATTTCAGATTTGCCCTAAGCGAAGGAATTCGTAGCCAGGTATTTTTTGCCACTTTCGTGGAGAAAGTCGAAAACCAGATAAAATCAATCTCTGTCATAAATGCCTCTAAACTGTTTTTACATCGTAGTGGTTATGCAAGTTCTAAATTTAAAAATAATTTTCACGAATAACTAACTTTTCTATATGCTGAATTGTCATAAAATATAGATTATTAAATTTGAAAGCAGATTGAAGGTGATAAACATGAGAAGTTATAAACGGTATACCAGGCGAAAGAGACTTTTGAAGCAAATCGCTGTGGTTGCTTTATCTCCTAATCGGGTATTCACGAAAGAACAGATCTATCAGCATATCTATGAGGAAGCGGAGTCAGAAGTGAATAACCGAATTTACGGTCTGATTAAGAACTTGAGAAAGAAAATAGAAGAAAATCCGGAAACACCGCACTACATAGAAACGATACGTGGTGTTGGTTATCGCTTTCGGGCATAAAAGGAGCCGTCCGGCAATGGGCGGCTCGAAGTGTTTCTCTTGTTGTTTATTTATTGTTTTTTTCGTTGTATACTGATAAAACGAGGTGATAAAAGTGGCATATAGAATTTTGATCGTGGATGATGACATCGAATTATTAAAGATGTTAAAGAACTATTTTGAAATCAAACGATATGATGTAATGATGGCAGAAGATGGCACAGATGCTTTGGAAAAAATCCATAAGAAACCGGATATTATCTTGCTGGACATCAATATGCCTAAAATAGACGGATTAGAAGTATGCAGACGTATCCGGGGCAAAGTAACTTGTCCCATTATCTTCCTGACGGCAAAAGTGGAGGAGCAGGACAGGGTAAACGGGCTTTTATCCGGTGGGGATGACTATATACTGAAGCCGTTTAGTCTGAAAGAACTGGATGCTCGTATTATTGCACATTTGAAGCGTGAGGAGCGTCATAAAGGGAAGTCTGAATACAGATTCCACGGAGACCTCAGTATTGATTATGGAGCAAAGAGGGTTCAGATCGGTGAAAATGATTTGGAGCTTACGAAGCTGGAATATGCAATCATTGAGTTTTTGTCCATGAATCCAGGACAGGTTTTTGACAGGGAGCGGATATACGAAAAGGTGTGTGGTTATGATGCGGAAGGTGACAGCCGTGTTGTTACGGAACTGATCCGGAGAGTGAGAAAGAAACTGGCGGAATATACGCAGACAGAATACATTGAGACAGTATGGGGGATGGGGTATCGATGGAAAAGATAAGAAATTTATCCTTGAAAAAGACAATGGTTTTATATACGATACTCAGCTTGATTGTCACTTTTTTTCTTTCTGTGTCAATTATTGAGATTGCCGGGCAGATACAGGAGGAGGTCTGGTGGAAGTACGTGGATCAGGACGAGTATTATCAGGCAATGAATGACCGCAATGAAAATTTTGAGGTAGTGGTACCGAGACCGAATCAGAGTAAAATGAGCAGAATGGACTGGCATATTTCAGAAACCTGTGATTTCCTTCAGACGTACGGAGTATTGCTTTTTTCTTTTGCCGGATGTGGAATTGCGGTCAGCCTGTTTTACAAAAATAAATTAAAGAGACCGATTCAGGAACTGAAGATGGCATCACAGATGATTGCGGAGGAAGATCTGGATTTTCATATGGCTTATGAGAACGAGGACGAGATGGGGATGCTGTGCAGGGAATTTGAAAGGATGCGTGGGCAGTTGGAAGAAAATAACCGTAGACTTTGGCAGATGATCGAAGATGAGCGGGTACTGCGTGCAGCGATTGCCCATGATATCCGCTCGCCGCTTGCAATCATGCGGGGATATCAGGAAATGCTTTTGGAATTTGTTCCGGAAGATATGCTTGATCAAGAGAAAATGATGGAGATGTTAAGGGGCGGTATGCTTCAGATTGAACGGATGAACCATTTTATTGATAGTATGAGGAAGATGACGAAATTGGAAGAACGGGAATTAAACTGTTCCGTGGTAGATATCCGGCAGTTGATAAACCAGATAGAAGCTCTGGCAGAAGTCGTGGTGGAAAAATCAGAAAAGAATTTTACAGTGACGACAGTGAGAGAATCTGAAATACTGACTGCGGATGAGGAAATCATCATGGAAGTAGCGGATAATCTGTTGGCTAACGCATTCCGCTATGCCAATCAGGAAGTTAGGCTGAAGCTGACAGTGACACCCCAATATCTGAAAATGAGTATCAGGGATGACGGAATTGGATTTCAGGAAAATATCGACAGGGTGACACAGGCGTTTTATCATGAGAATCCACAGGATGACTTAAAGCATTTTGGAATGGGTATGTATATCAGCCGTATCTACTGCGAACGGCATGGTGGGAAACTGCTGATAAAAAATGTAGCAGATGGCGGTGCGGAAGTTGAGGCAGTGTTTAAAAATTATGTATTAGAAGAACAACAGCAGAAATAAATGGCTGTTGTTTTTTTGTTGTGATTTGTAGGCTATGCTGTTTGTAGAAAAAAGAAAGGCGGGATGACTTATGAAAGCAATCATAAAAAGGAATCTGAAAAATTATCTTAAAAATCCGATATTCTGGATCGGTTTGATTGTTGTTTTAATCAGTATGTACCAGACACTTGCACCCTATCTGTCCATTCATTACGTGAAGTCGGATGAAACCTTCAGGAAGGTAAAAATGGCCTCCGATGGGGATGTTATGGAGGGATGTATTCCGGCAACACCGGATAAGGAGAGAGAACTGTGGGAGAAAGAGATTGTAAAGATACTTCAGGACACAGAGAATGGGTTTGGCATGTCGGAAGTAGAGGCGGAGGCAGTGATATCTGAGATGAAACAGATGAAGATTACGGAGGCGTGTCAGTATCTGAAAACGGAATACCACTTTAATGGTGCCAATTATGTGTATGAGGACGTTTCATGGTATCAGGGAAGCCCGGAGGAAGTCAACCGGTATATCAGAGAAAATCTTGAGAAACATCCATTCTCCTATTATTTCGGAAGAAAATTTACAGATTTTGCAAGCCTGCATATGGCATTCTTTGCAACGGTTCTGCTGGCGTTTTTATTTTTCCAGGATATGAGGAAAAATACTTATGAATTGCTGCACACCAAACCGATGACGGCTTTTCAATATATTGCCGGGAAAATAAGCAGTGGATTTCTCATTATGACGGCGGCACTGGTCATTATGAATATCGTATTTATCATTTTGTGTTACGCCACGGCAGTAAAATCAGGATTTGCTATGAACATACTGGATTTTGTTCAGAATTCGATCCTGTATGTCCTGCCGAACATCCTGATGATCTGCTGTGTGTATGCGGTTACAGCGCTGCTGTTTAAGAATCCGCTTCCAGCGGTTCCGGCGCTGGTTCTTTATATCATTTATTCTAATATGCTGACATGGGATAGCAAAGGACAGTGTCATGCAAGACCATTCTCTATTATGGTTCGATTTCCGGGGAATTTTTTTGAAACGGAATTGCCACATCAGGTATATCTCAATCAACTGCTTCTTGTGGCAGCATCCATACTGCTCATGTTTATAGCGGTGTGGATGTGGAAAAGGAGGAGAGTATATTGAAGAAAGAAGTAAAAATATGTATGCCATATTATAAAATTGCATATTCAATCGCTTTTGTTGTGATATTGAGTGCAATCCAGCCTGTTGTATATGCGAATGAAATCGGGCAGGCAGTAGAAAGAGCTGTTTCGCTTCTGGCAGTCGTTTTCTGTGCAGATACTTATCTGGTGGAAGTGCAGAGCAAACGCTCGGAAGTATTCTGCCTTTATAATCTAAAAAAGCAGGCAGGGGTAGTTTATAAAAGACTATTTGTGCAGGTAGCTTATCTGATTGGAATCAGTTTGTTGGCATATGGACTCTTTTATTGGCAGAAACCGGTGAATCTGACAGAAGAATTAGATGGCGGTGCCTTGTTTGGAATTTATTGTATTGCGATTCCCGGAACTGTTTTGTTTTGGAGTGTGCTTTCCGTAACTGTCAGCATTGCAGGAATGGAACAGCTCAACAATGTTATAAACAAGCTTCAGAAAATAAAGAACGTTATTTCTGTTGAAAGAAGCGGTAAATAAGAAAGGACAGATAATGAAAATATATAGGCTCAAACCATTGAGTGTTTGTG
>OWID01000797.1_pt1 | contig 10458 bp, 8 predicted proteins | sample 1732661 | NCBI WGS metagenome assembly OWID01 (sample SAMN05065739, study PRJEB22554) | human gut metagenome | biome: ENVO:2100002; feature: ENVO:00000062; material: ENVO:00002003 | host: Homo sapiens | place: USA
GGCAGCGTCAGATGTGTATAAGAGACAGGTCCCACATGGGACCGCCGCCGAGGCTGTATTTTTAGTTACCGCCGAACTCGTGGAAGAAGCGGTCGTGGATGACCTGCACTGCCCGGTCGGCCTCGTTGATATCCACCAGGACGGACACCTTGATCTCGCTGGTGGAGATCATGCTGATATTGATGCCCGCATTGTACAGGGCCTCAAACATTTTGGCCGCCACGCCGGGGTTGTGGACCATGCCCGCTCCCACGATGGAGACCTTGGCAATTTTGTCGTTGACATCCACATGGTCGAACTGAAGGAAATCCCTGTGCTCATCCAGGAGCTGCTTGCAGCGCTCCACATCCTGAATGCTCACGGTGAAGCTGATATCCTTAGTATTATTGCGGCCGATGGACTGGAGTATGAGGTCCACATTGATCCGCTCCTTGGCCAGCAGGGAGAAGATCTTGAAAGCGATGCCCGGCTCGTCGGCCAGCCCCACCACGGCCACACGGGCCACATTTTTATCGCAGGCTACGCCGCTGACGTGCAGTTTTTCCATGGTTTTTGCAACCTCCTTGACTTTGGTGCCGGGCTTGCCGGAAAAGCTGGAGAGGACCTCCAGGTTGACGCCGTAGCGCTTGGCCATCTCCACCGAACGGTTGTGGAGCACCTGGGCGCCCAGGGTGGCCAGCTCCAGCATCTCGTCGTAGGTGATCTCCTCCAGCTTCCGCGCCCCTTTGACGTGGCGGGGATCTGCGGTGTAGACGCCGTCCACGTCGGTATAAATCTGGCAGAGATCCGCGTGGAGCACAGCGGCCAGGGCCACCGCCGAGGTATCGGAGCCGCCCCGGCCCAGGGTGGTGATATCCTCATACTTGTTGAGGCCCTGGAAGCCGGTGACGATGACAATGGTGTTCTTGTCCAGCTCGGCCAGCACCCGCTCCGTATCGATGCGCTTGATGCGGGCGTCGCCATAGGAGGAGTTGGTGCGGAAGCCCGCCTGCCAGCCCGTCAGGGAGACCACCGGGTAGCCCATGGCCTCGATGGCCATGGCGCACAGGGAGCAGGAGATCTGCTCGCCGGTGGACAGCAGCATATCCATCTCCCGCTTGGAGGCGTTGGGGTTGATCTCCGCGGCCTTGGCAATCAGATCATCCGTGGTGTCGCCCTGGGCGGAGAGGACCGCCACGACCCGGTGGCCCCGGCGGTAGGTCTCGGTTATGATGCGGGCCACGTTGCGGATGCGGTCGGCATCCGCGACGGAGCTGCCGCCGAATTTTTGAACGATGAGTCCCATTGGTATATGTACCCCCTAAATCAGGAATATCCGTCCGTCGCGGAGGAGGCGCGCTCCTCCGCGACATTCTATGCGCTCAGTCCAGCACCCGGAACATGGAGCCGGGCGTCATACCCGTCAGCCGGGCCTCCAGGGCAGCCCGGGTCATGGGCGGGGTGACCAGCGCGAACTCGTCCGCCGGCGCTCCGGGGCGGCTCAGCCGGGTACGGTCCGGGAAGGCGGCCTCCGCCGCCTGTACCCCGGTCCCCCGGAGGTACCAGCGGCTCTCCAGCCCGTCGGGCGGCACCGCCGTATCGTCCCCGCCCTCGGCCCAGAACATCCGCTTCTTCTCGTCCCGGTGCTTGGCCGCGTCGATCACGTCGGCCACCACGGCGGAGGCGGTGGGCAGCTTGCCCGCCCCCCGGCCGTAAAACATCACCTCTCCGATGGCGTTGCCCCGTACGGCGATGGCGTTGAATACATCCTCCACACCGGAGAGGGGGTTCTCCCGGTCCACCAGGTGTGGGGCCACATAGGCGCACACCTTCCCGTCGGTCCGGCGAATAGCCCGCCCCAGCAGCTTGAGCTTCTTTCCACAGGAGTCGGCATAGGCCACGTCGGCCAGGGTGACGCCGGTGATGCCCTCCGTGGGCACCTGCCGGGGGTAAATATGCCGCCCGAAAGCCAGGGAGGCCAGGATGCAGATCTTCCGGCAGGCGTCGTGGCCCTCAATGTCGGCGGTGGGGTCCTGCTCGGCGTAGCCGTTGGCCTGAGCCTCCCTCAGAGCGTCGCCAAAGCTCAGCCCCGCCCGGATCATACGGGTGAGGATATAGTTGGTCGTGCCGTTGAGGATACCGGTGATCTCCTCGATCTCGTTGGCGGCCAGGCACTGGTTCAGGGGGCGGATGATGGGGATGCCGCCGCCCACACTGGCCTCAAACAGATAGCTGACCCCCTTCTCCTGGGCCAGCCGCAGCAGCTCGCAGCCGTGCTCCGCCACCAGCTCCTTGTTGGAGGTAATGACACTCTTGCCCGCCTGGAGGGCCCGGCGGGTGAAATCCAGCGCCACCTTGGCCCCGCCGATGGTTTCCACCACGATGGACACCTCAGGGTCCTGCTCAATCACGGAAAAATCGTGCACCACCTTGCCTGCAAAGGGGCTGTCTGGGAAATCCCGCACATCCAGAATATATTTCAGGCGGATCAGATCATCCACCTTGCCCTCGATGTGCCGCTCGTTGGTGTCCAGCACTTCAGCCACACCGGAGCCCACCACGCCAAACCCTAAAATTGCCACGTTCACCATTCTGTCTTCCTCCTGTCCGGGCCGTCAGCCCGCCAAAATCTCACAGCGCAGGACTCCCTCTATCTCCAGGGCCTGGTTCAATAACTCCTCCAGCGCGATGCGCAGCCCCGAGGTCTCCGCCCCCACCGTCACCGCAGCACAGCCGTTGCTTGGTATGGACTGGTTGATAGTGAGAATATTCCCACCCGTCTGGGCAAAGATATTTAAGACGGCGGACAGCACCCCTGGTTCGTCCTTGAGCAGGAACTGAAAGGTGACGATCCGCCCATGCAGCATGTCATTGAAGGGCCGCACCGCATCCTTGTATTTATAAAATGCGCTGCGGCTGATGCCCACCCGCCGGGTGGCCAAGTGGACCGTGTCCACCTCGCCGGTTTCCAACAGCCGCTTGGCCTCCGCCACCTTCAGAAAAATCTCTGGCAGTGCGCTGGACTCCACGATGAAATAACTGGGTGACTTACCCATTCTATGTACCTCCCGCCCATATGTCCACGTGAGAAAGCCATTTGTTTATCCTTTGTGGTCTATTGTAGCACACCCTCCCGCCCGCCGCAAGGGCAAAGCCCCTGCCAACTCTGCCGATTTCTGCCGATCCGCCCATGCCGTTTTTGTGTATTCTCACCGATTTTCAGGAGAGGAGGCTGTCTTTTGCCGGAAAACAGACACCTGCGCTTTCTGCTCCGCCTGCTCTATGCTGCCCTGGCCCTGGCCGGATTGTGGCTGGCCCTGCGCTTTCTCCTCCCCTGGCTGCTCCCCTTCCTGCTGGCCTTCGGCCTTGCCGCCCTGCTGGAGCCCGCCGTACGCCTTCTGATGGAGCGCCTGCGCCTGCCCCGGCGGGGCGCCGCCGCGCTGTGTACCGCGGCCCTCACCGCCGCCGTCCTGGGCGGGCTGGCGCTGGTGGTATGGCGGGTAGGCTACGAACTGTCCCTGCTGTTGGGCCGCCTGCCCACCCTGCTGGCCGGGCTGCCCACGCTGGCCGACGGGCTGGAGCGCTGGGCCTACCGGTTCCTCATCGCCCTGCCCGTTCAGTTCCAAACCCTGGCCCGTGATGCCCTGGAGGGCCTTCTGGAGCAGGGCATTGCCCTGCCCAACCGCTTTTATGACGCCCTGGCCGGGGCGGTGACAGGGCTGGCTTCGGCCCTTCCCGCCGCCGCTCTTTTTCTCTTTACGACAGTTTTGGCCACCTATTTCACCAGCGCAGGCCGTCCCGCTCTGCTGGACGGCCTGCGCCGCCGCCTTCCCCCGCCGTGGCGGACACGGCTGGGCCGGGTGGCCGGCGGTCTGAGGGAGGCGCTGGGCGGCTGGCTGAAAGCCCAGGGCCTGCTGATGCTGATCACCTTCGGCGAGCTCGCCGCCGGTTTCCTGCTGCTACGGGTGGAGCTGTCCCTCCTTCTGGCCGGACTTGTGGCTCTGGTGGACGCCCTGCCGGTCTTCGGTACAGGCACCGTACTGCTGCCCTGGGCAGTGCTCGCCCTGTTGGGGGGCGACGTGCGGATGAGCGTGGGCCTGCTGGTGCTTTACTCCGTTATCTCGCTCGTGCGAAGCCTGCTGGAGCCCCGTCTGGTGGGGGCGCGGGTGGGGCTCCCTCCCCTGGCTGCCCTGGTCTGCATGTATGTGGGCTTTCAGGCGCTCGGAGTTCTTGGAATGCTTCTCGCCCCACTGGCCGCCGTGCTGGCCCGGCAGCTCTGGGATTCCGGCCTCCTGCACAGCCTGTTCGGACCTTAAGCAAACAGCCCGCGGCACATGCCGCGGGCTGTTTGTTTCTTTATTTCGTACCATCCGCCGGGATATAGGGCTCGTCCGGGGGCGTCTCCACCGGCGTGGGTACGGGAGACGGTGTGGGGCTTGTGCTGGTCTCGGGTGGATTGGGCTGGCCGCTCTCCCCGGGAGACGGGGTCTCAGACGGCTGTCCTGCGTTGGGCCAGGTGGCCGGGTTCTCCGGGTCAAAATTCTCGTACCTGGGGTCGTTGACCGGCGGCCAGGTAGAGGGATCACTGATCACAAAGCTGTTGGGATCATACTCCTCCGGCTCCTGGGGCTGGGGCGCGGTGGTGTGGACGTCACAGGTCCCCTGGGCCTCCAGGAAGCTGTAGAGGTAACTGCTGTCCTTGGCGGCGGCACCGCCCACGCTCTCCCGGCTGTAATCCAGGATGCCGATGGTCTTGACCGTGCCCTCCGTGACTCCTGCGCCCTCGTCGGCCTGCCGGGGACAAAACTCTCCCGCCAGATGATACAGGCCCTCAATCGCCGTGCCGTCGCCGCCCAGCACCGGGCTGCCGGTGCAAACCTCCACCTCCTTGTGGAGACTACAGGTTTCGGCGGGCACGTCGTCGCTGAACAAGGTGAAGGTGCGGGCCCGGCTTCCCCTGGGATCGTTCAGGCAGGCCTCAGTGGCCCGCAGGCCGCTGTCCATGCAGATGCTGACGCTCTTCTGTTCACTGCCGGCGGCCGGGAAGGACTTGTTCTCCAGCCCCTCATGGATGGGGGCCATGACCTTCTTCCACATGGACACTGCCGGGTTATTGCTGGAGCTGATGCGCTCCGGGTTGTTATAGCCCACCCAGACCGCGGCGGTATAGTAGGGAGTATAGCCCACAAACCACTTATCGTTATTGGAGTTGGTGGTACCGGTCTTGCCGGCCACCGTCATACCTGAGAGCTGGGCCCCGGTGCCGGTTGCCCCGCCGAATTTCCCTGTAACCACATTTTTCAGCATGTCGTTGATATACCAGGTGGTCTCCTCGGAGAGAACCGCCTCGGGCTGATTCTGGGTATTGTCCAGCAGAACCTCCTCCGTGCCGTCGTCCAGCACACGGGTGACCTTGGTGTAGGTGCGGGGCTCCACATACAGGCCGTTGCGTGGGAACACGGAGTAGGCGGCGGCCATGTCTACCACACTCACGCCGTCGGTGAGGCCGCCCAGAGCGAGCTGGCTGGCCCCCAGGTCGTTCATCACCTGTCCGTTGACGGTGCGGCCGTCCTCCAGATCGATATGGAACTTCTCCTCCATGAACTGGAAGGAATTCTCCACACCCAGGTTCTGTAGGGTGCGCACGGCCACCGGGTTGGAGGACACCTCCAGCGCCGCTGCTACGGTCATCCTACCCCGGTAGGTCTGGGGGTTGTTCAGCGGCCAGGCCTTGCCGCTGAGGAGCTGCACCGGATAGTCGTCAAAAGCGGATGCAGGACTGATCACCCCGCTCTCCAGAGCGGGCGCATAGACGCTCAGCGGCTTGATGGAGGAGCCCGGCTGCCGCAGGGAGCGGCTGGCGTAGTTCCAGCCCCGGTTGCTGCTCTTTTCGCCTAGGGCGCCGGCCAGCCCAACGATGTTGCCCTGGGGGTCGATGATTACGATGGCCGACTGGATCGCCTGCCCCGACTTGCTGGTGAGCTGAAGGTTGCTGCGGTCGGAGTAGACCGACTCCACGATGGACTGGATCTCCGGGTCCACACAGGCGTAAATATTCAGTCCGCCGGAGGTGACCATGTCGGAGGCCACCTGCTCGGAGTAGCCGTACTTCTCTATGAGGTCGTTCATCACGTCGGTGATGACCTGCTCGTCATACCAGTTGTAGATGGTGGCGGGCCTGGCCTCATCGGTGCTCCGTTCCAGATGGGAGGCCAGATCATCAATTTCGGCCATGGCCTCGTCGTACTCGGACTGGTTGATGCTCCCCAGCTCCAGCATCTTGCCCAGAACCAGCCTTGCGCGGTACTGGTTGTTCTCCAGATAGCGGTAGGGATTGTAGGCCGAGGGGTTGTTGGTGATGGAGATCAGGCTGGCGCACTCGGCCAGATCCAACTCCGACAGCTCCTTGCCGAAGTAGTTCTGGGCCGCCGTGGCCACGCCGTAGCAGCCCTCTCCCAGGTAAATATAGTTGAGGTACCACTCCAGAATCTGCTCCTTGGAGTAGGTCTTGTCAAAGTCCAAAGCGGTAAAGATCTCCAGAATCTTCCGTTTTACCGTCACATCGTCGTACTGGGTGGCATTCTTGATGAGCTGCTGGGTGATGGTGGATCCGCCCTGAATATCGCCGCCGGTGAACATGAGCAGCACCCCCTTGAGGGTACGCTTCCAGTTGACGCCGTGGTGCTTCCAGAACGTCTCGTCCTCGATGGCCACGGTGGCGTTGATCAGATTATCTGGGATCTCCTCAAAGTCGACCAGTTGGCGGTTTTCTGTTCCATGGAGGGACAGGTGCTCCACATATTCCCCCGTAGTGGAATCCTTATAATAAATCGTACTGGTCTGGTTCATGACGAAATTGGCCTCCAGATGGGCCTGCGGGATGATGACCGTCTTGATGTAGACCGCGGCAAAGCAGAGCAGGATAGCCCCCGTGATCACGCAGATCAGGAGGAAGGTGCCCAGCACCTTCCCTACCGTGCCCGCAACCACCGCAGCCGTGGACGGCCGCCTCCGCTTCCGGCCCCGGTTCGGATTGGGGCCCTGATTGGATGTTGACGCCAAAATGACACCTCCGTTTTTCGGTGGAACACGTATGCTTGCAGGATCGCCCCATCGCATGCGGCGATTGCTGATATTATAGCATATTCCTCCAGCTTGTCCACCCTAATTCTTTCCAATAAAGGATGAATATAGGCTTCGTCAAAAATTTGGCAGATCCCACTCTTGCATTTTTGGGCGCAACAGGCTAAAATAAGAGACGAAGAAAAGGAAGGTATGGTGCCCAATATGAGTGAAGAATTTGGCCCTGATTTCATCACCGTCACGGATGAGGACGGCAATGAATTTGAGCTGGAGCATCTGGACACACTAGAGTACAACGGCCAGACCTACATGGCCTTTTTCCCGGCCGTGGAGGGGAAAGAGGACGGCTCTGTGGAGGATGTGGATCTGGATGAGGAATACGGCCTGGTGATCCTCAAGGTGATCGAGGCAGACGGCGAGGAACAGCTCTCCACCCTGGACAGTGAGGAGGAGCTGGAGCTGGTGTATCAGCAGTTTATGGAGTCCCTCTTCGCGGAGGAGGACGGCTCGGACGCATAATTTTTTCCTGCTCGGTGCGTGACGGGTTTTATTTAAACCCACATCTCTGAAACGGGATGCCCACCTCATGGCGTGGACTGCAGGCCTCCCGGCGCCCCTCCGGGGGACGGCTGGAAGTTGGAAGCAACGAAGCGACATGGAGGCAACCCACCTGCCACTTTGTGCAGGTTTTAAATGGATCCGCACGGCCAGAGCGGGGCCCCCACGAAACGCTGTTTCGTGGGGTTTTTCTTATTTCCGGCATTTGAACAAAGTGTAAAACCTGTTTTCGCTCTTGAAAGAGTGCGGCATTTCCTGTATAATGTCAGAATGTCTATAGCCAGGCCCCCTGCTCCCGCGGGGGGACACTTATGAGAGGACTGAAGCTACAAATGAGCGCATCCAGAGAAAAGAAATCGCGCCAGAGCGACCCGACACAGGGCCTGACTCAAAAGGAGAGGAAGGAGCTCCAGGAGCAGCAGGCCGCCAAGCGCAAGGCCGTTGTCTATACGGTCATCGGCGTCATTGTTGCCGTGCTGGTGGCCGCCCTGCTGATCTGGCACTCCGGCATCTTCCAGCGCGGCAAGACCGCTCTGACGGTGGGCGGCCGCGATTACTCCGTCACCGATGTCAACTATTATTTCACCTATTATATGAATCAGGCATACAGCACCAGCGGCGGCGCTTTTGATCCCAGCAAGGATCTCCGAACCCAGTATACGGACGAGGAACAGACCAAGAGCTACTTTGACCAGTTCCTGGACAGTACCATTGAGCAGTTGAAGAAGATCTCTGCCCTGGAGACCGCCGCCTCTGAGGCCGGCTACACCCTGTCCGACGATGACAAGGCCTATGTGGATGAGGCCATCTCCTCCACCAAAAAGGCTGCCGAGTCCTACGGCTATGCCTATGACGGCTATCTGAAGGCCATGTACGGCAAGTATATGACCCCCTCCGCCTTCAAGACCTGTGTGGAGCGGGAAGCTCTGGTGAACGGTTACCAGAGCGCCTACGCCGACAGCCTGGGCATTACCGACGAGGACATTCAGGCCTACTATGAGGAGAATGCCTCCACGCTGGACACCTACGACTACCGCTATATCTATCTCAGCGGCAAGGCCGCGTCCACCACCGACGAGGACGGCAACACGGTGGAGCCCACTGAAGAGGAGACGAAGGCCGCCATGGAGGCTGCCAAGGCCAAGGCCGATGCGTTTGTGGCTGCGGTGAATTCCTCCGATGACAAGGAAACTGCCTTTGCCGAGCTGGCCCCCGACTATGTGTCTGAGGACGACAAGGAGGACTATGAGGCGGATCCCGACGCCTCCCTGCACACCGGCACGGTGGGCAGCAGCCTCTCCTATCAGAGCTTTGGCGAATGGCTGATGGATGACAGCCGCGCCAACGGCGATGTGGGTGTGGTGGAGTCCAGCTCCGGCTACTACGCCGTCATGCTGTTGAACCGCTACCGGGATGAGACTGCCACTGCTGACATCCGACACATTCTCATCAAGGCCGAGGTGGCTGATGCCGATGACCCCGCCACCGAGGACGTGGACGAGAGCAAGGTGCCCACTCAGGAGGCCCTGGACGCCGCCAAGGCCGAGGCCGAGGACATCCTGGCCCAGTGGGAGGCGGGCGACAAGACCGCCGAGTCCTTCGGCGCGCTGGCCGAGGAATACTCCGACGATCCCGGCTCCAACACCAACGGCGGCCTGTACGAGCAGGTCGCGCCCGGCGTGATGTTCGAGGGCTTCAACGACTGGATCTTTGCCGACGGCCGCGCCATCGGCGACACCGGTCTGGTGGAGAATCCCCAGGACGGCCAGCAGGGCTGGCACATCATCTACCTGGAGGGCTGGGACGAGCCCGTCTGGAAGCTCACCGGCAAGAACGCGCTGACCAACGAGAAGCTGAACACCTGGCTGGAGGGCCTGACGGAAAACATGGAGGCCACCCAGGGCGCCGGCGTCAAGTACCTCGGCGAGTAAGAGACATCATGGGACAGGCGGGCGGAGCGCTGCTCCGTCCGCCTGTTTTTAGAAAGGGATGAACTGCATGGACGAGAGGTTTCTCCGCACAGAGATGCTTTTGGGCCCCCAGGCCATGGAGCGCCTGGCTGCCGCCCACGTGGCCGTGTTCGGTCTGGGCGGCGTGGGAAGCTGGTGCGCCGAGGCCCTGGCCCGCTCCGGCGTGGGCGCCCTCACGCTGGTGGACCACGACACGGTGGGTCTGACCAACCTGAACCGCCAGGTGGAGGCCACCCGCTCCACCCTGGGCCAGCCCAAGGCCCAGGCCATGGCCGACCGTATCCGCGACATCAATCCCGACTGCCGCCTCACCATCCGGGCGGAGAAGTATGAGGCGGGGCGGCGGGAGGACTTCTTCGACCAGCCGCTGGACTACATTGTGGACTGCATCGACCTGGTGTCCTGCAAACTGGATTTGATCGAGACCGCCCTCACCCGGGGCGTCCCCATCGTCTCCTCCCTGGGCACAGGCAACAAGCTGGACCCCGGCCTGTTCCGCATCACCGACCTGTCGAAAACCGAGGGCTGCCCCCTGGCCCGGGTGGTACGCAAGGAGCTGCGCGCCCGCGGCATCCTCCACCACCGGGTCCTCTGGTCGCCGGAGGAGCCGAAGGCCGCCCTCCAGCGGGAGGCGCCGCCCCCCGGCCGCCGCTCCGTCCCCGGCAGCGTGGCCTGGGTGCCTCCGGTGGCCGGGCTCATGCTGGCCGGAGAAGTGGTCCTGTCCCTTGCCGGGCTGCACGTATAAAAACATCCCTCCATTGGTAAACTAAAGCCAATGGAGGGATGTTTTTTGACGCAGAAAAAAGGCTCACGGCTCCGCAGCGCGGCGGCCGGCGGGGCGGCCGGGCTGGCCAACGGCTTTTTCGGG
>OWID01000799.1_pt1 | contig 10441 bp, 7 predicted proteins | sample 1732661 | NCBI WGS metagenome assembly OWID01 (sample SAMN05065739, study PRJEB22554) | human gut metagenome | biome: ENVO:2100002; feature: ENVO:00000062; material: ENVO:00002003 | host: Homo sapiens | place: USA
CTATTATGCACAGCAGGGATGGAGCTATCAGGAGATTTTGACCCATTATTATACCGGTGCGCAGCTGCACTAAAAACATAAAAAAGGCATGCACGAAAGTGCATGCCTTTTTTATGTTTCCTATTTTTCGGAGAAAGAAAAACCACCAACCCTAAAAGGGTTGGTGGTAAAGTTTTATTATCCGCGCTGGCTGTCGGATTCACCGTAGCCATAACCGGAATTGGTGCCATATCCACCGCCCTCAACAGTGACGGTAATTGTGGAAGTCTGCTGTTTTCCGGTGGATTTTTCAGTAGCGGTGATGGTAACGGTGGCAGTACCTGGGCTGACACCGGTTGCAATACCGTTGTTGTCTACATGAACAACGTTGGAATCGCTGGAGGAGCACTGAACGGAAACGTCGCTGGCAGCCAGTTCAATACTGATGTCCAGCTCAACCGAAGAACCAACACTAACAGAAGCATCCTTTGCGGACAGACCTAAGTCGGCCTGCTGATGCTGGTTGTTATTCTGATTATTCTGGTCGTTCTGGTCGGTATTCGAGCCGCTGCTGGAGGAGGAACCATTGGTACCTACGACGGTGACAGTGGTTTGAGAGGTGACGCTGCCGTCCTTTGTCGCCATGGTGATGGTGACATCGGTCGTTTGATCCAGCGAGTTGATGGTGGTAACATAACCGTTTTCGTCGACATCCGCAATACGAGGATCGCTGGAGGTCCAGACAATTTCGGTGTTGGAAGGCTCGACCTTGTATTGCAGCTGAGCTTCCTCACCAGGATTGAGAACCAATGGATTTGCACTCATCTTAACCGAAGCGGTAGAGGTGCCCTCTGCCTTGACGGTAATGGTGCAGCTTGCGGTCAATCCCGTGGAGGTAGTCGCTGTCAAGGTAGCCTGACCGGCAGATTTTCCGGTGATGATGACATCGGTGTCGGAATATCCGTCCTGAACGCTGATGGCATCGCTGCTGGAGGAGAAGGTAACTTCGCCGACATCAGCGCTGGTCGGTGTGATCGACAGCTTAATGTTCTGCGCCTGACCGACGGTGAGTGTCAGGCTGCTCTGTGCAAAGACAACCTGCGGATGGGAAGCATCCGCACCGCCTGCTGCAACGGTGATCTTGCAGGTTGCACTGTATTTTCCGTCGGAGGTAGTTACAGTGACGTCTGCAGTACCCGCCTTGACCGCGGTGAGCGAAGCTGTGGTGTCTCCGCTGGAGCTGACACGAACGATGCTTTCATCGCTGCTCTTCCAGTTTAAACTTGCCTGTGCGCCAGATGGCTGCAAGGTGGCAGTCAAAGTGGCAGTACCTTCCGGTTTCATTGCCAGAGCGCTGGTGTTGAGAGAGATACCGGTCGGCTCTTTGCCGTCGCTCTTGACGGTGATGGTGATGTAATCAATATAGCCGCCATCGTCTGCCGTTACGGTAATCTGCGTGGTTCCTGCGCCAACAGCGGTGACAAGACCGGTCGTTCTGTCTACCGTTGCGACCGAGGTGTTGCTCGAATCCCAGGTACAGGACTGAATTGCTGCATCGGACGGGCTGACCTTAGCGGTGAGGGTGGTAGTATCGCCCACCTTCATGCTCAGTTCGCGGTCACCCTGGATGGTGATGCTCTTTACCTGACCGAGTTTCTTTGCGTATTCGGCAGCGTTAGCATAGACTGCCGGATAGTATGCGTCCTCATTGATGACTGCCTGATCGACATCGACACTGGCGTCTTCGCCATCACGAACTCTTCTGGCAACAACAACAAAACGTGCATCGGTAAACTCGTATGTACAGGTGGAGAGGGTCAGCAGTTCATCGCCGTATTTGACGTCGACAGGAGTGTCGAAAATGCTGCGGCGGCGAACTTCATCGATAAATTCGTTGAACTCCTCTTCGCTCTCTGCATTAACGAAGTGGTTATACTGGAAAACGTTGCCGTTGTCGTGCTCTGCGGTGTTGTTGGTGATAAAGGCACCGATGATTTTGTAGGTGCCGGTTTTATAGACACTGTCAAAGCTGACGGTTGGATACTGCTGATAGAAGGAAAGCTGTTTATATTTGGTCAGGTCGTTGAACATCTGACCATCGTTGCGGATATTGTGTCCGTAGATGATGATATTGGTACTTGGGGTTTTGACATCGCACTCATAGTCGATATATGGAGTACCATAGTAGTCGTACTCGCCATCGAATCCCAAACGGCTGTAATAATCATTGTCTGCCGCCTGCACAACAGGGAAATTGACGTTGGTGCCATCAATTTTCAGCCAGCCTTTGATATCCTCATTCTGCAGATAGAAAGGATAGAATTTTGGCAGATAGTCGTTAGGGTAACCTTCGATGTTGGAGGCGTTGATTTTGCCATCGGCAACGTCTTTTTCTGCCTGTTCCATCTGATCCTGAAGATTTGCCAGGTTTTCCTGCGACTTTTTATTCTGGGCATTGAAGTCGACCAGATAAAAGACCGAGCCGCAGAATACCAGCAGACAGATCCACATCAAAATTTTGCGGATCTTGTCAAAGGTGCTGTCGTCCTTGTTAGGGAAGATACGATACAAGATTCCTTTAAAGCCTTTTGGAGCTTTCGAAGGAGCCTGCGATTTTTTCTTCCCTTTTTTGCCGGTAGCTTCCAAAGGAGCATCCTCGGAAACGGCCAAAGCTCCCGAAGCGGCAGCAGCCATACCTTCCAGAACAGCTTCTTCAGCGTCACAGCTGTCAACAGGAGCCTGTGGGTAGCTGGCGGCCAGTTTGCGGGCAAGATTGAACATTTTTGCAACAGCATCTTCGGTCATCTGGGTCAGAGAACGATAGTTGGAGGCATCCAGCTCCTGCATCATGCAGACACCGTTTAAGACAGCGGCAATATACGCCTTGCGTGTTTTGAATACGGCGTTTGGCAGGGTGATGGCAAGACCCAGCAGATCTTTTTCCTCCTGTTTGGAGGCACCCAGAGCCATGGCAGCAGCAACGTTTGCGCTGACTGGACCAAAGGTCTGGCCGATCTTATCGTTGATGCCCAGCTTCTCCAGATCCATCTGTTCCGGCTGGCAGGCATAGGTCGAATAGACCAGTTTTTTCTCCTTATCTACATTCAAGAACCGTTTTGCAGCCAGTCCGGCAGAACCGGATTCCGCAAAAGCAATGCGGATGTTTTTGCTGGCACACAGCAAAGCAACCGCCTGTTCGATGCCGCTGACATCAATGCCATAGACATGTTCACCAAGACGCTCGGCGGCAATGTTCAATACGGTTTTACAGTCCTTGGCAGCCTGCTGGCGGTCAGGATTGTTGTCCGAAATGCGAACGATAATTTCCGAACGCTTTTTATACAGTGCAACACAGGGTTTGGGAGCAGCCAGCAAATCTTTTAGCTGTTCTTCAACCTCCTCCATGCTCATCTCCATAATGCGCAGAACACGGCTGCAGCAGGGAGAAGAACTGGTCTTGTTGAGAATCTGATACAGGTAGTTTAAAAACAGGCTGTTTTGCTCTTCTTTGTCGGCAGGGAGAACAACAATGTGGAATCCTTCCCCTGCAATTTCAAAGCCAGGCAGCAGCGAATGGCGGCACGGAAAGATACGTGCACCATCGGGCAGCATGGCAAGCTTGGCAGCTTCCTGCTCGGAAATTTTTGCGGATTTTACCAGACGATGTGCAATCTCGTTGTTTTCGGAGAGCGTTTTTCCGCATACCTCAGCAGCAGCGCGGATGCAGGCAGCATCGGCCGGCAGTTTGCCGGTCAGAGGACATAAAATCAATGCCTGCGGCTGTGCGCATGCTTCAAATGAATGTTTGAGACTGTCGGTGTTCTTGGCAGGAAATTGCTGGATTTCATAGCCAAGCATCTTCAGCTCTTTTTCCATATAGGTTGATCCCAGAAGTCCGAGCGGATTGCCGGTGTCAACCCCGACGATAAAAACTTTCAATATATCCACCTCGATTACATCGCTGACCATGTATCTGACCGGCGAGTAGTTCTACAAGAATAATAATACAAACACCCTATGCTTTCAAGCGGAAAATCCTGTTTGCCCCGAATTAAGAATTGGAAATAGAAAGTTCCTCGATGTTTTCGATGGCGCGGGAGATCAGTTCCTCCTGCTTCATCTCATCCTCAGCAAATTTGACAAACTTCAGCTGCGGTTTTGTACGCGGGTGTTTTGGCGTAAATACTGTACAGCAGTCCTCGTAAGGGAGGATAGAAGTTTCGAAGGTGTCGATTTTGCGGGAGATGATGACGATCTCGTCCTTATCCATACCGATGACTGGACGCAGTACCGGCATGTCGCAGGCTTCGTCGGTGCAGGCGATCGCCTGAATGGTCTGGCTTGCAACCTGGCCCACGCTTTCGCCGGTGACCAGTGCCTCGCACTCGTTGGCGCGGGCAACGCGGCAGGCAATCTTCATCATATAGCGACGCATGATGATGGTGAACAGATCTTCCGGACACTGGTCACGGATTGCTTCCTGAATCTCGGTGAAAGGAACGATGTACATTTTGATGCGTCCACAGTAGGAACACATCTTCTGTGCAAGGTCGATTACCTTCTGTTTTGCACGCTCCGAGGTGTACGGAGGAGAAACAAAATGGATCGCACTGATTTCCAGTCCGCGCTTTGCCATCATATAGCCGGCAACAGGGCTGTCAATGCCGCCGGAGATCAGAAGCATTGCTTTGCCGCCGCTTCCTACCGGAATGCCGCCGGCACCTTTGATCTGGCTGCCATGAATGTAGGCTGCATAGTCGCGTACCTCTACCATAACGGTGACGTCAGGGTGATGCACGTCAACGGTCAGATGCGGGAATTTTTCCAGCAGATACTCACCGACTCCTGCACAAATTTCCGGAGATTTGAGCGGGAAGGTTTTGTCCGAACGTTTTGCCTCTACTTTAAAGGTGGCAGCGTTCTCCAGTTCCTCTGCAAGGTATGCGGCAGCGGTGGTTTTGATGAGTTCAAAATCCTTATCCACAACACAGGCACGAGTCAGTGCAGCAATACCAAATACCTTTTGCAGGCGGTCGACTGCCTCGTCCAAATCATAGCCATCCTCGTCCGGTTCCACATAGATGGTGGACTGGGCCTTTTTAAAGTGGAAGGAGCCGACCGGCATCAGCTTGCGGCGGGCATTTTTGATCAATCGGTCTTCAAACGCATGGCGGTTAAGACCCTTGAGGGCGATTTCGCCGTTTTTGAGCAGAATTACTTCTTTCATACAATACCTCTCTATTCAAAATGGGATTATTTTCGGAAACGTTCCAGACCCTGCTGCAAAGCGGACAGAAATACAGGAACCTCTTCAAGGGTGTTATAGCGGCCAAAGCTCAGGCGAATGGCGCTGTCGGCGCGCTGATGTTCCAGTCCCATGGAGGAAAGCACATGGCTGGCACCGCCTTTGGCACAGGCAGAACCGCTGGAAACATAAATATTTTGTTCTTCCAAAAAGTGAAGCATGATCTCCGAACGGACTCCCAATGCAGAGAAGTTCAGAATATAAGGTGTCGCGTCGGAGGGAGAATTGATGCAGATGTCAGGAAGTTTTGTCAATCCATCCAAAAGTGCGTCCCGAATTTGGGTTACTCTTTCATGATTTTCCTGTTGTTCCTTCATTAGAAGTTCTGCGCAAAGTCCCATAGCACAGGCGCCGGAGATATTTTCGGTGCCAGGACGGACATTCTTTTCCTGCCCGCCGCCAAAAGTAACCGGACGGAAGCGTGTCCCTTTTTTGATGTACAGTGCACCGATGCCCTTGGGCGCATAGATCTTGTGACCGCTGACCGACAAAAAGTCGACATCCAGCGTTTTTCCCAGGCGCAGCGGCTCCTTGCAGTAGGCCTGCACGGCATCACAGTGGATGAGCAGCTGCGGATATTTGCGGCGCAGCAGGCGGCTGACCTGTCCCACCGGCAGGATGCTGCCGACCTCGTTGTTAACCGCCATCATCGAAACCAGCACGGTTTTGTCGTCCACCGCATCCAGTACCTGCTGCGCAGTGATCTGGCCATTCTGGTCAGGCATCAGGCGGACAATCTCCCAGCCCTCACTCTCGAGATATTTAACGGTATTGAGCACCGCGTCATGCTCAAAGGCAGTGGTGACAATGCGATTTCCAAGGCGGCGCTGTGCACGGGCTGCTCCCAGAATGGCAATGTTATCGGCGTCGGTTCCGCCGGAGGTAAAATAAATTTCCGAGCTTTGGCATCCCAGCGAACGGGCGACCTGTTCCCGCGCAGTGTCCAGCCGTTTCTGCGCCTGAAATCCCTTGCGGTGCAAGGAGGATGGATTTCCGTAGCAGTCGGTCAGCATCTCATAGACAAGTTTGGCGGCTTCCTCTCTGGTTCGGGTCGTCGCGCTGTTATCATAGTAAATTTCTTCCGGCAAAACCTACACTTCCCTCAGAATGATACTGGTACTTCACAGACGAAGTACCGCACAGAATCGGCCGCCGTTGGCCGTCTGTTAAAAACAATGCATACTTTTTCATTATACCTCATTCGGCAATATCTTTCAAACCCTGCGGCGCTATTTTACAGTATTTTTACAGCCGACGAAAACAATAGATGGGACAAATGAAAAAAATACACAGCGATTCCATAAAACGCCTTTGTTTCTGACGCGTTATCAGTTATAATAAGAGCAGATTTACATACTGTCGTATGAAGATTGGAAGTTTCATTGAAATAAGTGAGGATGTTTTATCAGATTTATGGCGATCAATCGATTTATGCGCGCAACACTCAAAGCGCTCTCTTACCCCGAAATTTTGGACAAGAAAAACGGATACCGCTTGCAGCGGGCTGCAGTCAATGCGGCACATCCGCATGTGCTGCGACCGTTTTATAAAATCTGGGACCGTGAGGTCTATGCAGGGGATCACAACGTCCCTGTGCGAATTTTTTCTCCGGATCTGGAGGGTACCTATCCGGCATTGCTGTTTTTCCACGGCGGTGGATGGGTCACCGGCAATATTGATTCCTACGACAAAGTTTGCACCAATATGGCTAAAATTACCAGACACACGGTGATCTCGGTCGATTACCGGCTGGCGCCGGAATATAAGTTTCCGGCAGCGCCGGAGGACTGCTACCAGGTAGCTCGGGAGCTGTTTTTGCACAGCGATCTGTTTGGCATTAAGCCGGAGCAGATCACGCTGATTGGCGACAGCGCAGGCGGCAATCTGGCAGCGGTGGTTTCGCTGATGGCACGTGACCGCGGCGAATTTTTGCCAAGCCGCCAGATTTTACTGTATCCTGCCACTAACAACGACCATACGGAAAACTCGCCGTTTGAATCGGTCCGTTCCAACGGGAAAGGTTATCTGCTGACTAGCAAGCGTATGGTGGATTATATGGCGCTGTATCGTTCCTCAGAGGAAGATCTGCACAATCCGTATTATGCGCCGCTGATCTGCGATGACCTGCGCAATCAGCCACAGACGCTCATTATCACCGCAGAGTTTGATCCGCTGCGCGACGAAGGAGAAGCCTACGGACGGAAACTGATGGAGTTTGGCAATGTGGTGGAGATGCACCGCATCCATGATGCTCTGCATGGATTTATGTCGCTGGGTCCAGGATTCAAGCATGTGAAAAAAGCGTATCGTTATATCAATGCATTTTTGAATCGTCCGGTGGATCACTTAAACCGGATAGCTTTTGAGTCGCAGGACACTGATGACGAACAGAAACAGAATGATCACGAAGAGGTGAATGGCCTTGAAGCCTAACGTAAAAGATTGGAGCCGGTTGGACAATGCGGCAAAAATTTTCCCGCCAACCAGCAACAAGCAGGATACCAAGGTGTTTCGATTTGCCTGTCAGCTCAATGAGTGGGTGGACAGAGATATTTTGCAGCAGGCAGCCGAGCGGACGTTGGAGGTGTTTCCTACCTTCCGCAGCGTTCTCAAGCACGGACTGTTCTGGTATTATCTGGAAAAGACAGATTTGCTTCCGATTGTGGAGCCTGAATACCGTCCGCCGTGTGGGCAGATCTATGATCCCAGCAGCCGCAACCTGCTGTTTGAGATCACCTGTTATCGCGACCGAATCAACCTGGAGGTCTATCATGCGCTGACCGATGGAACCGGTGCGCTCCAATTTTTAAAGACACTGGTCTGCAACTATCTGAGCATCAAATATCCGCGGCTTCGTCAGGAGCTGTTGTCGGAGATAGAATATGATGCTTCGGTAAGCGACCGTGGTGAGGACAGCTTTTTGAAATACTATGACCCGCATCAAAAGGTCAAACGAACCAAAGCAAGAAAATCCTGTCAGCTCAAAGGTGCAAGGGTGCCGGAGGGAAGATTGAAGATCATCGAGGGAATTATGCCGGTCAAGGAGGTCATTGCGCTGGCAAAGGCGCACCAGACCACGCTGACGGTACTGCTTACCTCCATGATGCTGATTGCCTTTGCCCAGGAAATTCCTCTGCGGAAGAAGAAACGTCCGGTGATCTTATCGGTGCCGGTTAATCTGCGAAATTATTTCCATTCGGACACCGCGCGCAACTTTTTTGGAGTCATTCAGGTGGGCTACAACTTCTCAGAAGGTCCAGGAACGCTGGAGGACGTGATTGCACATGTCAAAGAGGAGTTTAAGCGGGAGCTGACGGCAGAGCAGCTGGGCGCCAGAATGGCGGCTCTGTCCAAGGCAGAGCACAATTTTGTTGCTCGTGCCGTGCCGCTGGTCATTAAGGACGTCATTTTGTGGACAGCGGATACAATCAGTGAGTCCTATACGGCAGGAAGCATCTCCAATATTGGAAAAATCGACCTGCCACAGGCTGCCAAACCGTATGTCAAACGTTTTGATGTCTTTGTCAGCACCGATAAATTGCAGGCGTGTCTGTGTTCCTACGGAGAGGAGCTTACCATCAGCTTTACTTCAGCTTTTTTGAGTGCCAATGTACAGAAGCACTTTTTCCGGCAGCTGACCAACGAGGGCATATCGGTCGAGATTCAGTCGAATAAGTTGGAGGATGATATCCAGTGAAGTACTGTGAAAAATGCAAGGTGTATGTTCCTTCAGGAAGAGAACGCTGTCCGTTGTGTCAGCGCTTTCTGGTGGAGGGAGAACATCACGGATATAACGACGAAATTTTTCCTTATATTCCAACCATGTATCATCAGCACAATCTGCTGATCCGTATCCTGTTGTTTTTATCTGTTGTTTTTTGTGTCATCTGTTTTGCGCTGAACCTGCTGATTTGGAACCACAGCTGGTGGTCGTTATTTGTTCTGTTGGGTGTGGCGGCTGCCTGGCTGACGGTGGCACAGGCTATTCGCAAAAGAACCACCTTCTGCAAACATGTGTTGTACCAGATGGTCACCATTGCGCTGGTAGCGGTGATTTTTGATCTGCTGACCGGTTTTTATCATTGGTCGTTTAACTATGTGATACCGGCCTTGTGCGCTTTTTCAATGGTGGTGGTTGCGACCATCGCGGTGATGGGCCATCGGTTGATTCAAAACTACATCATTTACATGGTGGTGTCCGCAATCTTTGGCATTGTACCGCTGCTGTTTTTGATTCCGGATTGGACGACAGTCTTGTGGCCGACGGTGTTGACCGCCTCGGCTGGTGTGATCTATCTGGCAGCATTGGTGCTGTTCATTGGACAGGATACCTGGGTGGAACTGAAAAAAAGGCTTCATATGTAAAACAAAACCGCTGAAGATTCTTCAGCGGTTTTGTTTTACATGGATTGTACTTAGAAAAGGAGAAGGAGCAGTGCAGCTGCTACGGCAATGCCGCCTCCGATTCGATTGAGGGCCAGAGCAGCTTCGGAGGGCTCTGCATTGCGGTATCGCCAGCCGTAGCCCAGATACCACGAAGTCTGCGGAAAAAACAGATTAAAAATACCGACAGCAATCAGCACCACGATGAGCAGAACATTTTTGGGCTCCTGAGGTTCTGGTATCCTGCTGATGACAGCTTTCTGAAGGGTGCTGCCTTCAATATAGCTTGTTTCATCATAATCATCGCTCCATCCGCCAGACCCGCTGGAAAATTCACCGCTGCGCTGCTCATTCCACCACCAGGAGGAGCCGTCAGGATAGGTGATGTTGACCTTATAACCGTTGGCGTATGCAGAAACGGTGTAGCGGTAGAGATTGGTCCCATCCGAAATGGTGCCTTCTTCTGGATTGACCGTGAGGTTAATTCCATTGACAGAGGTTGTATAGGAGGTATCGGCAGATTCCGAGGATGTACAAGAGCAGAGGGAAAATATCAGCAACATTCCAAAGAGAAATACCAGCCATTTTTTCGTGCAAACACCTCACTTAAAACAGAGGAGAACCATATTTATTGGCTTTATTATACCATCTCTAAAGGAAGGACACAATCAAGACAAAAGAAAAACCAGAGGACATCAAAGATGTCCTCTGGTTTTGTATTAGTGCTTTAGCAAAGAACTTTCGCCAATAAGCGAAAGTTCAACAACCGCCCGC
>OWID01000803.1_pt1 | contig 10421 bp, 10 predicted proteins | sample 1732661 | NCBI WGS metagenome assembly OWID01 (sample SAMN05065739, study PRJEB22554) | human gut metagenome | biome: ENVO:2100002; feature: ENVO:00000062; material: ENVO:00002003 | host: Homo sapiens | place: USA
CGAGATAGGCTCCGGTCTCGTGGGCTCGGAGATGTGTATAAGAGACAGGAATTGAGAATGAATCTCATTAAGAGCTAATGAGAAACCACAAGCAGTTCAATACTATTGAAGGGAAGGAAGTGTGTATGATGCCCCTGAGTATGGTAGGTGCCGGTGAAGAGAACACGATCCAGAGGATCGGCGGCAAAGAGGAGACGAAGAAGTTTTTGGAGACCCTCGGATTTGTAGTAGGTGGTAAAGTGACAGTTGTGTCCCAGACCGAAGGCAACCTGATTGTGAATATCAAGGAATCCAGAGTAGCCATCGGCAAGGATATGGCCAATAAAATCATGGTGTAGCGGGAAGCTGTACCAAAAGATGCTAATAGGAGGAGAAAATGAAGACATTGAAGGAAGTTCCCTGCGGACAGACCGTAAAGGTAACTAAACTGAATGGTGAAGGGCCTGTTAAGAGACGTATCATGGACATGGGCATTACCAAAGGTGTTGAGATCTATGTGAGAAAGGTTGCTCCTTTGGGAGATCCCGTGGAAGTAACTGTCAGAGGCTATGAGCTGTCTCTTCGTAAGGCAGACGCTGAGATGATTTGCGTTGAGTAAATGATCTTTTTTTTAGCAGGAAGGTTAGCTGAAACTAATTAGTGAAAGCTAATCACATGAGCAAAAAGGAAGCTCTGAAAGAGCGTTTTGCGAATGGGGTCTGAATAGTTATTAAATGATTTTAGAGGAAAGAGGTAGAAAAATGGCAATTAAGATTGCACTTGCAGGTAACCCTAACTGCGGTAAAACGACACTTTTCAATGCTCTGACCGGTTCCAATCAGTTCGTAGGTAACTGGCCCGGCGTAACCGTTGAGAAAAAGGAAGGTAAATTAAAGAAACAGTACGGCGGTAACGGTGATGACGTGATCATCATGGACTTACCCGGTATTTATTCCCTGTCTCCGTATACTCTGGAGGAAGTGGTAGCACGTAACTACCTGATCGGTGAGAGACCCGATGCGATCCTGAACCTGGTAGACGGTACCAACATTGAGAGAAATTTATATCTGAGCACACAGCTGATGGAACTGGGTATCCCCGTTGTCATGGCTGTCAACATGATCGATATCGTGAACAAGAACGGCGACAAGATCAACGTAGCAAAGCTTGCTGAGAAGCTGGGCTGCCCCGTTGTTGAGATCTCCGCTCTGAAACTGACCGGTATCGAGAACGCTACCAAAAAAGCGATCGAACTGGCACAGAAGAAGAGTGCAGCAGTTGCGGTACATAAATTCGCACCTGAGGTTGAGAGCGTGATCGAGACCGTAGAGAAGAAGCTGACTGATGTTCCCGAGGAACAGAAGAGATTCTTCGCTATCAAGCTGTTAGAGAAGGATGACAAGATCCAGGCACAGATGAAGAGCGTTCCCGATGTGTCCGCAGAGATCAAGCAGTTGGAAACTGTTATGGATGATGACACTGAGAGTATCATCACCAACGAGAGATACACATACATTTCCTCTATCATCAAAGAATGTTATACCAAGAAGGAAGGCCAGAAGTTAACGACTTCCGATAAGATCGATAAAATCGTGACCAACAGATGGCTGGCACTGCCGATCTTCGCAGTGGTTATGTTCATCGTATATTATGTATCTGTTACCACCGTCGGTACCTGGGCTACCGACTGGGCAAACGATGGCGTATTCGGTGATGGCTGGCATCTGTTCACCATCGGAACCGGTGCTTATGAAGAAGCAGCCGAGCCTTATGATGATGCAATGAATGTGATCAACGCATTCGTAGAAGCTGACGGTGATGAGGCTCTGGCAGCAGTCATCGACAGCGAGTCTGAAGACTACGATCCCGCAGCAGCAGTAGCAGCTGTTCAGGAGTTCGCGGCAGGCATCGATGCATCCGCTACCGCAGAGTATACTCTGGAAGATGAAGAGACTCTGGCAACCGAGGATGTTACTTACACCGGTGCTGAGCTGGCAGAGGCAGTTGATGTATACGCAGCAGACGGCGGAGAAGCTCCCGATCCCGCAGACTACGGTATCTGGGTACCCGGCGTACCTGCACTGTTAGAGAGCGGTCTGGATGCGATCGGATGTGCCGACTGGCTGAAAGGGCTGATCCTTGACGGTATTGTAGCCGGTGTCGGTGCAGTACTTGGTTTCGTACCCCAGATGCTGGTACTGTTCATCTTCCTGGCATTCCTGGAGTCTTGTGGTTACATGGCACGTATCGCATTCATCATGGACCGTATCTTCCGTAAGTTCGGTCTGTCCGGTAAATCCTTCATTCCTATGCTGATCGGTTCCGGATGTGGTGTTCCCGGTATCATGGCTTCCCGTACCATCGAGAACGACAGAGACCGTAAGATGACGATTATGACTACCACATTTATTCCTTGTGGTGCTAAGCTTCCTTTCATCGCCATGGTAGCAGGTGCTATCTTCGGCGGCGCAGCATGGGTTGCTCCTTCCGCATACTTCCTGGGAATTGCAGCAATCATTTGTTCCGGTATTATCCTGAAGAAGACCAAGATCTTCGAGGGCGATCCTGCTCCTTTCGTTATGGAGCTTCCCGCTTACCACTGGCCTACCGTTGGTACGGTACTGCGCAGCATGTGGGAGCGTGGCTGGTCCTTCATCAAGAAGGCCGGTACCATCATCCTGCTTTCCACCATCGTTGTATGGTTTACTACTTACTTCGGATTCACCGAGGACGGCTTCCGTATGCTGGCTGAGGATGAGATCGATATGAGTATCCTGGGCAAGATCGGTCAGTGCCTGGCATGGATCTTCATCCCTCAGGGCTTCGGTAACTGGCAGGCAACTGTTGCATCTATCACCGGTCTGGTAGCAAAGGAGAACATCGTAGGTACGATGGGTATCCTCTACAGCGCAGGCGAGGGTTCCGTATATGCTAACATGGCAGCTACCTTCACTGTAGCAAGCGGCTATGCATTCCTGGCATTCAACCTGCTGTGCGCACCTTGCTTCGCAGCTATGGGTGCGATCAAGCGTGAGATGAACAATACCAGATGGTTCTGGATCGCTATCGGATATCAGTGCGGTCTGGCATATGTGGTATCCCTGTGTGTATATCAGATCGGTACGCTGATCACCACCGGTGCTTTCGGTATCGGCACTGTAGTAGCATTCCTTCTGATCATCGGCTTCATTTACCTGCTCTTCCGTCCTTACAAGGAGAGCACCACTCTGAAGGTTGACAGCAGGAAGGTTGCATAAGTAAAATAAATGATAGAACTTTCCCACAGGTGTCCGGCGTGACTGCTTGCAGGCAAAGCCAGATACCTGTGAGGGAAGTAAACAGATAGAAACGTAACATTACTTGCGGATCTTCGATAAGAGGATCCGCAGGATTTCAAAATAAGAGTAAGGAGGCAGTCTATGGGAACCGTAGTTGTATTGGCGATACTGGCCGGTGTAGTCGCATTGATTGTCCGCAAAATGATAAAAGACAAAAAGAATGGAAAATCCATTCAGTGTGGCGGTGACTGCAGCCACTGTGGAGGTCATTGTGGACACTAAGGAACAGGTAAGCTATCAGACCACGAAAATGCAGAGAGAGATCATATTGACCAAGCTGAAAGAAAAAGGCTGCCGTATTACGAAGCAGCGACTTCGGCTGATTGATATTATCCTCCAGTATGAATGCTCCAGCTGTAAGGAAATCTTCTACCGGGCATTGGAAGAGGATGACAAGCTGGGAGTTGCAACCGTATACCGCATGGTCAATCTCCTAGAGGAGATCGGTGCCATCAGCCGCAAGAACATGTATAAGGTGGCTTACTCTGAAAATTGTATGATGGAAAATGCCTGCACCATTGAACTGGACGATGGATCTGTACACCATCTGTCAGCGAAAAAATGGAACTCGGTGATTCGCGCCGGTTTAAAGTCCTGCGGTTATCTGGCAGACCAGAAAGTGACCAACGTGACCATCAAGCCTTGCGAATGTGCGGAGCAGGTATGCTAAGATAAGAGTATAATAAGTAGAAAGTAAACCGGTGTAAGGAGCAGGCGGTCTGGAGAGACAGTACTGTTTCCTACACCGGTTTTACTTATATGGGTGGCAGGAAAATATTAATCTGCATGAAATTTTGACAGATATTGTAGCAAAGATACTTCTGAGAGGAGTATATTTTTTTGAAAGAAAAACAATAAGGAGAGTGAAAAAATGGGAACTTATATTATATGCGGTATATTAGTAATAGTAGTTATTGCGGCGTTGCTGGGATCCAAAAAGCATTTCAAGGGAGAAGGCGGATGCTGTGGCGGAGGCGGAGATGTGAAGATCAAGCCGAAGCACTTAGATACTATCGTAGCGACCAAAAAGCTTCATATTGAAGGAATGTCCTGTGTGAACTGCCAGAATCGCATTGAGAATGCCCTCAATGGCATGGCCCAGGTCAATGCTAAGGCAAGCTTTAAGAAAGGCGAGGCGGTCGTAAAACTCGGCGCAGATGTTCCCGAAGAGGAACTGTGCGAGGCTGTGGAAAAGCTGGGATATAAAGTTACTTCTATTGAATTGATGTAAATTGAGAGTTAGTGAAACAAATCCACGAACGCCCATGGCGGACGGAATGTCCTTCCTCGATGTAAGGTCTCCCGGTGGGAATTTTCTGACGAAAAGTGAGTAGCGGTTCTAAACCGCACGGGCACGGCTCCAGTTGCCATCCATGGCAACGTCCGCCTGTCGCGAACGTCCTGTTCGCTCCACCCTGTTTTTCTACACTTTTCGAGAAAATATCACCACCTCCCGACAAACATCTTCGGAAGGACATTCCATCCGCCGCGGGCATTCTGCGTTTTGGAAAGCCTGCGAAAAAACAGTAGCCCGCGTTGGGGTAAGGACAAGCAGACTCTAAGCAGCCGTCGGTACTTAGCGAGGGTACTTTCCTCGCTTATGTACCGCTACGGTCTGCGTCCGAAGTGGAAACGGGTCTGCGGTTCTTAGCCCCAATACGGGCTACGGGGATATTTCACTAACTCTTCAGTTAATTCCAGGTGGCTGTCAACACATGCTCCCCGGTCATCTGGACGACGGTGTCTGCGGTAATAATCTGGCCGCTGTACTCCCATCCGCCGAAGGCACTGCCCTCTTTTACCGGGGTAGGAAGTTCACCGTAGGTCTCGCCGAAGGTCACCTGTTTGGATTCCACGGTGGAACCGTCGGCACCGGTGCCGCCGTCATAGTCGAATTTCACGGTGAACTGTGCGGGAACCCAGTGAGCGGTCAGAGTCATATCGCCGGTGACTTTCTCCGACTGGAAATACCACAGCACTGTCTCTCCTTCTTTTTCCGTATACCACCCGTCAAAGGTGTAGCCGGGCTTATAAGGGGTCTCGGGCTCTGTAAGGAATTCACCGTAGCGTACCTTCCGGGCTGCCACTTCACTTCCGCCGTCCGTATCGTACACAATGTTGAATCCACCGCGTACCGCGAAGAAAATAATCATTCCCACGATCACCACGATCAGGACACCGATCAGGCCGTCCAGAATGCGGATGGGAACATCCTTGCTTCCGTAAATGCCGCGGCCGAACCATTTTCCTTTCGGACGGATTGCTTTCTCCGGCTGCTGCGTCGTTTCCGACTGCGTGGTGACTTCTGCTGCCTTTTCTTCTGTATTCTCTGTTGTCACTTGTTCCTGATTCATAATTTTTCCTTTTCCTAATCTATCATAAGCAATTTCTATGTGCTGCGCACTCTCGAAATTGCAACCAATATTCGTATTCCGGACTGTCGTCCTTCATACTCATATTGTTTTACTCCCAACATAGAAAACATCCTTTACCTGCAAGCAGTCACGGATGTTTTCTATGGGTGAGTCTTATATCATTACTTTCTTACCAGGTACTTTCTCATATCGATCGCGCAGGCAACCAGAATGATGAGTCCTTTGATCACATACTGCATGTTCATGTTGATGGACAGGAAGTTCAGTGCTACGAAGATGATTCTTAAGAGAAATACACCAAGTACGACACCACTGATCTTACCGGTACCACCTACGAAAGAGACACCGCCGATAACGCAAGCTGCAATGGCATCACACTCGTAGTTCAATCCGGTATTTGCTGTGTTGGAACCGATACGGGAAGACTCGATGAAACCGGTCAGACCGTACATGGCACCTGCCAGTGTATGTACTAAAATGGTGGTTCTCATTACGTTAACACCGGATACCTTTGCTGCTTCGGGATTGGAACCTACTGCAAACATGTTCTTACCGAAAGTGGTCTTGTTCCAGATGAACCACATGATAACAACGATCAAAGCTGCCAGCCATACATAGTTGGGAATGGCGATTCTCGCGCCGCCGGCATTGAAGGAGATCACGCTTCCCTTTACCACATCGTTGAAGTGCTGATCCAGACCGGACAGAGGCTGACCGTTATTGCCGTTGATCATGATGTACATTAACAGTAGGCCGTATACGATCAACTGGGTAGCCAGCGTTACGATGAAGGGATGCAACTGGAATTTCGCTACGAAGAAACCGTTGACCCATCCCACGATACCACCGACCAACAGTACGATCAGGATCACCAGAGGGATCGGAAGTACCGGAAGGTTCGGGAACATCTTGGTGGCATAAGTCACGGACTGCATCAGGGATGCCGTGATACATGCGGTCAGTCCTACCACACGTCCTGCGGACAAGTCGGTACCTGTCAATACGATACATCCTGCAATACCACAGGCAATGGGAAGGTTCGCCGCGGACAGGCTGATGATGTTGACAATGGAAGCCGCCGACAGGAAATTGGAGTTCTGGATGTAAGTGTAAATAATTGCTACGATCAGCAGGATGTATAAGGCATTGTTAAGTAAAAATTCTTTCCAATAGGTCTTCTTGTCTCTGCTGTCCAGCTTCTTGTAGTCTGCAAAATTTTGCTTTACGCCGTTAATTTTATTCTGAATTGCTTTGCCGGGATTCATACGCATATCCTCCTATACATATTTTGCAGCAAGAGACATGATCTCTTCCTGTGTCGTATTTTTGGCATCTACTTCTCCTGCCAGCTTACCGCCGCTCATGACAAGAATTCTGTCACATACACCCAGCAGCTCCGGCATCTCCGAAGATACCATCAGGACAACTTTGCCCTTATTGGCCAGATCGATGATCAGCTGGTAGATCTCGTACTTTGCACCTACGTCGATACCTCTGGTAGGCTCATCCAGCATCAGCACCTCCGGCTCTGTGAGAAGCCATCTGCCGAGGATAACCTTCTGCTGGTTACCACCGGACAGTGACCGGATCTTCGTCTTCTGGGAAGGTGTCTTGATATGCATGGCATCAATGGCCCATGCAGTGTCCTTCTCCATGGATTTATCACTCAGATAAAATCCTGCTTTTTTATGTTTCTTCAGACTGGAGATCACCGTGTTCTCCCGGATATTCAGGATTCCGAAGATACCGGTGGCACGACGTTCCTCCGTCAGAAGTGCAAAACCGTTTTTAATGGACTCTCTGGCATTGCGGTTTCTGACCTCTTTGCCGTCCAGTTTGATCACACCGTCTTTTCTGGTGGCCACACCGAAGATATTCTCCAGTGTCTCCGTTCTGCCGCTGCCGTCCAGTCCGGCCAGACCTACGATCTCACCCTTTCGAGCCTTAAAGGATACATCCTGCAGCAAGGAATATCTCGCGCTTAAGTGTTCTACCTCCAATGCCACTTCACCGGGCTTGTTGGTCTTGGGCGGGAACTGGTTGGTCAGTTCACGGCCTACCATCAGTTTGATGATCTTTTCTGTAGTCAGGTTCTGTGCAGGCTCTGTTGCGATCCAGGTACCGTCACGCATGACGGTGACTTCATCTGCGATCCGCAGGATCTCTGCCATCTTGTGAGAAATATAGATAATACCGCATCCTCTGTCACGAAGCATATTGATGATCTTGAACAGATGCTCCACTTCTTCTTCCGTCAGGGATGAAGTAGGTTCGTCAAATACAATGATCTTACTGTTGTAGGATACCGCTTTCGCGATCTCTACCATCTGCCTTTGTGATACCGGCATCGTACTCATGATTCTCTTGGGGTCTACAGCGATCCCCAGTTCTTCAAAAATCTTGTTGGTGTCTTCCAGCATCTTGTGCTCGTTGACCATAATGCCTGCTGTCATGGGATAACGGCCCAGCCAGATATTATCCATGACATTTCTCTTCAGTGCCTGATTCAGTTCCTGGTGAACCATGGCCACTCCATTATTCAGTGCTTCTCTGGAATTTTTGAAATTGACTTCCTTGCCTTCCAGTTCGATCTTGCCTGCATCCTTACTGTAGATGCCGAACAGACACTTCATTAAGGTGGATTTACCGGCGCCGTTCTCTCCCATAAGCGCGTGTACCGTTCCTTTTTTTACGGTAAGGGATACATGATCCAGTGCCTTTACGCCGGGGAATTCCTTGCATATGTCTGTCATCTGAAGTAATACTTCCTGTCCCATACGCATCCTCCTATACATAAAGAGCGGCCGCTGCCAGATGCAGCAGCCGCTTCTTTTATTTACTTGTTATTCAGATCATTCTCCGGTGTAAGTAGCGTAAGGGATGTAGATCTTGTTGCTAACCTTCTCAGAGATGTTGAAGCTGTCGGTATCTGCCATCAGATCCTTGCCAGCCTGGATGTTCTTAGCCAGGTAAGCAATACCGTTTGCCATACCTTCTGCATCCTGCTTGATGGTACCGGTCATCTTGCCGTCTGCGATCAGCTGCTTGGCTGCGTCAGTTGCATCAACACCGAATACAGGAATGGTGGTGCAGTTGCCATCGCCTAAGTTGTAGCCCTTGTCATTCAGAGCGGAGATAACGCCTTCAGCCATACCGTCGTTGTTGCAGATAACCAGCTCGATCATGTTACCAGCGGACTCATTGTACTGAGACAGGTTGGTGGTCATGTAGTTGTTAGCTGCGGTTGCGGACCAGTTACCGTCCTGGTCAACCTGATACTTATCGGTATTGGATGCATCGAAGTACTCCAGCGCGGGCTTGCCTGCTGCGGTGATCACTGCATCTGCATCTTCTACGCCGTACTGGGTACGATAGATTGCTTCTACGTTACCTAACTGACCCATGAACATTGCGTAGCTGATCTTGCCATCGCCATTCAGATCAATAGCATCGAAGTTGTCTACTACATACTGACCAACCATCTTACCCTGCATATGACCTGCTTCGGGAGCATCGGTTCCAACGAATGCACACTTGTCATAGCTGCCTAATACCTTACCTTCATCCTCATCGGATTCTACCGCACGGTTGAAGAAGATTACAGGGATTCCTGCTGCGCTTGCCTTGTCAACGATGGCCTGGGAAGCGTCTACGGAACCGGATGTTACGATGTTGACGATCAGAAGGTTGGTACCCTGTGCAATAGCGGTATCGATCTGCTCGTTCTGGGTGGTCTGGTTACTGTTGCCGTCATAATTCTGGAACTTGATGCCTGCTTCGGTAAGCGCATTATCCAGTGCAGTACGCACGCTGGAGATGTATGTATCACTGTAGGTGTAATAGAATACTCCTACATTCAACTCTCCCTTTCCTCCGCCGCTCTTTCCGCACGCTACGAGGCTGAGCATCATAATGCCGACCAACAGTAGTGACATGAACTTTTTCATATGAAATACCTCCTTGTTTTGATGAAAATGTATGTGTTTCATCTCTTGATGAGGTAATTATATGGCATCTTGTACATAAAAGATATACAAAATCTTACGCATGGGGTTAAAAAATATACTATTCTGTACACATTTTGTTCATGTTCTGTACATAATTTGTAACTATTCAGAGCCGAAAAGCATTACATAATTTCGTCGAACGCTTGCATTCGTAAGAATTATGTAATGCTTATTCGGCGAAGTAACCACATGAGCAAAAGAATAGCTCTGAAAGAGCGGTTTTGCGAGTGGGGTTCTGAATAGTTACTTTCTCTCTTCAAAAGAGAACAATATCTTCTGGCTCTCCCGCTCGTACATGTTCTCTCTGGTCACAATAGTGGTGGCTGTGTCTATCACGCTGGGGCCGCCGGTCTGTCCGTTGATCAGGTTCGCTGCCGTCTCCACTCCCAGATACCCCATGGCATAGGGGTTCTGCACGATCAGGGCATCCACCTCCCCGGTCTCCAACATTCCCACAGAGACCACATTGGAGTCAAACGCCACCACCTGCGTCCTGTCTCCCCGGTCCAGATCCCGGATGGCCCAGCCCACACCGAGGCTGGTCCATTCGTTAAAGGTCACCACCACATTGATCCTGGAATCCGACAAAAGCATCTCTTTTGCTCCCGCTCTGGCATCCTCCGTGGTGGAAAGGACATTGATGGTGGTAATATCCTTTACTCTCGGGTCCTGCTCCTGTCTCTTATACACATCTGACGCTGCCGACGACTAGTCGAGTGTAG
>OWID01000807.1_pt1 | contig 10385 bp, 8 predicted proteins | sample 1732661 | NCBI WGS metagenome assembly OWID01 (sample SAMN05065739, study PRJEB22554) | human gut metagenome | biome: ENVO:2100002; feature: ENVO:00000062; material: ENVO:00002003 | host: Homo sapiens | place: USA
CGAGATAGGCTCCGGTCTCGTGGGCTCGGAGATGTGTATAAGAGACAGCTCACATTGCTGCGGTTGCAGTACGGGCAAAGGACTACGATGAGGCATTTGAAAATCTGAGAAAAGCCTTGAATTATTCCATTGCCGTTGATGAACTGCCTGAGAGAAAGCCATACACCTCGCTTGCGGTAAACAAGCTTATATATGATATGTATGACATAAGTGTTTCATCGCCCACGTTATGCTGCAAAGAACTTCTGGGCTATCTGAATTGGAGTGTGTATGATGAAATAAGAGATACGGAGATGTTTCAGGAAATCTATTTGAAAGCAAAAGAACATTGTGATAAATAAGATAAAAAAAGAGCCGAAATCCGGCTCTTTTTCTTTGCAAAAATGGAAAGGAGAAATGCACTTTATGTTCAAAAAATCGAAAATATTAAAGAAGCTCGGTGCAGGGTTCATGGCAGGACTCTGTGCTTTTTCTATGTTCGGCTCATCTATGAGCGGAGTTATTACGGCAAATGCCGCAAGTTCATCGACTGAAAACGCAGCATTCCCGTCGGCAGATACGGTGATCGCAAAAGCGGCGAATTTGCTGGGTACGCCGTATACCTATGGAAACAAGGGCTACTGGTATGCGTATGATCAGGGACAGTACACTCCGCTGTCGGTGCAAACGATCAACAACCTCGGTATCGACTGTTCGGGTCTGGTGTACTATACGCTTACACAGCTTGGCTACAGCACTTCGGGATTTTCATGGAACAACCCTGTGCCTGTTGACACAGATCATTGGCTTACAGTCAATGATAACTGCACCATAACTTACGACGGAAAGACTTCAAAGGTCGAAGTCGAAAAGAAAAACATCAAGACAACGGACCGCCCGTATTGGGAGTGTGCTGATGGTTCGGTTATTACAGCAGGTTCTGTGGTGGTCGCTCAGAATCCGGGTGGTGAGGATCACGCTTGGATATATATGGGCGAATTTGATTCAAGAAATGATGTAATAAGCTATCTGAAGTATATTGGTGTTTCGGAAAAATTCATAAACTCAAAGACAGTTGGCGATGGAAAAGGTGCAGGCGGAAAGCATTGGAGAATAGAATCCAGCGGTTCGGAGGGCGTTGTTATCAACAACAAAACTGACGGTAAGACTGCTACCGCTATGAATATGTCGGCGTTCAGGATAACAAAAAATGATGTAAAATTTGAAATAACTAAGGTTCTTGCTTCAGACAGAACGGTTAAGATTTCAGGCACAAGCAAGGTAGACGGCACGGTTGCAAAATACGGAGTATATACCGATAAGGCTTGTAAAAACAAGGTCGGCGAGATCACTATCGGCAAGGACGGAACAGGCTCCATTCAGTTACCCGAAAAGCAGTATTACGTTAAGGAGATCTCCGCACCGACAGGTTACAGTATCTCTGAAGAAGTGTTCGCATTAAAGGCTGACGAAAATATATTTGTGACCGAAGATTTTACGAGAGGCACAATTAAGGTCAATAAGACCGCCGAAGATGGGATCGTAAGCGGCAGAGAGTTCAAGGTCACAGGAAACGACGGCAGCAGTTACACCAAGAAAACCAATGCAAACGGCGTTGCCGAATTTAACGGATTAAAGGTATACAACACATCTACGGGCAAAGCGATCACCTACACCGTATCCGAGATCAATGTAGATACAAGATACGAAGTTCCTAAGGCTCAGAATGTTACGCTGACAAGCGGAAATGTTGATCTGACTGTGAATGTGAAGTTCAATAATCAACTTAAAACGGGCTCGATAAAGATAAACAAGCACTCTGAGGATAATCAGAACGATGATAGAGAGTTCACTATTACGGGCAACGGTAAGACCTACACAATTAAAACAGGTTCGGACGGTGTTGCAATTCTTTCCGATATTCCCGTTTACAACAGCAGAAACGAGAAGATCGTGTACACCATTTCCGAGAAAAATGTTCCAATAAGATATGTAGTTCCTGCGGATCAGACAGCAACTCTTACTGCTGACGCAACCACAACTAAGACATTCAAAAATATCCTCAAGAAATTTACTGTAGAGGTGAAAAAGCAGGATTCCAAAACAGCATCAGCACAGGGCAATGGAACGCTTGCAGGAGCAGTTTACGGACTGTACAAGGACGGCGAGCTCGTAGATACCTATACGACCGATGAAAACGGATATTTCAAAACAAAAGAGTATGTCTGCGGAAACTACACTGTTCAGGAAATTTCGCCAAGTGAAGGCTATCTCCTTGACGAAACAGTTTATTCAGTGGGTGCAGAAGCTGAGAATTATTTCATTGAGCATAACCCACTTTCTATGACAGTGACTGAGGACGTTATCAAGGGAAATATCGCAATGATCAAGCATTCCGATGACGGCTCTACTCAGATAGAAACTCCAGAAGTGGGAGCTGAATTTGAGGTTTATCTGAAATCTTCGGGTTCTTATGCAAATGCGAAGGATTCCGAAAAGGACTGCCTTGTGTGCGATGAAAACGGCTTTGCACAGACAAAGGATATGCCCTACGGAATTTACACCGTACACCAGACCAAGGGTTGGGAAGGTACTGAGTTTATTGCTGATTTTGATGTCAACATCAGCGAGAACGGACAGACCTACCGCTATCTTATTAACAATGCAGAATTTAAAAGCTATGTTAAGGTGGTAAAGGTGGATTCCGAAACGGGAAAAATCATTCCTTATGAGGGCGCAGGATTTGAGATATACAATGCAGACGGAGAAAAGATAGCTATGACGTACAGCTATCCCACTCCTACTGCCATTGATGTGTTTTACACTAATTCTGAGGGATATCTGATTACTCCCGAGGTTCTTCCCTACGGCGAATATTCTCTTGTTGAGGTTCAGGCTCCATATGGCTATGCACTTGATAAAACTCCCGTAGCATTTTCGGTTTCCTCAGAAAATGCAGAGAAAGAAAACTCGCTTACTATCGTCAAAGTTGAAAAGCAAAACACCGCTCAGAAAGGAAAGATCAGCGTTCATAAAACGGGAGATATTTTCACAAGCGTGACAACGGCTTCCTCAGCATACAAAAATGAAAACGGTGAAATGATCGTGAATCCAACGACTTACACTCCCATGTTTGCAGACGGAGATCTCAGCGGTGCAGTATTTCAGGTGATCGCTGTAGAGGACATTGTTACGCCCGACGGAACAACAAGAGCTTATGCCAGAGATGTTGTTTCGGAGATCACGACAGACAAAAACGGCTATGCCGAAACTGAGCCGCTTTATCTTGGCAAGTATGAGATCAGAGAGATAAAAGCTCCCGAAGGTTATGTGCTGAACAATGAGCCTAAAGATGTTGAGCTGACATATGCAGGGCAGGAATTTGAGGTGAGAGATACTGTGAATACAGCTTTTGAAAATGAGTATCAGAGCGTGAGGATCTCGCTTTCTAAGGTTATGGAAAATGATGAACTGTTCGGGATCTACGGCAAGGACTGCTATACAAGCATTCGTTTCGGGCTATTCGCCGCAGAGGATATTACTGCCGCTGACGGTACGGTTATTCCTGCTGACGGACTGCTTTCAGAGGTTTCACTTGCTGAGAATATGACTGCAAAATTTGATGTACAGATACCTTTCGGCAGGTATTATGTTCAGGAAATTGCAACCGATGAACACTATGTTCTTAACGGTGAAAAGTATCTTGTGAATTTTGAATATATGGGACAGGATATTCAGAATGTGGATATTGACTGCGGACAGTTTGTAAATCTTCTCAAGCGTGGCAGGATAGAGGGACATAAGACCGATGACAAGAGCGAACCTCTTGAAAATGCGGTGTTCGGGCTGTTTACTGCCGACTGTGTGAAGTTCAGCAGAGATACTGCAATAATGACTGCCGCTTCAGATGAGAATGGCTGTTTTGAGTTTACAGATGTTCCTTTCGGACAGTATATCGTTCGTGAGATAGAAAGTCCGAGTGGATATATTCTTAGCGACAAGGAATATGCTGTCAGCATTTCAGAGGACGGAGAGGTTATTGAGATAACTGCGGAAAACAAGCCTGTTACTGTTGAGATATCAAAGCGTGATGTGTACGGAAACGAACTTAAGGGAGCAAAAATGCAGATCATTGACTCTGAGGGAAATATTGTTGATGAATGGACTTCCGACGGCACGGATCATATTGTAACCAAAATTCCTGTGGGAAATTACACGCTGAAAGAAATCGCCGCTCCCGACGGTTATGTGATTGCGACGGACATTAAGTTCAGCATTGATGTTTACGGCAATGTTACCGTAGAAAATGCAGATGCGGCAGTGATTGCTGAAGACGGCACGCCCATAGTCATAATGGTGGACGAGGCTAAGCCAAGCTTGCCTGACACGCCTCACACAGTCACAACAGACAACCCTCACACAGGTGTGTCACCAGACAATGGCATATGTATCTATCTTATGATCGGCTCTGTAATGCTTTTGTCCTTAATATTTGCAAGCAGAAAGAATAATGAAAGGAATGATGTGTAATGAGAAGAGCCAAAACAAAGAGAATGGCTGCGGCATTTGCAGGGGCTTTTTGCTTTGCCGCAATGCCTACGACCACCGCCTACGCTTCGGGCGATGTTGCGGGAGCGGTCACAAGCACTTGGAACACAGCCAGATCGCAGATAGTGTCGGTGGTGAACAATGTTGTTTTTCCGTGCCTTGATGTTATCCTTGCGGTATTGCTGTTTGTGAAGATAGGTGCGATGTATATGGACTACCGCAAGCACGGACAGATAGAATGGACTCCTGTTGCGATAATCTTCGCCTGCCTCATATTCACACTTACCGCTCCGCTGTATATCTGGTCCATTGTGTAAGGAGGTATGACAAATGAAGAATATTCTTATATTCGCCGTACTGTCTGCGGTGATCCTTACAGGCTGCGGAAATATCTCGCCGCCGTTCAAAGCCGAGCAGACAACGGTCACAACAGCCGCTCCGACAGTAAGTGCGGCTGCCTCTTCGGAGGCTGAAAGTACCGTCGATGAAGAACAGGTAAAATATGATACCTTTATTGCGGAGTTTTTCGATTCAAATATATGCTTTGCAGATATAAGCGCATTGGTAACAGAAGCAATGAAAGGCAGTTCCTTTGAGAACGAAATTGATAACTCAAACGGTGTGAATAAAATTACTTTGAAAGGCTCAAACGGCGGCGGTATGATCGATGTTCTGTGTATTGATCTAAGTCAGAGTGATCTTGATCACGATATGGAATATATCCTTGAAAACTTCGGAGATTATTACTTCGGACAGACCTCCGCACAGATGAGCGGTATCACCGAAGATGACTTTGTTTCGAGTTACCGAATGACAAGCAGTGTTGTTTCAAAGGGCAAGTATCAGCAGTACGGCTCTGTTCAGAAATCCGATGGTATGGCGACGCAGTTCGGATACACGGAAACCTACGCTGTGCTGAGTGAAAACAAGCTGACCGTTGTGTCGGGTGCTTTTCTCAGTACGGATATGATGGAGAGGCAGAGTTTTTCGCAGCTGATGAGTCAGTTTGTGGAAAATGTAAAGTATTAAGGCGGTGATGTAATGCCCTACATTCCATTCACAGACGAACAAAAACAGCTTGCTAACAGCGTAGACTTGGCAGAATACCTGCGTGTGCGAGGTGAAAAGCTTGAGCGTGTCGGCATAGAGCATAAGCTCATATATTACGACAGCTCAGGCAAGCACGACAGTATAACTATCCGTGGGTCAAAATGGTTCGACCATAAAAATCAGGTTGGCGGTGGTGCAATAAAATTTATGCAGGAGTTTTATGGTATGGACTTTCAGACTGCGGTACAGGAACTGTTGGGACAGACGGTAACTCTGCTGTCCCACAGTCCGCCGAAAGCTATCGCAAAGGAAGAAAAGAAAGAGTTCAGACTGCCCCAAGCAAACACAAATATGCACAGAGTCTATGCCTACCTCATAAAACAGCGGTTTATCTCGGCTGACATCATCACACACTTTGCCAAACAGCATACTCTCTATGAGGATAAAAACCACCACAACGCAGTATTTGTCGGGCTTAATGAAAAGGGTATGCCTAAACAGGCACATAAGCGGTCAACAAACAGCGTCGGCAGTACATTCCGGATCACTTGTAGCGGCTCTGATACCCGATACAGCTTTGCACATTTCGGAGAGGATGAACGACTTTATATATTTGAAGCTCCCATTGATATGCTGAGTTTTCTTACTCTGTACCCGAAAGAATGGCAAAAACACAGCTACATCGCTATGAACGGAGTTTATGAAAATGCTGTTTTGACGGCGTTAAAGAATCATTCAAACCTGTCAGAAGTCATTCTCTGTGTTGATAATGACGAGGGTGGGATCGAGGCGGTTGACCGTCTAAGGGATATCCTAAATGAGAACGGATATTCAAACGTAAAACGCCTTGCACCGCCGTACAAAGATTGGAACGAGGTGCTGAAAGCAAAGAACGGGGTCAAAGCTTTACCTGCTGTTCCTCACAAGCGGAAGGAAGAATATCTTCATCAGATTGATAGCTTAAAGTATTTACGATGCCGTCCCGACAAGCTGACCTCACAAATCTATGCAACATTTAAAAACGGACAATACAAATATCTTGCCGAGTATGCTTTGGCTGGCTCGGCATTTTTCATGCCCAAAAGTGAGCGGATTAACAGCGAATGTAAAGCGTTTGAAAGGCTCCAGAGCAAGCTCAAGGGTAGTTACAAGCCCTATACAGACAACGGCAGAAAGGCACTGAAACTGAGAAATTTGCAGGAATGTATGCAGGAGGTTCTGCGTGATCTGAAACAGACCGCTCGAACCCGAGAGCAGTCGGTTCAGACGGCAAAGCTTTTGTATAGCCTTGCAGATAGTGCCTTGCGGCTAAATGTTGAAAATACATTATCCGAACTTACACAAGAGCAAAGCGAATCAGAATATATTGTTTCAGAACCGGAGCAATGTATGGAATTCGGGTAATGCGATACCCTCTGCCTCACGGTGCAATACCTTGAAGATAACAAACTAACTGTCGTATTAAATACAAAAGAAAGAATATTTTATACAGATCGGAGATGAAATTTTGAATGAGAAACAGATGATTTTGATAGGCGTACTTGTTGTAATTTTCATTGCCTTTTTAGTGGTAGTAAATCTGCTTGACAACAAGTCGCTTAACGGAATAAAGGCGAAAAAAGTCGGCAACGGGCAGCACGGAACTGCAAGGTGGGCGACAAAAGCTGAGATAAAGCGTACTTTTATCCCTCTGCCATTCGAGCCGGAGATGTGGAGAAAAGGTCAGAATCTGCCGACTGTTCAAGGTACGGTGGTCGGGTGCAGAGGTTCTGGAAAGAAAACTGTTGCACTTGTGGATACCGGTGATGTCCATACTCTTATGATAGGAGCGGCAGGAGTCGGCAAGACTGCATACTTTTTGTATCCGAACATAGAGCTTGCCTGTGCAAGCGGAATGTCGTTTATCAGTACTGATACAAAGGGAGATGTGGCACGAAATTATGGTACTATCGCAAGCAAGTATTATGGCTACAATGTTTCTGTGCTAGACTTGAGAAATCCTACTCGTTCAGACGAAAACAATATTCTTTATCTTGTAAACAAGTATATGGATATTTATCTGTCCGATAAAAACAATCTTTCAGCGAAAGCAAAGGCTGAGAAATATGCTAAGATCACAGCAAAAACAATAATCAACATCGGCGGCGGTGACAGCCACAGCTACGGACAAAACGCTTTTTTCTACGATGCGGCTGAGGGTCTGCTTGCTTCCGTTATTCTTTTACTTGCGGAGTTCGGCGAAAAGAACGAACGTCACATCGTTTCGGTGTTCAAGCTGATACAGGACCTTTTGGCAAAGTATCAGCCAGACCCGAAAGCAAAACCTAAAATGTATTTTTCAAAGCTTATGGACAGGCTTCCAAGCGAACACAAAGCAAAATGGCTTGCAGGAGCGGCTCTGAATGCGTCTGACCAGTCCATGCTGTCGGTAATGTCGACTGCACTTTCAAGGCTCAACAGTTTTCTTGATTCTGAACTTGAACAAATGCTGTGCTTTGGAACGGCGATAGACGCCGAGAAGTTCTGCAATGAAAAGTCTGCTATCTTTATTGTTCTGCCCGAAGAAGATACAAGCAAGTACTTTATGGTCAGTCTGCTTATCCAACAGCTATACCGTGAGATATTAGTCATTGCAGATGAAAACGGCGGAAAGCTTAAAAACAGAGTTATGTTTTACTGCGACGAGTTCGGAACTTTTCCTAAGATAGAGGGTGCTGAAGCAATGTTCTCGGCAGGACGTTCAAGAAAAATATCAATCGTTGCGATAATTCAGTCCTTTGCACAGCTTGAACAGAACTACGGAAAACAGGGTATGGAGATAATCACGGACAACACGCAATTGACGATATTCGGCGGTTTTGCCCCGAATTCTCAGTCAGCGGAAGTGTTATCCAAAGCGTTGGGAGAGCAGACTGTATTAAGCGGTTCTGTATCAAACGGCAGGGACAGATCTCAGTCATTGCAGATGATAGGCAGACCGCTTATGACTGTGGACGAGCTGAAATCTATGCCGAAAGGACAGTTTATCGTTATGAAAACGGGAACACACCCGATGATAAGCAAGCTTAAACTGTTCTTCAAATGGGGTATCAAGTTTGAAGAAGAATACAAACTTCCCGATAAGACCGCTCGTGCCGTTTCATACAAAGAGCGTGATGAACTTATCCGTGATGTGGAGATAAAATATCCGCAGAAGAAAGAAGAAATCACGTTAGAATATGAGGAACTGACGGCAAAGAAAAGGACAACTGTTAAAACGTAAAGGAGCTGATGCATATTGATATTTCCAAGAAGGATCTACGACCTGGGACTTAGCCACAAAGCTGTGTCCGTTTACTGCTATCTGGCAAACCGTGCCGACAAAAACGGCGAATGTTTTCCATCTGTGAGAAGAATAGCGGAAGATCTGAGCATTTCAAAAAGCACGGTGTTTCGTGCTTTTAACGAGCTTGAAGAAAGCGGATCGTTAGAGCGTTCCCCACGTTATCACCCACAAGGCGGTCGGCGGAGTTCGCTGTACCGCATAAAGGGAGAGATAACTAATACAAATCGTTCCGAGAAACGAGGTGATAAGCTTGTTTGATTGGATATCTGACGCTATCGACTGGATAGGCGACGGGATATCAAGCCTGTGGGACAGCACCATAGGCGGAGCGGTAGACGCAATATCCGACGCTGTGTGGGACATTATGTTCGAGTGGCTTTTCAACAAGGTCTACGGTGCGGTGGCAGAGCTTTTTATGTTCATAGATCAGTCGGCGACCGATCTGTTCTCTCTTGCCTGGGTGAGTACCTTTGTCAGTCTGTTTCAGGCTCTCGGTTGGATGCTGTTTGTCTGCGGTCTTGTCATGGCGGTTTTTGACACTGCTATGGCATACGAGTCGGGAGCGGCTAACATCAGGCAGACCTGTGTGAATGTGATAAAAGGCTTTATGGCGGCGGCTCTCTTTGCGGTAGTCCCACAGCGGCTTTACGAGCTGTGCATAGCTTTGCAGGGTTCATTTTCCTATGATCTGCTTGGGGTGTTTTTGTCTGACACATACAGCACTATAGCCGATTCGGGGCTTTCTGTGCTGTATGTTCTTGCATCTGACGTTTCACTTTTCAGCCTTTTTTTTATCATACTTTTCGGTTACTGCACGGTAAAGGTCGTGTTTGCGAACATCAAGCGAGGCGGCATAATGCTGTGTCAGATAGCAGTGGGAAGTATATATATGATAGGCATTCCCAGAGGCTTTACAGACGGCTTTTCAAGTTGGTGCAAACAAGTGATAGCGACCTGTCTTACAGCCTTTTTGCAGACTGTGATACTTTATCTTGGATTGCTGACTTACACTCAACACCCTCTTATTGCAGTGGGCATTTGCCTGTCAGCTACTGAAGTGCCGAGGATAGCTCAGATGTACGGATTGGATACCAGTGTGAGAGTCAATATGATGTCTGTTAGCCATACTGTTTCTATGGGGGCTAAGGCTATTGGTATGCTGAAAGGAGGAGCAAAATGAAAACCTACATCTACCCCGAAAACCTGAGAGCAAGCGTAAAGCTGTGGTTTTGGAGCGTTCGGGATCTTATCATTATCTGTGCAGGGATAGTACTGTCTGTGATAGTGCTTGTGAATCTATGGAACATTATCCCCTTTGCAGTCACAGCCTGCTATGCTTTTGTAACTGTAAGAGCAGATGACATGTCGATAATGGACTATCTTTTTAATGCTGTAAAGTTCTTTGTGACCTCACAGCAATTATATTTTTGGAGGAAATTTTAAATGACAAAGAACAAAAACAGCGTTCAGGGTCTTATCTGTC
>OWID01000813.1_pt1 | contig 10338 bp, 9 predicted proteins | sample 1732661 | NCBI WGS metagenome assembly OWID01 (sample SAMN05065739, study PRJEB22554) | human gut metagenome | biome: ENVO:2100002; feature: ENVO:00000062; material: ENVO:00002003 | host: Homo sapiens | place: USA
AGATAGGCTCCGGTCTCGTGGGCTCGGAGATGTGTATAAGAGACAGTTATTGAGCCATCCGGTGTTGGTAAATTGTCGGATGTTATTAAGGCTGTCTCCGGTGTAATGGAGAGCCATGACGATGTGCAGATGAATGGGTATGTTACGGTGGCAGACGCAACGAAGTGTAAAATGTACATGAAAAACTTTGGTGAATTTTACAACAACCAGGTTGAGAGTGCAAAGACAATTGTGTTAAGCCGGACCGGTAAAATTACGGATGAAAAGTTAGATGCTGCGTTGGCTTTGATTCGCGAGAAAAATGATAAGGCAACAATTATTACGACACCATGGGATGAGATTGATGGCAAACAAATTCTTGGTGCGATTGAGGAGAGTAATTCGCTGGAAATAGAATTGATGGAAGAAGAGGATGTATGTCCGGAGTGTGGACATCATCATGACCACGACCATGACCACCACCATCACCATGAGCACGGTGAGTGCGACCATCACGACCATGACCATGAACACGACCATGACCATGAACATCATCACCACGAGGATGGCAAGTGTTGTTGTGGACATGACCACGAGCATGGACATCATCACCATCATGCGGACGATGTATTTACAAGCATGGGTATCGAGAGTGCGCACAAATACAGTGAGGAAGAATTGACCGGTATTTTGAAAAAATTGTCTGCTGAGGATAATGGTTATGGAAACATTCTTCGCGCGAAGGGAATTGTACCGGCGACGGAAGGTGAATGGTTCCACTTTGATTTGGTACCTGGTGAGTACGAAGTACGCCGGGGCAGTGCAGACTATACCGGACGAATCTGCGTTATTGGAGCAGAGTTGAAAGAAAGTGAAATTAAGCAATTGTTTTTAGGATAAGGAATGGAGGAAACTATGTTTGGAAATCGGGATATTCCGGTCTATTTATTTACCGGCTTCTTGGAAAGCGGTAAATCGACATGTTTTCAGGAAATACTGGAAGAAGGAAATTTTGAAGACGGCTTGCGGACCTTGTATCTGATGACGGAAGAGGGAGAAAAAGAAGTCGATGAAATGTTACTTCGTCATAATAAAGTGGACACGGTTTTGATTGAAGACGAAGAAGATTTGACGGAAGATAAGTGTAAGGAACTTGTGAAACAGTATAAGCCGGCACGAATTGTTATTGAAGTAAACGGAATGTGGGATTTGGTTAAGTTAATCAATGAAACCATTCCGGAAAATTGGATTGTTGTGCAGACATTTACAACAGTCAATGCGGAAACATTTTCTGTTTATATCAATAATATGAAATCGTTGATTATGTCGCATTTTCAGCAGTCGGATTTGGTTATTTTTAACCGTTGTTCGTCCGATATGGATAAGGCATCCATGCGCCGAAATGTTAAAGCAATCAACCGTCGTGCCCAGGTTTTATTTGAATCAGAGGATGGCTCGGTTGAGAGTAATATTGAAGAAGAATTACCGTTTGATGTCACCGCAAAAGAAATTGTATTAGAAGATGACGATTTTGGACTTTGGTATCTGGATGTTAGTGAGCATCCGGAAAAATACGAGGGAAAAACAATTGTATTTAAGGGACAGGTATACAGAAATAGAACTTTCCCAAAAGATGCCTTTGTACCATCCCGCGCAGCCATGACCTGCTGTGCGGATGACATCGCAAAAATCGGATTCATTTGCCATTACCCACAGGCTGATAAATTTGCAACCAACGACTGGGTTATGGTAACAGTAAAAGTAAAACCGGAATTTAGCCGTAAACAACAAGCATTAGTGCCAATGCTTTGGGCTGACAAAGTCGAAAAAACCACTCCCCCACAAGAGGAAGTTGTATACTTTAGTTAGCTACAAGCCACGCACCAAAAGAGATGCGCCATGGCATGCAAGCTCGCTTGCAAATGCCATGGCGCATCTCTTTTGGTATGAGGCGACAGCCTCTATGAGCGGAGCCGGAGGCGGAGCGAATAGCGTGGGTTATTCGGCGGAGCGAATAGCATGTGCTGTTCGGCGGAGCGAATAGCGTGGGGGATTCGGCGGCTGCAAACAACGTTTTTTCATCATTTTTACCATTAGCGTTGCACTTTTTGGTTGTTTTACGATATTACTGAGCTTTTTTGTGACGAATTACACCCAATTAGCAACCTTTTTGAGTGGATTTTAGCGAAAGGGTTGTTTTTGAAAGATAAAGTTTTTGAGCCAATGCAACGTTTTTGTTCTTTGAGTAAAGTTAGCGTTGCATAAGGCAAGCTATCACAGTTAGTGTATAATTTTTATTGGCAAAAATAAAGGGAAGAAGGAAATACCCTCTTCCCAATCATACAGTTTTTCTTTATGATGTTAGTTGCTAGAAAAACAATAAAGGAGACTGTATGATGAAACTAATTGTAGACGAAAACTTACTATCTTTCAAGGTGTTAGAGCAAAAAATATTCGATTATGTTTGTGAACTTGGCCGCCAGATTACCCAGCAGATTCTGGAAGCCTATGATACAGAGCTTGCAGAAAGTCGCGATAAAAAGCATTATCGGGGAAAAGGGAAACGAAAAACCTGTATCAAAACGGTATATGGCGAAGTAGAGTACAAGAGAACTGTATATCGTACAAAAACGGAACAGGGAGAAAACGCCTATGTCTACCTGTTAGATGAAGCCATGCAAATGGATAAGATTGGATTGATTTCCACTAATCTTGCAGAAAAGATAGCGATGACGGTAACGGAATCACCTTACCGCGTAACCGCAGAAACCATAAGTAATACCTGTGGACAAAGCATCAGCAGCGGAGGTGTATGGAATATGATGCAGCGGCTTGGTAAACGGCTGGATGAAGAAGAACAGTATGCCGTAAAGGAAATGCATGCAGACCGGACACAAGGAGAAAAAATCATTCCTGTGTTGTTTGAAGAAATGGATGGCATATGGCTGCACATGCAGGACAGCAGTCATAAAAGAATGAAAAAACAGGAAATGAAAGTGTTTACCATGTATGAAGGCTGGGACAAAGACCAGCAAAGGCGAAGCACTCTGGTAGGAAAAACCATGTTAGCGGGAATGGAACCAAGCCGGCTCTTTCATGAAAAACGGGAGGCATTAATAGAGAAAAAATACGATGTGGATGAAATTCAGCAGAGAATTCTAAACGGTGATGGAGGAAGCTGGATTAAGGAAACGTATGACCCGGATGCAATTTTTCAGTTAGATCGTTATCATGTTTATCAGGAAATCCTGCGAAAGATAAATGACCGAAGTGCGCAGCGAGAAGCAAGAAATCTGTTTGAAGAAGGAAAAACAGAGGAATTATTAGAGTTTCTTTTAGTGTATGCGGACAGTGTGGAAACGACGGATGAAAAAGATAACAGGAGCAGAAATGCACGCGAGTTATATCGATATCTTAATAACAATAAAGCCGGACTGTTACCTTATCGAAAGCAGGGGAAAAAGATACCGGAACCAAGAGAAGGAATTGTATACAAAAACATGGGAGTGCAGGAATCCCAAAACTGTACCGTAATTACCATGCGGATGAAGCACCGCCGGATGAGATGGTCAGTCAAGGGAGCCAGTAACATGGCAAAAGTATTGTGCTGCAAAGAGAATAAAGAACTTTGCCGTACCATTGAGAAATATACAGATGGATTAATTTTTAATGCACGCATGAATGAAATCATGGAAACATTAAGTGCCGCAAAAACATCGAAAAAAGATGGGAAAGGAAATCGATATGTAGAATTAATGAGAGGTCATGTGCCGTTAATAGATGCAGCAGCAACCGCATCCAGAAAGGCATTTCGGAATGCGTTTATAAGATAGAGAAAAACTGAGTTTGGAATGACGGGTTTGTGACAAATGTTCGCTGCCGGTTCCTTTGGATTCCAGTAATTCCGTAGAAAAACTTTGTGACGAGTGGGTTTTGAGTATGTCGGTATGTGGCACTGGTAGTTTCAGTGCCCATACCGCTACGCACTCAACGAGCGAGAGCGCCCACGAGACGCAAAGCTTTTCTACGAAATTACGGAAAGCAAAAAAAGAGCCAACGAACACTTACCACAAACAACAACTTATCTCTTGTACCAAGTGAAGAAAGATGCTATAATAGTATAGCATAATATTTATATATTATAGTTTTAATTTATCAAAAGGGGGAATTTTTTGTGAATCAAAAGAAAGGTGCGCGTCTGGCACTAAAATTAAGTCTGACAGTGGTTATTCCGATTTTTCTGATAACGATTGCCGGAATTTTGCTGAGTGCATACAAGCAAAGTAATTTGTCCGAGGATTTAGTCAAACGAGAGATAAGCGGTGTTGCCAAAAGTTTACGACAGACATATTTGGCAACAGAAGGGAACGAAAAGTTTGTCATGAAGGGGGATAACCTCTATAAGGGCAATACGATGTTGAGTGGAAATTATAAACTGGTTGATCAGCTTAAAGATGAGCAGGATGTTGAAGTGTCATTGTTCTTCGGTGATGTTAGAGAAGTGACGACATTAAAAGATGAATCGGGGAAACGTGAAATTAATACAAAAATGTCATCTGAGGTTTATGATACTTTGAAAAAGGGCGAAGAGTATTTTGCAACAAATGTAGATGTGCTGGGAACGGATTATTATGGATATTATGTGCCGGTTTACCAGCCGGGTACGAAAGAGTTTGCCGGCAGTGTGTTCTGTGGACGTACACAGACTCAGGTAACGCAGAGTCTCAGAAATACCGTTATATCAATGGCAGCTGTTATGTTGGTGATTTTTTTGGCGGCATTTATTATTGTACTTTTTATGGTGAAACGTATTGTAAAGAGTATTGATGGTGCCGTGTCAAATCTTGGCAATGTAGCAAAAGGTGCACTTCAGTTTGAGATGAAGCCGGTACTTTTGGAACGAGGCGATGAGGTTGGTGATATTGCAAGAGCGATTCAGAGTTTGATTCATTCGCTCCGCGAGATTCTTACAAACATTACATCTTCTGCGAAAGCACTGGATGGTTTTTCCAATCAGTTTGCGGAATCCTTTGCGAATATTACGGATTCGGTTGACAGTGTAAATACGGCAGTTGAGGAAATTGCTTCCGGTGCGACCAGCCAGGCGGATGAAACGATGAGTGCGAACCAGCAGGTTGCTGAGATGGGGCAGGCGTTGGAGGAGACTTCAGCAAATGTGGAGAACCTTCATGCTAGTTCTGAGAAGATGGAAGAATATAATGAGACCGCCGGCAGTAATCTGGAAGAATTAAATGCGATTAGTGAGCAGACGAAGCAGTCAGTTATTGAAGTACAGAAGCAGACCAATTTAACGAATCAGTCGGCAAAACAGATTAAAGAAGCAACTGAATTGATTACGGATATTGCTGCTCAGACGAATCTGTTGTCCTTAAATGCGAGCATTGAGGCGGCGAGAGCAGGTGAACACGGCAAAGGTTTTGCTGTTGTGGCAGATGAGATTCGTGCTCTTTCTGAGCAGTCCCGCCAGTCGGCAGAAAAGATTGTTGAAATTGTGGATACACTTTTGGTGAATTCTGATACAAGCGTTCAGACGATGGGCGATGTAATGGATAAGATTGGTGTTCAGAATGATAAACTTTCGGAGACTAGTCAGATGTTTAATCTGTTGCATAACGAGATTGGTACAGTGGCAGATGCCATTGAGCAGATTCGTAAGCAGGCAGAAGCCTTAGAGGATAAGAAAAATAAAGTTACATCAATTGTTGATGGACTGGCAGCGATTGCGGAAGAAAATGCTGCCAGCACGGAAGAAACATCAGCATCCATGCTTGAGTTTAATGAAATTCTTTCAGTGTGCAATAAAGCGACCGGAGAACTTCGCAAACTGTCAGAAGAATTGGCTGAAAATACAAAACATTTTGACCTTTAAACGCGAAAAAGATGAAATAAAAACGAAAAACAGGGAAACCTTTGTGGCTTCCTTGTTTTTTTGTTTTTCCATTAAAATGACACTTTTCTATCACTATTTTTTGTGATAAAATATGAATCAGGAGGTGTTTATTTGCTAAGTGAAGAAAGAATTCGTAAAATGATACGATTGGCGGATTATGAAAAGGGAATAGGCAGCTCTGATTTGAAGCGGACGCACTATTGGCGGATGGATTATGTGCGTATGCAGATATTGAAGACAATATTGGCAGTATTTGTTGCTTTTGTTTTGGGTATTCTTTTATCGGTTTTGTATCACATGGATTACGTTATGCAGCATGTCTGGGAGCTTCCTTACCGGACGATACTTATTTATGGCGGTATTGTATTTGTGGCGGTGGAGATTCTTTTTGTGATTTTTACTGTCAGAATTGCCGGGCGTGCATATGATGAATCGCGTGCAAGAGTAAAAGAATATTATGTAACGTTGATGGAGTTAGAGGAACTATATGAAAAAGAGGGAGAGGAGGAAACGTTATGATGATGGCTTTGCTTACCCTGAAAAGCAGGTTAAAGGGTTTTTATGAAAAACATTACCGGATTTTGAGGTGCTTTGGAAAGGCTGTTTTGATGATTATAACTTTAATGATTATCACCAGTCAGTTGAATTATCAGGCGTTTCTTGCCAATCACTGGATTGTGCTTCTTCTTGCCGTGATTTGTGCGGTTACACCGGATGTGGCATCGCCTCTGTGTGCTTTCCTCGTGACGGAAATTGAAGTATTTCAGGTTTCTGAACTGATTGCGGTTGCCATTTTACTGATTGTGCTGATTTACTATCTGTTGTTTGGACGGCTTGCGAATCGCCAGAGTGTGGTGCTGGCATCGGTTCCGGTGCTGAGTGTCCTTCAGATTAGCTATTTAGTTCCGATTGTGGGCGGCTTGTTTTTTTCACCGGTGATGATTCCGGCATTGATATCCAGCGTATTTTTCTATTTTGTACTGTGCGGTGTGCAGGAATATGCACTGGCGGCATCACGTATGACGCAGGAGAGTACTTTTTTTGAACCGCTGAAGTATCTTTTGGATTATTTGCGGGGAAATTTACTTTTGTACACATTGTTAGTGGCATTTGTGCTGACATTTATTTGTGTGTATCTGATTCGGAGAAGTAAGATACAGTATGCTTCGCAGATAGCAATTTTGGTAGGAGCCATATTAAACCTATCCATTTTGCTTTTTGCTAATATTTTTTTAGAGTTAAATGTGGATTTACTGCTGATGGTTGTATCAATTGTCGTCTGTGTGCTGATTGCTTACTTGATACAGTTTTTTCGGTTAACACTGGATTACCACGGAACACGTAAGCTACAGTTTGAAGATGATGAATATTATTATTATGTGACAGCAGTTCCGAAGATTAAAGTTGCCGCCGTTGATAAGACAGTGACAAGAATTGTCCCGGATGAGGATGATGAAAATCAGGATTTAAGAAGTGAATTGGAGAAAGAATTGGAAAATGATTTTAATAATTTTGAATAGATTGGAGCGTGTGGCGGATGAACACAATCATTAGTTTTTTTAGGGATTATGTGGCGTGGCTTACGATTCCCGACTTTACGATTACAGATGTGCTTGAAATTGCCATCATAGCCTTTGCCTTTTATCACATTATTTTGTGGATAAAAGATACGAGAGCATGGGTTTTGCTAAAAGGTATGGTGATTCTTGGAATTATTTTCTTAGTGGCACTTGTGTTGGAAATGAATGTTGTGCTCTGGGTATTCCAGAATGCGATGGTAGTCGGAATTATGGCACTTGTTGTCATTTTTCAGCCGGAACTTAGAAATGCTCTGGAGCAGCTTGGAAGAAAAAAGATTTTAAGCTCACTGACCTTTGATAATCAAAAGTCGAAAAATGAGAGATATTCGGCAGAAAGCATTGAAGCCGTGATAAAGGCTGTTTATGATATGGCACGTGTAAAAACGGGCGCATTGATTGTTGTGGAGAAAGAAATCCAGTGTCGCGAGTATGAGAGAACCGGAATTCCGATTGGTGCAAAAATCAGCAGTCAGTTATTAGTAAATATTTTTGAGCATAATACACCGCTTCATGATGGAGCAGTGATTTTACGCGATAACCGGATTGTGTCAGCGACGTGTTATCTGCCACTGTCTAACAATCTGGCAGTGAGCAAGGAATTGGGAACGAGACACCGTGCCGGTCTTGGCATCAGCGAAGTGTCGGATTCTCTTACTATTATTGTTTCGGAGGAAACAGGTTTTGTTTCATTGGCTTGTGATGGTAAACTTTATCGGAAAGTGGATGCGGACACACTGATGATACGTTTGCAGGAAGCTGCTAAAAGAAATCCGGATGAAGGAAAAATGAAATGGTGGAAGGGGCGCAAAAAAGATGAAAAAGAAACTGACCAGTAAATTAATGCTTAAAATTGTATCGTTGATTGTCGCTTTTTTGTTTTGGCTGGTTATCATTAATATAACGGACCCGACGACATCAAAAACATTTTATGATATACCGGTACAGATATTAAATGAAAATGTAATCACATCGGCAAATCAAGTCTTTGATATTGTGGATGGTGATACGGTTAAGGTTACGGTAAAAGGAAAACGAAGTTTTGTAGAGAAATTAAAGGAGTCTGATTTTACAGCAACGGCTGATTTGAGCGAATTGTCAAAAGTAAATGCAGTCAGTATTAATGTAAAGCTAAATAAGGAATCAACTTCCAGTGTTGATGTGGATTGGAATAATGCTGTTCTTAAAGTGGCCCTTGAAAAGCGCATCACAAAGAGTTTCAAAGTTGAGGTGGATTACGAGGGCGAATTGAGTGAGAATTATGTACTCGGTGAGATGACAGCAAAGCCAAATATGATTGAAGTATCCTGCGGAGAATCGAAATTCAAGAAAATTGATCATGTAGGTGTTATGGTCAGCTTAAAAGGTCAAAGCGAAGACTTTGATTCTGAATATTCGCCGGTATTATATGATGCGAATGGGGATGCTTTAAATGATGCAAATGTCAGCTTTAGCAATGATACAATTAAGGTGTCAACCCAGGTCTTATCGACCAAGGAAATACCGGTTTATGTGGAGACAGAAGGTGCACCGGCATCCGGCTATCGTTTGGTTCAGACTGATTATAAACCCGAGAGTATCCAGGTTTCAGGAACGAAAGAAGCACTGGAGAAAGAAGTCTCAATTAAGGTGCCAATATCGATTGCCAGAGCAAAAAAGGACATTGAAAAGGAAATTGATTTAAGGGAGTACCTGCCATCAGGGCTGTCGATTGTAGGGGAGACGACGACGGTTTCCGTCCGTTGTGATATTGAGAAGAATGGACAGCGTGTGCTGGGACTTACATCTTCGGATATTGCCGTGAGAAATCTGCCGAAAAATTATACAATGAATTTTGAGCCGGAAAACGGAAAGTATTCCGTAGAATTGTTAGGCGAAGATGCGACGCTGGCGGATGTAAATGTAGGAGATTTAGGAGCTTATGTGGATTTGAACGGATTATCGGATGGCTCGCATACGCTTGAATTAAAATATAGTCTGCCGACCGGCGTGCAGGTGAAAAATAAAATCAAGATTAAAGTCAAGCTAAAACGTCAGGAAGGTGAGGTGACAGATGCACCAAGCACACCAACTCCGACAGTGGAGTAGAAACTAAAAAAATCCCGGTGGACTGCCAAGGAGCAGCTGCCGGGATTTTTTTGATATTTTTTACAATGGGATATTTCCGTGTTTTTTATGAATTACATCAATTGAGCGTTTATCTGCAAGCATTAAGATGTCGGCATAAACACGTTCTCTTGTTGCCTCCGGTTTAATGATTTCATCCACATAACCGTGCATGGAAGCAATACTTGGATTCATGAATTTTTCATTGTATTCATCAATCTTTTCGCTGCGGAAAGCTGCTTTTTCTGCAGGGTTCATATTCTTCATCTGTTTACCATACAAAATATCAGCGGCACCATCGGCACCCATAACAGCAATCTCAGCGGTTGGCCATGCATAAACAAAATCAGCACGTAGGTGTTTACTGCTCATTGCGATGTAAGCACCACCGTAAGCTTTACGAAGGATAACATTAATTTTAATTGTTGTGGCCTCAGAGTAGGCATATAGTAATTTTGCTCCGTGGCGGATGATTCCTTTATATTCCTGGTCTTTACCAGGTAAAAATCCCGGCACATCCGTTAATGTAAGAATCGGAATATTAAAAGCATCACAGTAGCGGATGAATCGTGCTGCTTTATCAGAAGAGTCACAGTCAAGGACGCCTGCCATAAATTTTGGCTGGTCAGCAATGATACCGATGACAACTCCTTTAATGCGTCCGAATCCAACGACTACATTTCTTGCAAATTCTTCCTGAACTTCGATAAAGGAGTCTGCATCTACCTGTCTCTTATACACATCTGACGCTGCCGACGACTAGTC
>OWID01000814.1_pt1 | contig 10330 bp, 7 predicted proteins | sample 1732661 | NCBI WGS metagenome assembly OWID01 (sample SAMN05065739, study PRJEB22554) | human gut metagenome | biome: ENVO:2100002; feature: ENVO:00000062; material: ENVO:00002003 | host: Homo sapiens | place: USA
CAGGTTTAATATCCGTACCACGTCCAGCCATGTTTGTCGCAATCGTAACTGCTCCAATCTGACCGGCATCTGCGATAATCTCTGCCTCAAGTTCATGGAACTTTGCATTCAATACTTTATGTGGAATTCCACGTTTTTTCAACAACTGTGACAATTCTTCCGAAGCGTCAATCGTAATCGTACCAACAAGTACCGGCTGTCCTTTTTCATGACTTGCCACAATATCTTCAACAATTGCATTCAATTTCTCGCGTTTTGTTTTATATACGGAATCGTTGTGGTCAATACGTTTCACCGGCAAGTTTGTCGGCACTTCAACAACGTCCATGCCGTAAATCTCACGGAACTCTTTTTCCTCTGTGAGAGCGGTACCGGTCATACCACATTTCTTATCATATTTATTAAAGAAGTTCTGGAATGTAATTGTGGCAAGAGTTTTACTCTCTCTCTTCACTTTTACATGCTCTTTTGCTTCAATTGCCTGATGTAAACCGTCCGAATAACGTCTTCCCGGCATGATACGTCCGGTAAATTCATCTACAATAAGTACCTGGTCATCTTTTACCACATAATCCTTATCAAGATGCATCAACGCATGTGCACGAAGTGATAAGTTTACGCAGTGCTGAATCTCTAAGTTTTCCGGGTCGGCTAAGTTTTCCAAATGGAAGAAACGCTCTACCTTTTTGATACCCTGCTCGGTAAGATTTACTGTCTTTTCCTTTTCGTTTGCAACATAGTCACCGGTTTCGTTATTATCTTCTTTCATGATAATGTCCATCTTGGACAATTCTTTTTCAGTACCTTTTTTCAACTGGCGCACTAAGTTATCACACGCCTCGTAAATCTTTGTCGATTTTCCGCTGGAACCGGAAATAATAAGTGGTGTTCTCGCCTCGTCAATCAATACCGAGTCAACCTCATCGACAATGGCATAGTGTAAATCACGCTGTACTAACTGCTCTTTGTAAATAACCATGTTATCACGCAGGTAATCAAATCCCAGTTCATTATTTGTCGCATATGTAATATCACAGTTATATGCTTCTCTTCTCTCGTCATTGTCCATGCTGTTCAAAATAACACCGACTGTCAGACCAAGAAATTCATGAATCTGCCCCATCCACTCTGCATCACGCTTTGCCAGATAGTCGTTTACTGTTACGATATGAACACCTTTTCCTTCGAGCGCATTCAGATAAGCCGGGAGAGTAGATACGAGCGTTTTACCTTCACCGGTACGCATCTCTGTAATACGTCCCTGATGTAAAATGACACCGCCAATCAATTGCACACGAAAATGTCTCAATCCGATAGTTCTCTTAGAAGCCTCACGTACAACCGCATACGCTTCCGGTAAAATGTCATCCAAAGTTTCTTTATCTGCTAAACGTTTCTTAAACTCCGCCGTTTTGCCACGAAGTTCTTCATCAGATAACTTCTCCATTTCTGGTTCAAGTGATTCAATTTTGTCAACAATCGGAAGCACACGTCTCACTTCACGCTCACTATGTGTTCCCATAACCTTACTAAATAATCCCATTTTGTCACTCTCCAATTATTTTTTTAGCATTTTCTCGCTGCTACATGCCATACATCCTAACAAGAGACGTTACTGTCTCAATATGGTATTTTATCATTAGTCGGGGGAGAATGCAACCTTTTCTATTTCTTTTCAGGGTTTGTCTTTGTTTGTGACAGATGTTCGCTTAATTTTTTCAGTTTCCGTAATTTAGAAGAAATGCTTTGCGTCTTGTGGGCGCTTTCGCTTGTTGAGTGCGTAGCGGTATGGGCACTGAAACTACCAGTGGTCTACGCTCCGCTTCGGTCGTTGCAGAACAGAAGTCCACTGGACTTCTTGCAACACATACCGACGTACTCAAAACCCACAATCCACAAAGCATTTCTTCTAAATTACTGGAATCTTGAGCAACTTTAAGCAAAAATCTGACAACAAATAAAATTAAAACCCGAAAAGAATAGAAAAATACATTTTTAGAAAGAGATTCTTCCCTTTTCCCGTTTCTTCTCTTCCTTTTTCGCGAAAAGTAAAATCACCCCCGGGGGAAGCTATATTTGCGAAGCAAATATCCTGCTTACCACCGGGGGTGATTATTATTTTTTCATTTAGAATTCCGGCTCAATCAAACCGTATGTATTGTCTTTTCTCTTATAAACAACATTTACTTCGTCGGTTTCCGAGTTGCGGAAAACGAAGAACGTGTGTCCGAGAAGTTCCATCTGTACACAGGCTTCTTCCGGATCCATCGGCTTCATCGCAAATTTTTTAGAACGGATGATAGAAATTTCTTCTTCATCATATGTGTCCTCATCAACAAATCCTTTGCTAAACTGTGCTACGTTCTGCTCTTTCTGAATCAGCTTGTTCTTATATTTACGAAGCTGGCGTTCGATAACTTCTTCCACCAAATCAATCGATACATACATATCGGTGCTTGTTTCTTCTGCACGGATAATGGTTCCTTTCATCGGTACCGTAACTTCAATTTTCTGACGATTCTTCTCTGTGCTCAATGTAACATGAACTTCTGTTGAATCATTGAAATACCGCTCGAGTTTTCCAATCTTCTCCTCAACTGCTGCACGCAATCCTTCCGTTATGTCAATGTTTTTTCCACTTATTACTAAGTTCATACTAATCAGCTCCTTTGCCCATAAGTTTCAAGATGTCCATTGGCTCATCTCGTAATCATATTATACAACAAAAACCTCTGTTCGGCAACATAAAAATCCATAAATCAGATAAACATTTTAACCTTGTGCCATCAAGTTGTCATACAATTAATTAACTTGTCTTATAGTCAAAAACATGCTACATAAGTCTACTTAAATTGTTGACAATGTTTATAACTTTGTTCACAACTAACAAATATCGCAATTTCGTTGTTTTAATTGTTGATAAATAACGCCTGCACACATGACTACAATTGTCTGCGTACAGGCGTTCGTTTTCGAGTTGTATGACTTCTTAGATTTAACCAAGAACTCGTCTCGCACAATATGGTTTACGATAATACATATTACTTGTCTTAATTCCGGTACGTGGGTTACTTGCGTGTACAACCCTGCCACCACCGATACAAAGTGCAACGTGGTTGACATGTCCACCACTTGCATAGAAAATCAAGTCACCGGCTCTTGCGCTGGATGGGCTGATTTTCTTACCTACTCCCGACTGTGCGCCGGAAGTACGTGGCAAACTGATACCGAATTTCTTAAATACTGACATGGTAAATCCGGAACAGTCCGTACCATGAGTCAAACTGGAACCACCGTATACATATGGGTTTCCAACAAATTTCAAAGCGTAAGAAGCAATTGCAGAACCGTCACCGCTTCCCAATGTGTTGCCGCCATCGGACGATGAGGAACCACCGCTTGCACCACCGGAACCATTGCTGGATCCACCGGAGCTGCTGTTTCCACCTGCGCCACCGGAACCGTTACTGGAGCCGCCGGAACTTCCTTTCGCACCACCGCCGCCATTACTGGAGGATGCACTGCTTGATTTATGACTTCCACCGCCACCATTCGAAGAACTCTTTCCTGAGCTTGATGACGATTTATGACTTGAGCTGCTTGAAGAACTGCTGCTTGACGAACTATTTCCTGAATTCGATGAAGACTTCGCCGGACGTTCACTTTCTGCCGCCGCTGCCTCTGCTGCCGCTTTTCTTCTCTCTTCTTCGCGTTCTTCCTCAATCGATACAGCCTTTTCAAACTGAACTGAGATTTTTACATAATCATCTCTGACATAACCGGTTGTATCGCCATCGACACGAACCTTTACCCAGCCGGATTCATGTTTTAGCACTTCATAACTTTCATCGCCGGCCAAAAGGTCAAGAATCTTACTCGTTTCACTTTCTTTCTCGCGGACACGAAGCGTCTCCGTGGTAACTGTCGCCCACTTCGTACCAAACTGGTCTACCAGTTTTTCTGCACTGTAGCCGATTGCCAAATAATCTTTCATAATATAACCGGAAACCGAACCGGACTTAATGTATACCCAGTCACCTTCTGTCTTAGCAATCGTAGCCGCACTTCCACGGTACAATTTACCAACGATTTCCGCATCCGTATTTGGTTTCTTACGAATATTTACATAATCTGCCGCAATGGAAATACCAACATTGGCATATTCCGATTCCGGTTTTGGTGTCGCCGTCGCTGTCGCTTCTTTCGTCGGCTCCGGTGTTGCATTCGAGACAGCAGAACCACTTACTGCGCTTGTCCCATTATTGGTGTTACCCGGCATATCCTCAAACGCTACAATTGCTTCCGGATTTGACTGTGTTGCACCAACCTGAATCGTACAGTATTGGTCTAACATATAAGCCATACCGGCAAGTTCTGTCTCAGAACCCATCGTAGTTGAAGATGAAACCATATACTTGCCAAATATTCCAAAGGATAAAACAAGTCCTGCCCCCAACGCACATTTCACAAGCCTTGTGTGTTGCATACTTTTCTTCCCTCCATTGTCACTCATCTGCCGGCCTCAAACTCATCCGGCATTCTAAATGTTACAAATTTGTTAAATACTTGTTTCAGTATAACAACTCTGTCCGCATCTGTCAACCTTTGTAAACTCATTGTTTCTACTAATTTTTACCACAATTTTACCGAGAAAATTAATTTTACATTTATTCTACAGGATTCGACTATTTATTTCGCAACAATCGCCTCAATCTCAATCAGAACATCTTTTGGCAGTCTTGCCACTTCCACGCAGGAACGTGCCGGGCAGTCTCCCGTAAAAAAGCGGGAATAGATTTCATTTACTTTGGCAAAATCATTCATATCTTTAATGAAGACAACCGTTTTAATCGTGTCCTCAATTTTTGCACCACTTGCTTCAATCAGTGCTTTCAAATTGCCGATTGCCTGCTCTGCTTGTTTTTCAATACCGCCTTCTACCAATTCGCCGGTCTCCGGAATAATCGGAATCACACCTGATGTAAATACCAGACCATTTACCTCTACTGCCTGAGAATAAGGACCGATTGCTGCCGGTGCCTTGTCTGTTGAAATAATTTTCTTCATATAAAAACACAACCTTTCTATTCATTGTTTTCATAGCTGATATTACCACATTTTCAGAAAAAATTCACTAGTTTTTTTCGGGTAAGGGTAGTATAATGAAACTGTTTGAACGAAGGGAGGAAATCGTATGTATTCCTATCATGATAGAGTATCCTACAGCAGAATTGATAAGGACGGACTGCTCGGTGTCTCCGATACCGTAAATGCAATGCAGGACTGCTGCCTGTTTCACAGCGAGGACGTCGGACATTCTGCCTTAGATTTATTAAAGAAAAACCGCGCTTGGTTAGTGAGCGCGTGGCACGTTGTATTCAAACGCCGTCCGGTTATGGGCGAGCGTTTCACGGTGCATACATGGCCGTATCAGTTTAAAGGCATTTTCGGATGCCGTAATTTTTTAATGGAAACGCCGAACAAAGAGGTTCTTGCCTACGCCGATTCACGATGGTTTTATTTTGACCCGTCTACCGGTCAGCCAACAAAAATTGACGACGGAGAAAAGGCCGCCTATCCGACAGAACCTGCTTACGACATGGAATATTCTTCCAGAAAGGTAAAATGCCCGGAAAATTTGACACTTGTCGAAGAAGTCGATGTGTGCCAGAATTATCTTGACACAAACCACCATGTAAACAACGGACAGTATATTCGTCTGGCTGTGAATGTTCTGCCAATTGATTTTGAAGTTTCCGAATTCCGCGCCGAATTTCGTCTGGCTGCCAAAATGGGAGACACCATGTACATTCGCACCGCCAGTGAAAATGGCAAATTTTATGTAGTCTTTACGGACAAAGAGGAAAATCCTTATTTCCTCAGCGAATTTACCCCGACAAAGAATGGAGAATAATATGAACGAATCAAAAGTTCTTGGCAGATTTGCCAGGTTGTATGTTTCAAAAGTCACAAAATTTGGTGTGATGCTTCGCTCTTTTGAAGAAAAAGATTTGGAAGTACTGCTCCCGAATAACCAGGTAAAAAAAGGAACCGAAAAAGGCGATTTCTACGAGGTGTTTTTGTACAAAGATTCTGAGGACCGCTTAATTGCCACCACACAAAGACCGTATCTTTCACTCGGTGAAACTGCGTTTTTGGAAGTCAAAGACGTAACAGGCATCGGTGCTTTCTTAGACTGGGGACTTGCCAAAGATTTGCTGCTTCCTTTTAAGGAGCAGACAAAAAAAGTTCACTTGGGCGAACGCGTGTTAGTCGCTTTATACATCGACAAAAGCAGCCGTTTATGTGCAACTATGAAGGTGTATGACTATCTTTCCTGTGACAGCCCTTACCAGAAAGGGGATCACGTAGAAGGTTTAATTTATGAAATTTTGGATTCTTTTGGTGCATTTGTTGCTGTGGACAATCAGTATTCCGCTTTAATTCCACACAACGAAATGACAAGAGAACTTCACATCGGCGATGTCGTGAAGGCACGCATCAAAGAAGTTACCGAAGAAGGAAAATTGACTTTAAGTTTACAGGAAAAGACAAAAGTACAAATGGGCAAAGACGCTGAGCTTATTTACGAGAGGTTACAAAAAGAAGGCGGTTTCCTGCCATTCCACGATAAAACCTCTCCGGAGATCATCAAGCGTGAATTCAAAATCAGCAAAGCCGCCTTCAAACGAGCCATCGGCCGGCTGTTAAAGGAAGGGAAAATCAAACTGACCGATAGCGGAATTGAACGTATTTAATTTTAATCAATTAGTTATCCAAAAAGCGCATACGGCTATCCGCGACGCTTTTTCTTGGTGCCGGCTGCGGTGCCGGTCTTTTATCCTGTCCTGCCGCATGGCGGAATCCGGTCGCTAACTCTGCTTTACATTTATCACAGAAACGTCCGGTCTTAATTGTTACGCCACAGCTCTCGCAAGGAAGTCCAACCGGTGAATCATCCGAAAATACCAGTCTCTCCTCACGCACCCAGCGGTTAATCTGACGGACAGAAACATCCATTTCCTCCGACAATTCCTTTACATCTACATTGGGATGCTCTCTGACATATTTCTTTACTTCCATAAATTTGTCCTCTAATTTACGGGAACACGCCGGACAGATTCGCTGTCCGCGGATAAAGTTAAATAATTTTCCACATTCTTTACAAGAAACAATTTCCATTGTAACTTCCTCCTCTAATAATCTCTGCCAATGCAAAGGCAGGCAGAATATATTTCACTAACACCGGCTTTTTTTAATTCTCCGGCGCACGCTTCTAACGTTGAACCGGTTGTATAAATATCATCAATTAGTACAACCCGCTTGCCATTTAACTTATAAATGGCACTCTCCGGAACATAGAATGCACTTGCCATATTCCGGTATCTCGCCTTATCATCCAGCTGCTTTTGCGGATTTGTATCAAGATTTCGGCACAAGACATCGTTTTCCACCGGAAGATGTAACCGCTTCCCGATTTCCTCAGCAAGAATCTCTGCCTGATTATAACCGCGAAACCACCTTCTATGTCTGTGCAGCGGAACCGGAATCAAAAAATCCGGCTTCCATGCCAGCAGTTTTTCTTTGCGGAATCGAATAAATTCTTCCGCGAAAAATGCTGCATTTTCATAACAGCCTTCGTATTTGAAAGATGCCATCGCCTCTTTGAGCGAATCTGTATAAATCCACAACGCCGTCCCCTGACGCAGAGAATCATACTTTTTGCGGCGTTTCTTTTCACAGTCCATGCAATACTCAGTCTCAATCTCCTCCAACGGCTTTCCACACCGGGCACAGGCAGGTTCTGCTACACGCGCTTCCGATAATTTTCTTCGGCAAGTTAAACAAACTTTTTTCTCTGTCTTTTTCAATACTGTTCCACAAATCGGACAAGCCGGTGGAAATAAAAATCCAAACGGATTCAAAGGCACTCCTCCCCTTCTTCTATCATAGCAAATTTTTCCTCATTTTGCATCCTTTTTTTACTACTTTTCCAATGACTCCTGCTCCAATTCCTGCAGACGGCGGCACAGCGAAGAATAGCGCATCTGCTCAGATTTATTTTGTATCATTTCACGCACGGTATCCTTGTTTCCGACAATCGTCACACACTTTTTGCCACGTGTAACCGCTGTATACAAAATGTTTCGATTCATTAACGGCCGTGGTCCCGATAAAATAGGCAACACAACTGCCGGATACTCGCTTCCCTGCGACTTATGTATGGTAATGGCATACGCCAGTTCCAGTTCATCCAGATTTCCCTGCGGATAAGTGACATATTTTTCATCATCAAAACGCACCGTCACCTCTTTATTGAATGTATCAATTTCGGTAATGATTCCGCAGTCGCCATTAAACACGCCACTCCCCTCTTCAATCATCATATGATTGTACCCGCGGATTTCCCATTTAATCTGGTAATTGTTTTTCATCTGCATGACTTTGTCACCTTCACGGAATAAAACACCGTGAAGTTCCATTTGATTTTTCCCCGGTGCTTCCGGATTCAAATACCGCTGCAAAACTTCGTTACATCGGTGAACTCCCAGTTCTCCCTTTTTCATCGGGGTCAAGACCTGCACATCAAACGGCGTGCAATGCGTATATTTTGGCATCCGGTCTCGGACAAGCCAGAGCATCACTTCAAGCACTCCATGGCTGTCATCCCGTTTTAAGCAAAAGAAATCTTTACTCTGATTATCCAGCGCAATCTCTTCGCCGCGATGGATGCGGTGGGCATTTACAATAATATCACTTTCCGCTGCCTGACGGAAAATATGAGACAGCCTCACAACATTAAAGCAGTGAGAATTAATTACATCCCGCAGCACATTTCCCGGTCCCACACTCGGAAGCTGGTTTACATCGCCCACCAAAATCAGGCGGGTTCCCACTGCAATCGCTTTCAATAAATTATGGAACAGGAAAATATCTACCATCGACATCTCATCAATAATTACGACGTCGGTTTCAAGCGGATTCCACTCATTTCTGCCAAATAAATCCGAGCGTTCCTCGCTCACATTTTCCTGTTCTGCCGCCGCTCCATTATACTCTAACAGACGGTGAATGGTCTGTGCCTCCTGACCGGTTGCCTCTGCCATTCGCTTAGCGGCACGTCCGGTTGGGGCCGCAAGCAAAATCGACAACCCTTTTTCCATAAGACACGCAATCAACGTGTTAATCGTCGTTGTTTTACCGGTACCGGGTCCACCGGTAATTACTAAAAATCCACTGGTGAGAGCTTCCCTCACCGCGATTTTCTGCTGGTCATCGAGTACAATTTCCTGACTTTTTTCAACACGCGAGATTAGTTCATCCAAAGCCTTCGTCGGACGCTCCACCGGCACATTTAGGTCAAATAACATTCTGGCACAGTTCATTTCCGAATAATATAAGGACGGCAGGTAAACATCCCGCTCCTCAGTCACAATCACGGATTTATCATATACCAATTCTTCTAAAGAATCCATCAGCTGTTCCATCGACACACCAAGCTGATAAACCGCCTCCTGTAAAAGCAGTTTTTCCGGCATGTAGACATAGCCCTCTTTGGTTCCCGCATTTAACACATACAAAATACCTGCACGGATTCTCGGTGCAGAGTCCATCGCAAAGCCGCTTTTTCTTGCAATTTCATCCGCAATTCGGAATCCGACACCGCTGATATCTTCTGCCATCCGATACGGATTTTCACGGACAATTTCATAAAGTGCGCTGCCATAGGTCTGATAAATTTTTACGGCAAGCGCATTTGAAATGCCATACTCCTGTAAGAAAAGCATGGCTCCGCGCATTTCTCTTTTTTCCTCAAACTGCTCGGAAATTGCACGTGCTTTCTTTTCCGTAATTCCTTTGACCTCCGCAAGCCGCTCCGGCTCTTTTTCTATGATTTCAAAGGTTTTATCCCCGAATTTATCCACAATCCGCTTTGCCAGTCCGCCACGCACACCGGCAATCGCACCGGACGAAAGATATCTGAGCATCGCCAGTTCATCATCCGGTTCCTGCACCTCACAGGACATCACCTTCAACTGCTCCTGATAAATCGGGTGCGTAACAAGTTCTCCCCTCACACATACATATTCTCCCTCGTTTAGAAATGGAACATTTCCGACGCAGGTTTCCTCCACATCTTCATCGGGATTTTCCAATTCAAATACCGTGTACCCATTTTCCACGTTGCGGTAGACGATGTGTGACACATACCCTCTTCTTTCCTCCATGAGTGCCTCCTAAATATGTAAAAAGCCCTTGACTGTGTTTCTTTTCGTCAAAGGCTGTCTCTTATACACATCTCCGAGCCCACGAGACCGGAGCCTATCTC
>OWID01000823.1_pt1 | contig 10275 bp, 10 predicted proteins | sample 1732661 | NCBI WGS metagenome assembly OWID01 (sample SAMN05065739, study PRJEB22554) | human gut metagenome | biome: ENVO:2100002; feature: ENVO:00000062; material: ENVO:00002003 | host: Homo sapiens | place: USA
AGATGACCGCGCCGGTATAGGCGTTGCCGCCGTCCAGACGGACGCCGAAGCCGCCTGCGGAGCGGTAGGCCGTGATCTTGCCGGTGTCGGGGGCGAAGTTGTTGGCCGGGTCCTCCGTGGTGACGCGGCACTGGATGGCGTAGCCGTCGTGACGGATGGTGTCCTGGCTGGTGATGCCGATGAGGGGGTCGTTCAGGGGACGGCCCTCGGCGATGAGGATCTGGGAGCGCACCAGGTCGATGCCGGTGATCATTTCGGTGACGGTGTGCTCCACCTGGATGCGGGGGTTCATCTCAATGAAATAGTGATGGCCGTCCTTGTCCACCAGGAACTCCAGCGTGCCGGCGTTCACATAGCCCACGTGCTTGGCGATCTTCACGGCGTCGGCGCACAGTGCCTCCCGCACCTCGGGCGCAACAGAGAAAGCAGGAGCGAACTCCACCACCTTCTGATAGCGCCGCTGGAGGGAGCAGTCACGCTCATAGAGATGCACCACGTTGCCGTAGTTGTCTCCCAGGACCTGCACCTCGATGTGCTTGGGCTCCACCAGGAACTTCTCCATGAAGATGTCATCGTTGCCAAAGGCCTTCTTGGCCTCCGCCTTCACCAGGTCGAAGTTGATGCCCACCTCTTCCACGGTGTCACAGCGGCGCATGCCGCGGCCGCCGCCGCCGGCGGCTGCCTTCAAAATAACAGGGAAACCGAACTCCATGGCCAGCTTCTGGGCAGCCTGACGGCTCTCCAGAGGCTCCGTGGTGCCCGGGGTGGTAGGCACGCCGCACTCCACGGCCATCTGCTTGGCGGAGAGCTTGTCGCCCATCATGTCCAGTACCTTGGAGGACGGGCCGATGAACTGGATGCCGGCCTCCTCGCAGGCCCGGGCAAAGTCACCGTTCTCGCTCAAAAAGCCGTAGCCGGGATGGATGGCGTCCGCCCCGTGCTTTTTGGCCAGCTGGATGATGCGGGGGATATTCAAATAAGCGCCCAGGGGGCTCTCATTCTCGCCGATGAGGTAGGACTCGTCCGCCGCGGTACGGAAGAGGCTGTACATGTCTTCATTGGAATAGATGGCCACCGTCTGCAATCCCAGATCGTGGCAGGCCCGGAAGATCCGCATGGCGATCTCGCCCCGGTTGGCCACCAGCACCTTTTTAAAGGTTCGGCTCATAAATTCGCTTCCTCCTTCCTCCGCCCGTGGCGGAGCATACGATTTTTCTCAGTATACGCCTGTTGGCCGCCAGGATGCAACGGCATCTTCCGCCCCGCTTCCGATTTTCAGAGGAGACGACAGTTTTTCCCCTCCGGCGGACGGCAGCCTTGTTGATATCAGTGGCGCTGATAGGCGCCATCAGTTCCATGTTTACAAACGGCGCCGGGACCCTGCCGGGCCCGGCGCCGCTTCTTTATTTAGTGGATGGCCTTGGTATCCACGTCCTCTTTCAGCTTGGCCGTAAACTCGTCCATGGACATAACGCCCAGGTCGCCGTCGGCACGGTGCCGCACGGAGACGGTGCCCGCCTCGGCCTCCTTGTCGCCGATGACCAGCATGTAGGGGACCTTCTCCAGCTGGGCCTCGCGGATCTTCTTGCCGATCTTCTCGTTGCGGTGATCCACCTCCACACGGTAACCGGCGCCGTCCAGCTGGGCGGCCACCTGGTCGGCGTACTCCGCCGCACGGTCGGTGATGGGCAGCAGCTTGACCTGGACAGGGCTCAGCCAGGTGGGGAACGCACCGGCGAAGTGCTCGGTGATGACGCCGATGAAGCGCTCGATGGAGCCCAGCACCACACGGTGGATCATGACGGGACGATGCTTCTGGCCGTCCTCGCCCACGTACTCCAGCTCGAACCGCTCAGGCAGCTGGCTGTCCAGCTGAATGGTACCGCACTGCCAGGTACGGCCCAGGGAGTCGGCCAGATGGAAGTCCAGCTTGGGTCCGTAGAACGCGCCGTCGCCCTCGTTGATGACGAAGTCCTTGCCCATGTCGGTGATGGCGTTCTTTAGGATGTCCTGGTTGCGCTCCCACTCCTCCACAGTGCCGATGTGGTCCTCGGGCATGGTGGAAAGCTCGATGGTGTAGCTCAGGCCGAAGGTGGAATACACCTCGTCGAACAGACGCACCGTCTCCTGGATGACGTCCTTCATCTGATCCCGGGTCATAAAGACGTGGGCATCGTCCTGGCTGAAGCAGCGCACGCGGAACAATCCGTGGAGGGCGCCGGAGAGCTCATGACGGTGCACCAGACCGATCTCGCCCACACGCAGGGGCAGGTCACGGTAGGAGTGGGGCTCGCTGGCGTAGACCAGCATGCCGCCAGGGCAGTTCATGGGCTTGATGGCGAAGTCCTCACCGTCGATGACGGTGGTGTACATGTTCTGCTTATAGTGATCCCAGTGGCCGGAGCGCTCCCACAGCTGACGGTTGAGGATGATGGGCGTGGAGATCTCCACATAGCCGTACTTCTTGTGGATCTGGCGCCAGTAGTCCAGCAGGGTGTTCTTGAGCACCATGCCCTTGGGCAGGAAGAAGGGGAAGCCGGGACCCTCGTCCCGCAGCATGAAGAGGCCCAGTTCCTTGCCCAGCTTGCGGTGGTCGCGCTTCTTGGCCTCCTCGATTCTGGCCAGGTACTCGTCCAGCTCCTCCTTCTTGGGGAAGGCGATGCCGTAGATGCGCTGCAGGGTCTCACGGTTGGAGTCGCCGCGCCAGTAGGCGGCGTTGCAGGCGGTCAGCTTGATGGCGTTGCCCTTGATGCGGCCGGTGGAGTCCAGGTGGGGGCCGGCGCACAGGTCGGTGAACTCGCCCTGCTTGTAGAAGGAGATGTGGGCATCCTCGGGCAGATCCTGGATCAGCTCCACCTTGTAGGGCTCGCCCTTTTCCTCCATGAACTTGATGGCCTCTTCCCGGGGCAGCTCAAAGCGCTCCAGCTTCAGCTTTTCCTTGCAGATCTTGCGCATCTCGCCTTCGATCTTCTCCATGATCTCGGGGGTGAAGGGGAAGGGAGAGTCCATATCATAATAGAAGCCCTCGTCAATGGACGGGCCGATGGCCAGCTTCACCTCGGGGTAAAGCCGCTTGACGGCCTGGGCCAGCACATGGGAGCAGGTATGCCAATAGGTGCGGCGATACTCCTCATTTTCAAACGTATACAGGTTTTCCTCAGACATGTTGGTTTCCTCCTTTTTCGTCGAGGGGTGAAAAAAAATCTCACCCCTGAAAGATCAGGGGTGAGATACGAAAACGTATTCCACGGTTCCACCCTGCTTGCATCTAAAAAAGATGCCGCTCGTGTCCTCTGTAACGGGAGAACCCGTCCCAGCCTACATATCGGTGGGCAGCTCCGAGGCGGTGGCATGCTCCGGTTCCGGCAAGAGCCGCTTGCAGCCAGCGGCGGCCCCTCTCTGCTGTCATTCCCGGGCAGCGTCCTCTTCAACGCTTTTTGATATCGTGCAACACTATATCACGGTGTGCTGTCCCTGTCAAGGGCACATTTTTCCTCTGAGCAGGGAACTTTGTCCGCGCGTTTTATTCACTCGCCAGCCCACAGGATATCCCGGGCCACGGGGGTGTAGAACAGCCGCTCCACCTGGGAGCGATCCTTGGTGATGCCCAGGATCCACATGAGCTTTGCCGTCACCGCTTCCGTGGTCATGTCGTAGGCCTCCAGGACCCCCAGCGCGTTTTTCAGCCGATGGCCCACATGGTACACCCCCAGATCGCTGCCCTCGTTTTCCACCTGGGTGGTCATGACCACTGTCTTTCCCCGTTCCATCCAGTCCCGCACGCACTCAAAAAAGCCTCCGTTTTCCGGCAGCCCGCCTACGCCGAAGCTCTCGATGATCAGCGCGTCGTTGCGCTCGAGCAGAAAGTCCGCCTGCTCCCGGTCCGCTCCGGGCACCAGCTTCATCAGCGCCACCCGTTCGTTCAGTTCGTCGTAAAATACCGGCGCATCGGCGCACTCCGGGCGGATGAACCGCAGCAGCACGCCGTCCCGCAGCACCCCCAGCACCGGGAAATTGATGCTGGAAAAGGCCCGAAAGCTCTTGGAGCGGGTCTTTTTGGCCCGGGTCCCCAGGATCACCTTCCCGTTAAAGACGATGGACACCCCCGGCACGTCCTCCGTGGCGCAGCGCAGGGCATCGGTGAGATTGATTTTGGAGTCGGTAGAGTCAAAGCCCATGGGCTTCTGGGCGCCAGTGAACACGATGGGCTTGGGGCTTTGCTGGATCATGTAGCTCAGCGCGGCGGCGGAATAGGCCATGGTATCGGTGCCGTGGGTGATGACAAAGCCGTCGTAGGCTTCGTAGTTCTCGCGGATGCACCGGCTCATGAGCTTCCAATGGTGGGGCCCCACGTTGGTGCTGTCCAGGTTCAGAAGCTGCAGGCACTCCACCTGGCAGATGCCGGACACCTGAGGAAGATGCTCCAGAAGCTGGCTGGTGGTCAGCTCCGGCGCAAGGCCGCTCTCCGTCACCGCGGAGGCGATGGTGCCGCCGGTGCCGATCATCAGAATCTTTTTCATGTGATTCACTCCAGTTCTCTATGTTCCAGGGCCGCCAGGCCGAACCGGGCCGCCAGGGCAATGCGACGCCGGGCCTCCTCGTCCGGGGCGCTGTCCCACTTTTGCCGCAGCGTGCGCAAAAAAAGCCCCCGCAGGGAATCCTCCCCTGCGCCGGCCCACACGTCGGCGGCCATACGGGTCTCGTCCCGCACCTCCAGGGCATAGAACCGCTCCCGCAGGGCGGACTCCACCGCCCGGACATTCACGGCGCCGTCCGCCTCACCGGTGAGGATGATGCGGTACAGGTCCCGCCGGGTATCGCCATGGACGGCCTGCTCCACCGCCTCCAGGGCCGTACGGCCGGTAACGTCCGCCTCCACGATCTCGTAGCGGCGGCGGGCAAAGGGGACGAACGACGCCTCTACAGCGCCGTCATCCGACACGGTGCCACACAGTACGCCCTTCTCCCCCGTCTCGTCAAAGCCCCGCCCCTCCGGGCAGCCGGGCCAGGCCCAGAGCGTTGCGCCGCAGCGCTGGGGCTCCATGCCCTTGTGGACATGTCCCAGCGCCAGATAGGCAAGGCCGCTCTGGGCGATGTCCTGGCGGGAAATGGGATCGTAGCGGCGGCGGGAGGGCTCCACCTCCCCGTGGAGGACGCCCAGGTGGACGCGGCCGTCCGCCGGGGCGGAAAAGCCCGCCAGCAGGCTCTCCGCCTGCTCAGGTCCGGTAAACGCCGCCCCGTGCACCACGGCGCCCAGCGCCGGGATCTCCACCGCTTCCATCTGTCCCGCCCGGAAAATGTGGACATTCTCCGGCCAGGCCACTGTGTCCCACAGCCCACCGGGCGTATAGAAATCATGGTTTCCCGGGGCGATGCAAACCAGCGCCTCCATGCGTCCAAGCTCTGAAGCCAACTGCTCAGCGGTATCCCGGTAGACGCTGCCGGAGTCCAGCAGGTCCCCGGCCAGCAGCACCAGGCGGATGCCCCGGGCGTTCACATAGTCCGCCATGCGCCCCAGCATGGCCCGGCTCTCCCGGCGCCGCTGGGCCGCCAGCTCCGGCGGCAGAGCGGAAAAGGGGCTGTCCAGATGGAAGTCGGCCCCGTGCAGAAACTGGAACATACCTTACGCCTGCTGCTCTTCCGGCCGCCAGCCCTTGCACACGTCCACCCACTCCACGAAGTTGGATGCGCACCGCTCCAGCTCCTCGCAGGTGAGCTCAATGGCGCTGTTGTCGCTGCCGGCAGCGGGGAACACCGTCTCAAACCGCTTGAGGGAGATGTCCAGATATACCTTCACGTCCTCCAGCAGGGCAAAGGGGCACACGCCTCCCACATCGTGACCGATGCGGTCGTGGGCCTCCTCAAAGGTGAGCATCTTGGCCTTGGTGTGGAAATAGGCCTTGTAGCGGCTGTTGTCCACCTTGGTGTCTCCCGCCACCACGATGATAATGGGCTGGTCGTCCACCTTGAAGCTCAGGCTCTTGGCGATGCGGGCGCCCTCCACGCCGACGGCCACCGCCGCCAGCTCCACTGTAGCAGAGGAGACGGAAAACTCCCGGATGCGTTCTTCCATGCCCAGAGGGCGGAAATATTCTCTGACTCTTTCGATCGACATATGCCTCTCTCCTGTTCGTTTGGATCTATCGTTGACTCAGCGCACGTCCACCCGCTCCACGGCGGTGCAAAGGCCTGTTGTGCTGTCCAGCGTGAAAATGGCGCCCTGGAGCTTGCAGGGCCCCTGGGGCGCCTGGTAGCGGCCCGGCAGGCCGCCCAGAAAGCCCTCCACCGACTGCTCGGGCCGGATGCCCAGCACGGATTCCACTGCCCCGGTCATGCCCAGGTCCGTGATATAGCCGGTGCCTTTGGGATATACCCGCTCGTCGGCGGTGGGCACATGGGTGTGGGTGCCCCACAGGGCGCTCACCCGCCCATCCAGATAGTAGCCCATGGCCAGCTTTTCGCTGGTGGCCTCCGCATGGAAGTCCACCAGAGTGAACGTAGCCTTGTCCTTTTCCAAAAGGCGGTCAGCGGCGGTAAAGGGGTTGTCCGCCCCCCAGGCCAGGTCACACCGGCCGATGAGGTTCATCACCCGGATCTGTACCGCCCCCAGGTCGTAGACGCCGCAGCCCCGGCCCGGCGTCCGGGCGGCGTAGTTGGCCGGACGCAGCAGCCAGGGGGCCTCGTCCAGGAGCGTGCCGATCTGGCTCTTTCCAAAGGCGTGGTTGCCCAGGGTCACCACGTCGGCGCCGGCGTCATAGATGCGCCAGGCCTGCTCCTCCGTCAGCCCCACACCGGCGGCATTTTCCCCGTTGACTACGGTAAAGGCAATATTTTTCAGCTTCTTCAGGGGGCGCAGGTGCCGCTCCAGGTGCCTGAGGCCCGGCTCCATCACCACGTCGCCCACCGCCAGAATGTGATATTCCATCAGCGCGCCTCCTCTTCCGGCAGCTCCAGGATCTCCGCCAGCTCCGCAAACGAGCGGATATGCCAGCGGGCACAGCTCTCCTCGTCCGCCTCCCCCTCCGGCGTGAAGCGGCAGCCGTCGACGCCTGCGCCCTTTGCTGCCAGCATGTCCAGCTCCCGGTCGCCTACCGCCAGCGTGCGGGCAGGGTCCAGGCCGTGGGTGGAGAGCAGATAGAGGTTTCCCGCCGGGCTGGGCTTTCGTTCAAACCGGGTACCAGCGGACACCACGTCCTGGAAATATCCCGTCAGTCCCGCGCCGGCCAGGTAGTCATGGACGGAGCCGCTGCGGTGGGTGAAGACGAAATTCCGCCCCCCTGCCGCCTGGAACCGGCGCAGCATCTCCTCCGCATGGGGAAAAGGCAGCGCCTTGGGCTGGCCGTGCTGGGTAACCCAGTCCCGGTACACCCGGTCCACCGTCTCCGCATCCATGCCCGCCTGGGCGGCACAGTAGTCCAGCACCTCTCCGCGGGAACGGGTAAAATGCGCCAGCAGATCCTCCAGGGGCAGCAGGACGCCCAGCGCCGCCATTACCGACTGCAGGTCCCGGCACATGGGCGGGTAAGTGTCAAACAGCGTCCCGTCAAAGTCCCAAATGATATTATCGTAGCGCATAACCATGCTCCTTTTCACTAATTGGGTATCAGTATAGCAAATCCACATTCTTTTCGCAAAGGCTTCTGAAAAATTTTTGCACCCCGTTGCCTTTCGCCCGTCGCTTGCTTATAATGGGGAGCGTGCAATAAGCAACACTGATTTCAGGAGGAGCCCCCATGGCAGTCAAGCTGGAGCTGTATCGCGTGTTCAAGGAGGTTGCCGAGACCGGCAACATCTCCGTGGCCGCCAAGAATCTCTATATTTCCCAGTCCGCGGTAAGTCAATCGGTCAAGCAGCTGGAAAACGCTCTGCAGGCCCGTCTGTTCGCCCGCAGTCCCCGGGGCGTCACCCTGACCGGGGAGGGCCAGATGCTCTATCAGTACGTCCGCAGCGCCCTGGGGCTCATCGCCACCGGTGAGGACAAGCTCTCCCAGGCCCAGCAGCTGCTGCTGGGCACGCTGGTCATCGGCGCCAGCGACACGGTCACCAGCTTCTTCCTCACCTCCTATCTGGACGAGTTCCACCGCCAGCACCCGGGCATCCGGCTCAAGATCGTCAGCGGCCGCAGCGCCAAGGTGCTCAGCCTGCTCAAGTCCGGTGCGGTGGATATCGCCTTTGCCTCCTCCCCGTCGGATAACGCTCTGGAGTGCTGGCCCTGCTTCGCCACCCACACGGCCTTTGTGGCCGGCAGCGGCTACCCCTGCGACTTCGGCCACCGCTACACCCGCCAGGAGATCGCCGCTTTCCCGCTGATCCTGCTGGAACGCAAGGCCAGCAGCCGGGTGTTTCTGGAGCAGGAATTTCTTAAAAGCGGCGTGTCCCTCACGCCGGAGATTGAGCTCTCTTCCCGGCAGCTGCTGGTGTCTCTGGCCAAGATCGGCCTGGGCGTGGCAGGCGTCACTCTGGAATTTGTCCAGGACGCCCTGGAGAGCGGGGACATCCGCCTTCTGAAAACCGATTTTGAGATCCCCAAGCGCAGCGTGGATATGTGCACGCTGCGGGACGTGGCCCCCACGGCAGCCGCCAGCGCCTTTATGGAGATGGTGCGCCGTGGACATGTGTGAGAGGTGCGCCGTGGAGACATTCATCCTGATCCTGGAGCTGGCGGGCACCATGGCCTTTGCCGCCTCCGGCGCCATCACCGCCCTGAAAAAGGGCATGGACCTGTTCGGCGTATGCATCCTGGGTCTGACCACCGCCGTGGGCGGCGGTGTCATCCGGGACGTGATCTTAGGCAACACCCCGCCGGCCACGTTCCTCAACCCCATCTACGCCTCCGTGGCACTGGTGACTTCTCTGGTGCTGTTTCTGCCCCGCATCCGGCATCTGCTCATGTGGGACCAGCGGCTCTATGACCTGTCCATGCTGATCCTGGACTCCCTGGGTCTTGGGATCTTCACCGTGGTGGGCATCCGCATCGCCTGGCGCTCCATGGCAGAGCCCCCGCTCTTTTTGCTGGTGTTCGTGGGCGTGGTCACCGGCGTAGGCGGCGGCGTGCTGCGGGATGTGATGGCCGGCGATACGCCGTACATCTTCGTCAAGCACATCTATGCCTGCGCCTCCCTGGCCGGCGCTCTGGCCTGTGCCATGCTGTGGCGCCCGGCAGGAGAAGTGGCCGCCATCCTCACCGGCGCGGGCGTGGTGGTGCTCATCCGCTTCCTCTCCGCCCACTATCGCTGGAATCTCCCCCGCGCACAGGACTAAGCAAAACTGCCCCGGACCGTCCGCCTTACGGCGTGTGGTCCGGGGCAGTTTTTTCTTCCTGGGGCAGCGCCCGGAAGTACTCCACAATGAAGCGCCGCAGCTGCCGCACCGGCTCGGGGTGGTAGGCGTCCTTTTTCCAGGACAGCACCAGCCGCAGGCACGGCACGCTCTCCGCAATGGGCAGCTCCCGGATGCCGGTCTTGTCCTGTGCCTGCAGGGTATAGACCGGCACGATGGCAAAGCCCATGCCCCGCTCCACCAGATTGCGGATCATGAGGGGGTCGTCGCTGTAAATGGGGCGGCGCACCCGCACGTCGAACTCATCCAGCACCTGCTGCAAGATGACGCTGATGAAGCGGTTGGGAGCAAGGCCGATCATGGGCTGGCCCGTCAGATCCCCCAGGCGCACCGCCTCCCCGGCGGCCAGGGGATGCTCCCGGGGCAGCCACACCCGGAACGGGTCCTCCACCAGCTCCACGCTGGAGTACTTGGGCGGGTGGATCAGCGTGGAGCCGATCATCAGGTCATACTCCTGGTTGCGGATCACATTGTTGTCGTTTTGCACCACGCTGACGGCAACATCCGGGCTGCGCTCATAAAACCGCGCCAGAAGGTCCGGCAGGAAGCTGGCCGCCGCGCGGGCCACCAGCCGCACCGGCTGGCGCTCCTGCTGGACGCCCCGCAGCTCCGCGCGGATGTCCCCCACGTGCTTGAGCACCTCCCCGGCCCGGGTCTGGAGCAGCGTACCGCTCTCCGTCAGCACGATGCTGCGGCCCCGCCGCTCGAAGAGCTTGGTGCCCAGTTCCTCCTCCAGCTGCCGGATGACCCGGCTGAGGGCCGGCTCCGACAAATTCAGTTCCCGGGCCGCCCGGGTCATATGTTCCATCTCCGCCACCTTGGCAAAATACCTTAATTGATACAGCTCCATGTTGTCCGCTCCTCAGGGATTTTTCTTCATTATAACATACTCCTGTCTCTTATACACATCTGACGCTGCCGACGACTAGTCGAGTG
>OWID01000824.1_pt1 | contig 10271 bp, 23 predicted proteins | sample 1732661 | NCBI WGS metagenome assembly OWID01 (sample SAMN05065739, study PRJEB22554) | human gut metagenome | biome: ENVO:2100002; feature: ENVO:00000062; material: ENVO:00002003 | host: Homo sapiens | place: USA
GCTCGGAGATGTGTATAAGAGACAGGTCATGAATTTTGACCCATTTAAAGTTTCTGAAATAAAAACAGATTTTTGCTTTTCAGAAACATATGAAATTACATTAAAAGAATTGAAAAAAATAGAAAAAATAGCTGATGAAATTGAAAGAAACGAAAGAAAAAAATATGAAAATGCTCTTAAAAAAGCAAAAGAAACAGGTAAACCACAAGTAATAAAAGTTACATCTGAATTTGTTGAAAGAGGAGATTCAGATATAGATAATATCGTAACTTATGTATATCCAGATGGCACAAAAAGAACAGAAAGAGGACCAGCTTATTAAAAGTATGAGGTTGATTATTACATCAACCTCTAGGAGGTAAAAATGGCAAAAATAAACGAAATATATAGAATGTATGATGCAAAATACAAAAATTTTTATACTAGAAAAGTAGTTATAGGAGGGGAAATATGAAAATATCAAAAAGAAAATGTTATGAAATCGCAAAACAATTTTGTGATTTGGAAGATGATTATTTAATGGGAATTATTTATAATAACGGAAATATAGAAATAGGAATGGTTATTTCTGATTTATTAAAAAGTAAGAAAGTTCTATACAGATATGATACTTGGCTTAGTAAGCCAAGTAAAAGAATGTTGGCTGAACATATTTATAGAATAATTGAAAATGAATGTAAAGAAAGCTAAGAGGCTTTAAGTCTCCTAGCTTTTTATTTTATACCACACAAACTTTTTTACAATCTGGTCTCCAATAAGGTGGGATTACTGGCATTTTTTTTAGATTAAATGTAAAATCTTCTGATTTGTTTTTACTTGTACTAGCATTTTGTTCGAGTATATCACTAATTTCATCAAAAGGAATATTTCTCATATTTTTATTTTCTTTATTTAACACACTTATATTATCTTTAATTTCTTCAAATTCCCAATATCTAATTTCTCCGTAACCTTGTGAAGGTTTTTTGCCAAGGTAAAAAATATAATTTTCTAATAAATATTTAATTCTTTCCATATCACCTCTAACATAGAAAGTCAAAGTCTTTACTGACTTTAAAACTATAGGTATATGATAATTTTTAAAGTATCCAGCTCCTAGGTCAACTCTATGTTTAGCTTTTCCAGTAAATTTTATTAGATCATCATTCTTTACATCAAACCTTTTGGACCAACTAGAAATAGTTTCTCTGTCATTTCCAAAACCATAACTTGTACAATAAACGCCATATTGCTTATCTAATATTGTTGATAGCATACTATCTATTTGTTCTTTTGTTCCGTACTTATTTGAACCAAAATAATAGTCATCTTTAAGTAAATCTTTGCACATTGCAGCACTTATAACAGAATCTAATATGATATCATCTATAGCACAAAGAGGGCTTCCTAAATGTGCTATTACTTTGAAGTTTTTAAACATATATTTTCAACCCCCTTTTAAATATAGTTCCTTATTTCAGGATAATGTTGAGCTAACTTTTCAAACTGCTCAGGATAATTTCTTTTTATAAATACTGCAGAACCTTGATTTAACAAATCTTTAGCAGTTAAATAACCTAGTCTTATCCAGCCTTCATCTGTGCAATTATATTTTAATCTAGTATCTACTTTTGAGTAAACAGGGTGAATAGGAGTATTATACATATAAGTTAATGCTGCAACGTCCTCTAGTTTATACCAAGCAAGAGGATAGCATATATTACAGAATGTAGGTACATTAGAAGTAAAAGTCATACCATGAGCTTTTACTGCTCTCATCCTTCTTCTACTTTCATATGCTCTTACACCTATAAAACTTAAATTTCTTTCGTAAGTATTTATACAATTTTCTATAGCATCAAAGAAATAACCTTGTTTACCGAATTGCTTTACAACAGAATCGTCCAAAACTTCAAAAGCAGATACTGGAGAAGTATCTAGAATAAGTTTTATTCCAGTTTGACTAGATACTTTTTCCATAGTTTCAATTGTTCCTGGATAAGATGCATCACTAACATGCCCCCACAATATAATATCTCCTTTATAATCTTTTATATCATGTTGTATTACATCAGCAATTAAAAAGGCCATTACAACACTATCTTTACCACCACTTAAACAAATATACGGTTTATCATATTTTAATAGTTGCTCTTTAACAATTTCTTTTGAGTTTTGTAATTTTCTGAGAAATTGATTAGAGGCAGACCATATTGAACCTATTTCTAAGAAATTATCAAGTGTCATTTTTATAATTTCCCTTCTAAATTTCTAAGCCATTCCCTTATTTCATCTTTGTTTTGTTCTAGATGATTATAATATAACTCAGAACCTTTTTTACCTTCATAAAATACTTCAACTTCACCATGTCCTGTAGCACTTTTACCACCTATAAAAGGCATTTCTTTGAATTTTTCTATTATAGATTCTAAGCAAGATTCTTCTATGTCATTAGAATTTTCTATTACAATTGAAGAAACTAAGTTAGTTCCAGCACTTAATGCTTGCATTTCATATTTCATTTGAACAGGATTATCTTTTTTATCCTTTTTATCTTCTGAATCTTTTATTAAATCATAATTAGTGCATTTTAGATCATCGTGTCTAGTATAGAATATTTCATCTAACATGTCATAAAAAGATATATTACTAGGTTTCCCTGTATACTCAGTTGTTTCTTGGCAAATAGGTTTGAAAATTCCAACTTTCATTTTACCTTCTGGAATTTGATCTCCAATTGCACTTCCAAATAAACTAAGTGGAGTACATAAACGTCTCATTTCTCTTTTTTCACCTATTTCACAAAAGCGCCCGCCTCCTGTAAGAGTTCCACCTGTGAAAAGTAAATAATATAATTTAGGATTTATGCCTTCTTCTGCTATGTCTATTTTTTCTAAGAAATCTCTCATTGCAATACGTCTCATAATTCCTCTAAAAGCATTTCCACTATAAACTGGTATATCTATAAATTCTCCGTTATATTCAAATTTCATACATCTAGCTACTTGCATAGTACCCATTCTTTCGTCCCCATAATGCATAAGCGGGCTTAACAATTTTAATGTTATATCTTTTTTCATTATCTAATCCTCCTTATTTGCAGCTGCTTCTTTTTCTCTTTGCATTTGTTCTTTTCTTATTTGATTTTGTAGTCTAAGTTTCAAAATTATAATTTGAGTTTCTGATCTAAAACATTTTAATATTTGTTTTTTTATATCTTCGCTCAATTCTGAAATTTCACTAATCATAGCAAATCTTAAACTTCTTACGTCCATTTTTCTACAAAGTTTTTCTACAAAAGTTTCATAACTAGTAGTAGTCATAGCAGTAGATTTTACTTTAGCTGTAAATTCATCCCAAATACCAAGTGCTCTGCTACCTTTTACTTTATCCCAATCTATTTGCGCCCAAATTTCAGATAATGTTGAAACACAATATTGTTGTATGTTTTTATCCATATTATTTTCCCCCTTTTTTAGATTGCTTTTTAAGAGCTTTTAATTTAGCTGCTTGTTCTTTTTGTTCTTTCTGTTTTTGTTTTATATATTCATTTCTACGTTCTGAATTTAGAATATATACAAGTAGCTCAAATTGATATGATTTTCTGTATTTTCTAAATAAAGTTTCATATTCGATAAATTTATCTAATCCAAATTGTTCAATAGCAATAGTTGAATAGTTTCTTGATAATATTTCATCTTTTGAAAATTGCAAATAAGCCTCATTAAGTTTGCCATACAAATATTTCATTTCTTTTACATCAAACAGAAATTCTTTGTCTTCTTGTCTTATATAATACTTCAAAGTGTCTTGATTAACTCTGCATCTGAAAGAATTATGTTTTTTAAATGATACAGTAATGCCTACTACGAATTCACCTTTTACATATTTATCTAGGTCAAATAAATAATTCTCTATATCGTTTTTCTTTAGCAAATACAGATTATCTTTATCCGCAACAAAGCTATTTTTTCTTAAATCAGCATTTTTTATAGTTGATGCACAATCTTGACAGCAATTATTACCATTTATATTTTTACAGAATTCAAAGTTTGTAAAATTACTACTGATAACTTTTTTTACAGGAATACCTTTTGTTATTTCACAACCACACAAAAAACAATTATCTTTTTCTTTAAGTTCTTTTACTTCAACTTTTTTACAGTGTTTAGCTAATATTTGTGTATTATTCACTTAATGTTACACCTCCTACTTGTCTTCTAATACAAGTTGAACGTTTCTTTACTATTTCAGCAATTTCCATAAAATACTCATCCCATGTTGGTCTCATAATTATTTCTCCTAATCATATCCATGTTCTTTTTTAAATTCAATAAACCATTTTCTTAAAGCTAAGTATTTTTCTTCTCTAGTATCCACTTCTTCTTTTGTAGGTTTTCTACCACAACTATGCTTATTACCTTCGGGACAATATCCTAATTTTTCACAGTTAGGAACTAAATATGTTTTGTATCTCGGCTCTATTTCTACTACTTGTTTGACCATTTCTTTTACTATTGTTCTAATTGGCAACTCTGCTCGTGTGCAAAGTCGTATATTTGCTAGATGCATTAAACATTCTAGGTTAACTGCTATATTACATTCTGTTGCTACTCCAATAGGTAATATTGTTCTAGCTATCTCATTAGCTTTTTCTCCTGTTATACCACCATCTTCTAAGAAAGTTTGTATATAGTTATATTGGGCATTAACTATATCTTCTTGGTCTTTTATTGTCTTAACCATATATGGACTATCTAGTAACTCTGGAGCTATATATATACTTACCTTTCCATCTTTATTACAATATCTTAAGCTTTGTACATTAGTTACAAATCCTTGTGTATGTCTTACTATCTGATCTACGCAATTTCCACACCAAACTGCTTTCCCATTTCTTCTTACAAATATTATATGGTTAGGAACATTTACACAATAAACTTGGCCTTCGTAATGTTTAACCATTTTATGTTTTTTCAATGATACATGAGGGTATTTATTTCTAGTGTTGAAACTTACATTGATAACATATCCTACATAATTACATTTTACTGTTTTGTTGCATATTTGTATTTTCTCACCAACCAAATTTTCATTTCTAGTGTATATCATTGCAGACCATCCTGCTAAAAAGCATAATTGTTGCAATTGATTAGCCAATATTTCGGAACAAGTATAAAATTTGCCACATCCATTTTTGTCTAAATGCCCATCTCCTCTGAAATATTCATTTAAGAAAATCTGAGCATATTCTTTATTAAATTCATCATATATATTTAATGGTATATATTTGTTAGATGCAGTCCCTAATTGTTTTAAAAATTTGCCTAATGTTAAACTATTAAATCTTATATCTCTATCTGTTACAGTTGGTGCAAATCCTAATTTTATTATTATGTCTTGTATATCTTCTTTTGTATGATTTTCTATATTTTTTTTACAATTTGTTTGTGATATTGAAATAACATATTTATTTTCTTTTTCGTTATAATATGTTGATCCATCAGATAAATACCATGCTAAAAATTTATAAAATGTTTTTCTATCTAATTCTAAATCTCCAGTATACATATTACAATCTCCACCATTATTTGTTTTTTTCTTATATGTATAACCTTTAATTTTATATATATTTGGTAAATTATTTATACCTTTATATTCAAATTCCTTTGTAAGTTTTATTCTATTTACATTTATATCCTTTATAGGTGTTAAATAAGTTTTATCCTTGTCTTTTCTAACATCATATTTTTTATAATACATATTATGGTTCTCAGTTATTGCAAGGTCGACATTTTCACTTTTAATAAAAAACATATTCCCATTATAGTTTTCCACTATTTTTTCTTTTATTTTATGAAATTCCACCTTTTTAGTTGTATCATTTAAAGTTGCTACTATTTCATCTTCTTTTATGTCTTTGATAAACTTCCAGCCTTCTAAGGTTAATATTTCAGTTTCTTCATCGTAACAACTTCTAGGTATATTTTTTAATTCAAATACCATGTATAGATGTCTACTTCCACTTAGATGTCCACTTTGTAAACAACTTTCTCCAACTTTTTCTGCATATTTAGTATTTGTGTTATAACAAACTGCACTAAAGCGCCCCTGTCTTTCTATAAAGTTTGAAACTTCATCTTTATTTATTAATTTTATATCAAAATCTTTTAGTGTAAACATATTATTTTTCCTCCCATTCTTCTAATTCTTTTCTCAAATGATTTAATTTTGCCCATGCATAGTTAAATTTTTCTGTTCTTTCAAATACATAATTTCCTTGATAATCTCTTGTGAATTTAATTTTTAACCATGATAAAGCTAATGCTAAATATGTACTTTTTACAATTTTCTTTTCCTTTGTATCTACAGGTTTAGTTTGTTTTATAGGTCCTTGGCCATTAAGTTGTCTACATTTCTTTTCGTCTGGATCTAAAAACATACATAAGTCATTAATTTTAGAACATTTTATTTGTTTCCCCACTTTTGTTGCATGTTTGCATTTCATAAATTTTAACTTCCTCCCTCATTTTACCTTTAGTTAAACAGCCACAATCTTTGCATTGACTGACTACTCCATAATCTATTTCTAAGAAGAACACCATACCCCCACAAAGAGGGCAGGCATTCTCTTTTCCTCCTAAGATTTTTCTCATGTTTTCACCACTTTATAGATTCTATTATCTCAAAATTGTTATTAAACTCTTCTTTGCTCATAATTAGTTGTATACCTTTCTTGAATATTCTGACTCTATTTCCAGTTATATATTGATATTCAAACTTTTTACCTCGTCCAAAATTAAGCTGATTTATTTTTTTAGATACATTCTTTTTCAATTTACATTTTCCTGTTTCTATATTGCATCATCTCCTACATGCATAATCTACTTACTATCCACAAACTTATAACCACTATGATTATTGCATCTGCTATTGCTCTATTCATGTTTTTCTCCTTTTATTTCCCATTCTTCTGGAATAGCTACCTCTTGGCAACTATATCCTAATACCTTAGATATTGAGCAACCTTCACAGTCATCTTGTTTAGTACATTCTTTTTTTATTGTTAGTAATGCTTGCTTTACTTCTTCCATTTATTTCAATATCCTCCCTACTAATTCAAAATATTCTATGTCTAAATCCTTATCCATAACATTTACTATTAATTCTATCTGTCTTTTTGCACAGTATTCTGTTAATGATAAAATGCATCTAATATCAAATTTATCATTATCTATTACTAGTTCTACCCCTTCACATGGTTTAACTATTTCATCAAAATTTACTAAATGTAATTTATCAGCATATAGCAATATATTCATTATTCTTCCTCCAATAAGTTTTTATTCTCGTACACATTTCCTATAATTTTATTTTCTGCAGTAGAGAATATAGAAATAAGTCTAACGTTATATCCTTCTTTTGATTGTATATACCAACTTGCTTTGCGATATATAACCGCTCCAATTATATGATTTAATCCTCTAGTTGTTTCTACTATGTCACCTTCACATATTTCTATATCATTAATATCTTTGTATCCTGTATATTCTCCGATGCTTTCTCCGTCTACTTCAAAGAATCCTCGGTAATTATGTACTAAATATGTTTCTAGATCATCATTGTATTCTGCTCCGAAACCTTTTATCCATTGGCCTTCATCTAAAGAATAGCCTCTTACTTTCATTTCTCTCATTATTGATTTTTCCCCTTTTCTTTGAATTTTTCTACAACTTCATCACCTAAGTAATATATGACGAATAGTAAAGCTCCTATTGTAAAAAATCCTATTATTACTTCTAAAATGGTCGTTATTATTTCACATTTTATAAAAATCATAAAACCCATCGTAATGGTAAAAACTATAGCTATTGCATATAATAAAAGTCTTATAGCACCGACTATTATTTTTATGATTATTTCTAATACATTTTTCATAAATTTCTCCCTAAAATGTTTTTTTACTCATTCTTCCAGCAAAATAAATTAAGAAAAATCCTAATGTTACCATTAACCATTTTAAAGTATATAAACTCGGATTTCCTGCAGTTATATATACAATTGCATATCCAATTACCAATAATAACATGTACATATTTATCATCTCCTTTATATTTTGTGTTTAGTATTGTTTCTTTTCTTCTTGTTCTATTTTTATTTCTATATTTGTTATTGCATATTCCATGGCTTTTTGTGGAGTTAAATTATATTTTTTAATATATTCCCTAGCCAGTTCTACAATTTCATTCACTCTGCTTAATAGCAAAGCTTATCACCCCCTTTTTAGTACTTGTAATTCTTCAAGTTTCTTACAATCAACATACTTGCATTTATCTTTACAGTTATGTTTTATAATCGTTCCTTCTCCATATGCTCCTACTATTTGTGGTCCTAAATAGTTGCTGCAGTATTTATCGCCAGTTTCTTTTTTAAAGTATTTACATTTCATTGATATCACCTAATTTTCTGTTATATCAACTATAGCTGCTACTTCTGATAATCTTATAAGAAATGCTCCTTCTTGAATAGCTAATTCATCAGGAATTTTCTCTGTTGTATTCATTGCTAACGCTAATCGTTCTATAACTTTATCTCCACTTATATTTACCTCAAATTCCTTACCACTTTTTAGGATAAATCTAAATTTTCTGTATTGCTCTGCCATATACTTACCCCCTATTTTCCAGTTTTTTTGCGATTCTGTTTTGTTTATATGCTATCCACTTTTGTACTTCTAAAGCATCAATATCATATAATTCTTTAAGCCATTCAATTCCTATTAGTACATCAGCTATTTCCTCTGCCATGTTGTCAGCATCCAATTTGCCTCGTTTTGCTTTGCTTATTGCTTGAATTAATTCTGCACATTCTTCCATTGCGATAGTTGTAAATAATTCCTCATTTTCTGATGCCTTCATGAAGTATTTTATTGTATTTTCTTTTTTATCCATTTTTCTCCCCCTTTCAATGCATCTTGGCCAAATAAAGCCACCGCCATTTTTTCGATTATTTTCTTTTTAATGTAATGTACATTTGCTATTGTACAATCAAACTCCTCGGCAATATCTTTAAGAGTTTTTTCTTCAAAGTAAATATATTTAAATATCTTTCTTTGTTTTTCACTCATGCTTTTAAATACTTCTGATATCACCTTTCTGTTTTTTTTATGCTCAAATATATCTCCCTCAACTTTTGCAATTAAATCATCTATTCTTATAACTTCATTTTCTATAGGTCTATTAATTGCATGAGTTGGAGAAGATTTAACCATATCATTACAAACTGCCTTTATCGCCCCCCTATCTCCGTCCTTTATCTTTTTTATATGTTCTTCCTTTTGCTGTATATAGATAGTTATAAATTTCATGTTTTTTAAAATCATTTCTGTTTCTTCCATAACATCTTTATTCAAACATTCCACCTCATTATTTTTATATTGTAGATAAAATAATTTTATTGAATGTTTATAGCATTTTCTTGAACTCCCAACCTCTTTCGATTAACTTTGCTATATGTTTTATTCGACCTTCTTCTAAGAGATTAATTAACCCCATTTTGTCTAAAAGCCCTAAAGATGCTTGAATCATATCAAAGAATTCTTCGATTATATGTTCTTTTTCTTCATTTGTTCCACTTTCTGCTTCGAATTTTGCTACCGCTCCAATAAATTCAGCTTGTTCTTCTGTTACTTTCATCATTTGTTCTATAGTAGAAAGATGATTTTCAGCTAGAAGAGGCATTATATATTTGTTGTATTCTATTTTTTTGTACTCTTCTTTATAACACTCATCGCATATTCCAAAGAAGTCTCCAATAGTTTGAGGATCTTCATATTCTCTATTGCATTCTTTGCACTTCTTCATAATCAACCTCCCAGTCTAAAAAGTAATTTAAACAATCTTTGCAACTTTTAAATTTTGTACAATTTTTTATATAAAAATCACTTTTACATAAGTCTATTTGTATTAAATCAGTTATAACATCACAAGAGCTTTTTAAGTTTTCAACTAAATATTTAAATACCTGGTCTTTATCACTCTCTATTCTGCCTTTACTCATAAGAGCTACGTATTGAAAAATTTTCACTTTATCACCATCCTCTAACTCCAGCATATTGAACTTCTTTCGTCTTTAACTCTTTTAAATATGCATCTAGCTCATTTGGATTAAGTTTATAAACTTTAATTGTATTTCCATTAGTTTTTTCTAATTTTTGTACTTTTGGTACAAATGCATTTTTAATACTGTCTCTTATACACATCTGACGCTGCCGACGACTAGTCGAGTGTAGA
>OWID01000827.1_pt1 | contig 10228 bp, 9 predicted proteins | sample 1732661 | NCBI WGS metagenome assembly OWID01 (sample SAMN05065739, study PRJEB22554) | human gut metagenome | biome: ENVO:2100002; feature: ENVO:00000062; material: ENVO:00002003 | host: Homo sapiens | place: USA
GAGATAGGCTCCGGTCTCGTGGGCTCGGAGATGTGTATAAGAGACAGATATATAGCTTTAGTGGTAATTAAAAGCCCTTTCTTGCTATTTGAACCTACACTTCGATTAATATACAACAAGACTTTCTCGTTAGGTGCGAGTTCTCCAGAGGCATCACAAATTTCTGCATATGTAGAAATTTTGTCATTCCTCTCACTTTCTTGCAAGGTTTCAAACAAAACTAAATCCTCTTTGAACGGACTTACAATACGTTTTTCATCTATCAATGTTTGTATAACAGCAGTGTACCCGCTTGATAGGCTTTTATCGACTGTAGCAGAAATGTAAAAATCATTGTAATCTGAAAATGAACCATCAAATTCTGTGGCTTTTTGCACAATTTCGTAGTTACTTTCCAGAAATTCCCGTTCAGCCTTTTCTGCGGCTTCTTCCTCTCTTTTGTATATAATCCTTTTCTCTATTTTCTCCGCAATATCCTTTTTTCCAAAGAAGTTCGCAAATCTAAGAAGGTTGCCGTCATCATCCCCAAACTTTTCATATGCAAACAAATATAACTCGTCATAATAGGCTGCGTCATTCATCATAGTTTCAACAAGAGCCTTTTTTTGCTGACAGTCAGGAATGACATTATCTTTTATATTTTGCATGATTGCTTTTACTTTCAAAAGCCGTTCATTATTAAATGGATTTGCTATTGCTTGTCCATTGCAAGAAATCAAAATTTCTTCAAGCACATCTGTTCCTATGAGAAAGTCATTTTTCAATGCATTCCTTAGAAAAGTTATAGTTTCTTTTGACGAAAACAATCTATCACATAGGATATCTGCACCCAATTTCGAAACCGCATTCCCCAGTAAATTGCCAACCGAATATAATGCTCCGGTTGCCAAATTCGCAGCTCCAGCCATTGCAATACCTTTGGCAGCTCCACCTATACCAAAGCCGCCTCCAACGAAACGTCCTCGATTTGCCTTAGCAAATTCTCGAGACCGTTTTGCATTTTCCTGATCACCACGGATTTCACAATATTGAGCATATACCTCTGCACATGCATTAATGTAATTTGTCGCATATTTTTTATAGATAGCAATTACCCTTGTCCGGTCATACTCATAGATTTCAAACGACTGCAAACATTCCAAAATATAGTCAACCGCACCTTTTAAATATATTGAGAACAAATCACTTGCTGCCTTGCGCTGAGCCACAGGAACAGAGCCATATGTTTTATAGATTGAATAGAATGGGCTCTCATTTGCCTGTATTCCCAAATGTTCCATTGCGATACAATAAACTCTTTTAGGGACTAACGAAGGACTATCAGGTGAAATGATTTGACCGTATAGTTCTAATTTATCCATAATACTACTCCTTTCGCTTATGCATAGTAAGAATTATATATCGAATACCTTAAATTTCAGCGTTTAAATTATACCCCAAAAGTTCTTTTGTTTCAACCCTGTAAGTTTATTTATAGATACAACTCTCCGGGGTATGCTAAATCAAAACACCGGAGGAAAAGTTATGGACTGGACAGCGGTTGGAAGCAGAATACGAAAGCAACGGGAATATTTGGGCTATACTCGAGAGCAGCTTGCCGAGCAACTGGACGTGAGCACAAAGTTCTGCTCTGACATTGAATTGGGTGTCAAGGGAATGTCCATTCCAACCCTGTGTAAAATAGCCCGGATTTTACGATTATCGACAGATTACATTCTGTTTGGAACTTTGGAACAAAGCGGTGCTGAACCCTTGGAATTACTGCTGAAAAGCTGTTCCAAGGCAGAGCGGCACTATGCCGAACAGCTCCTAAAAACCTTTTTAATCGCTATGGATGCCAAAAAAGATTCGCCCTGAATGGACGAATCTTTTTTGGCGCTCGTAAGCCTGTCACAGCTCACCACAGTATAGAAATTCCTCCAGCTCTTCCGCCGAGAATCCCATAGCCGCCAGTCTGTCGATAGCCTCAGGGGTATATCCAAAGGCGGAGGCTACGGACTTGACTTCCTCCAAATAGGAATCCGGCATAGAAAGTGTGGGTATGGCAGTCCTTTTCGTGCCTCTGTATGGATATGACCACATCGGGCCAAACCAGCCGGAGAACAAATGGGAATCATCAAACTGGCTCCGGGTGAGGTTCCCTGCTCTGTCAATTCGCAGAATCTCTCCGCTGTCCGCTCTGATTTTTACTGCCTTTTTGGGTGATAACCGCAACTTGGGCAAGGCCATCCGCATGATCTCCTCCGTGGAGGTATAGAGATACAGACCCAACACCGGAAAATGATACAGGCACATGGGGTTGTCCCCTTTGACAAGATACAGATTATTTCGCTGATCCAGCACCGTAAATGTAAAAGAACCCTCAACCTGTTCAGCCATATACCGGAGGCTGTCAGGGTTGAGGGCTTTTTTCTGCTCAATGAGCCGAACGGCAATGTAGCTGTCCGTTTCGATCTTTGTCTTGGGCAGGCTGAGGGAACGGCGCAGGTATCCATCATTATGTAGAACTCCGTTATGCGCCAACGCAAATACTCCCTCTTTCGTGCTCCCGAGAAACGGATGGTTGTTGTAGTTTTTTCCGGCGCTCCCTTGGGTTGTCATGCGTGTATGCCCCATAATGACTTGAGCATCCTCCGGGATACGGAAGCGTATCCTATGGCCGGGAAGAGGCCGCTTATAGATGGTGAGCTTTCCATGACTGTTATATGCGATTCCGGTTGCGTCGGTTCCTCTGGCCTCACATACCGTTGCCAAAACAGAAGTCATTCGGTTTTTCTGCTCTGCGGTCAAGCTGTGGCCGTAGTCAATGATTCCAAATAAACAGCACATCAGATTTCCTCCTCTGCCGCCACAACATCGTTCACATAGATGCGCCGCTCCTTCAAATACTGTACCAGCTCCGGGGCCTGACAGCCGGAGACGAAGGTAGACCAAGACATATTTTTGACTTCTTCATCGGACAAACAAATCGCCACCTCACAGATCCGCTCAACGAGCTGCAAGGTGGCGATCAGTGTATTCAGTTTTAATGTCCCTCGGAACATCCGAAATTCGATCGTGCTGTCATTCTGGAGGTTGACACAGGTATAGCGGCCTCCATGGTAGCCTTTCTTGGCGTGCTCCAGTATTTCTCTGGGCTGCTCCTTGTAGCCGTACCGGGCAGCCCATCGGTCAAGCTGTCGCTGGGTGCGGCGGCTGAATTTCAGCAGCTCTTCCCAATGCTTTTCGAAGAAGTACAGGACACGGGCAATGCACGCCTCCTGCTCGTCCTCTGTACTGCCAAAGGCGTTCCGGTTCACATGGACGTGAAGGCCGCATGTCCCCGCCTGATGGCTTTTATAGCCCATTGTAACGGCCTTGTGCAGTATGTCCGCCCAAGCCATCCCTTCCCGGTGGTAGTCCAGTGTCATAGGGTGGGTGACAATTTCAAACCCCTCCTCCAGAGAACCGTCATGCTTGCAATAGATGTGCTCATAGCTGCGGTTGGCAATGCTCAACAATTCTGTGGCATTGCTGGAGGATTCTCCGCCATCATTAATCTCCAGTTCTACTCCCATGTACCTGCTTCCCTTTCCATAAAAGATAGGATCAGGCTTGTAGTAGTAATCCTGAATCCCCCTCTGCACCAGAGAACGGGAATTACAGGTATGGCAAAGCGGTTCTTCCTCGTCCGGGTCATCCTCTGAATAGTGGGCATCATCCATGTGCAGCAGAGCACCACACCGGACACAGTTGGTATAACTCCGGTCATAGCAGGGTTGGCAGAGAGGGACATCTTCATCCCCGGCATTACTGTCATTCCACAGTCGTTCTCCGCACGTGTTGCAAACAACGGTTTCCGAATCCAGACAAAAGCGGCATAGTGACTGGCCGTTGAACTCGGTGCGCTGCTCCGCTGGGAACCGCTCTCCACAGCAATCACAAGTAAACTCTTCTTTCCTCATAGCTCAATCCTCCTGATTTAGAAAGTAGTCAATGGCGGTGCATAGCAGCGCCGCCATTGTAGTGAGGATGATGCCCACGATTTTCTCACGGGCATCCCTCCTCTGATCCTCAGTCACCCCATAGTGCAAACCCGCCGCAGCAACAGATCCACCAGTTCAGAAATAATTGTGCGGATCACAGCAAGAAGCATATTCAGCATGGTTTCCCCTCCTTTCATCCAAAAGCATAAAAAGCGCCGGGATTTAACGATGGGTAAAACCATCGTTAAATCCCGGCGTTCTATGAAAATAATATATGAATGATGGAGACAAGAAAAGCAAACAAGGAGCTAAATAATCAACTGACAATTGAATTTGGAGGCTAAAGTTATGAAAAATGATAATCTATTTGATGTGCTGGAAAATCAAAAACAAGAGGCGCTTCCCGTCATACTCACCCCAACTGAAGCGATGGATATCTTAGGTGTTGGAAAAAATACAATATATCAACTGCTCAACACCGGAGCACTTCACGGCATTAGAATCGGGAGAACATGGAGAATCCCCCTTTCATTTATTGAAATCCTGGTGAAATAGATGTATTCTAATCGTAAATTACCAACTATCGGGAGGGGAATTTCATGACACCAGAAGTATGCTCGCTGGAAGACATATTGCAAAGGGTTCGAGACGATGGCAATGCGAGCAAAGAGCTGAACGGAATCTTTGTGGATATCTTACAAAGCCTGGGGATTTCACCCGGTGCACTTCAAAACAACAATGGACGCTATATATTTGCCGGCGAAGACTGTGATTTTATATATCGCATCCTTTCACATTATACAGAGCAACCTTTTGTCAATATTCGAAAGCACAGATTTCAAGACGTTGATCTATCGTTCTTCGAGCAAATGTTTGGCGTTTTAAAGCGCTCTATGGCACTTTCTGGAAAATCCTTTGACGAGATCAATGTTGCTCTTATCGTAATGGATGATAAGATAGAATACAGCAGACTCGTTTTACAATCAAAGCTCCGGAATTTTATGGATGAATTTGGAAATAAATCTATTGAGAAACTCTATTGTGCCAATTATATTACGCTGGATGACAGACTCACGCTGATTGATTACATGATCGATCAAATATTGATCTCTCATGCCAATCAATTACTTCCCTTTGTGGATGATGTGATAGACTACTTCAGAGACGAGAGAATCGACGAAGCTTCTTCCAGTGCACTTGATCGTGATCCGATCGGAAGCGATCGAATCATTCATGCGGACAATCAAATTTTTGAAGCCGTAAAGGAAGCCTTACCTGATACCCCCGATCGATTCATTGATACCTCTGCAACAGCTCAACTTGGTGATCTATCAAAAAAGATCCATGCCATTGAAGCATATCGGAAAAAGCAGAAGAAAATACAGAAAGACTTCGATAAATGCCATAACATAAATGATGCAGGAAGACACATCGATGATGAAAAATATCATAGATCGTCTCAATCGATTCTGAAAGAGGCGCTAAATGAGCTCCGATCTGGCGAGAACAAAACAGAATAGCCCACTCCACTGAGTTCAACGCCAAGAAGCTGCGGAGTCCAGGATTTTCTACAATAGAAGGCCCCGGACTCCGTAGCTTCTTAGTCATTTGCCCCCTAAATCTCACCCCCTAATTTGGGGGATACATGTCGCTATACTCGTGCTATGATACGCTCAAGTCCCCGGGCAACCAAACCATATGAAAAGGAGTGTATCATTATGTCTTTCGACTTTAATGACAACGACATGATCGGAAACGGCTGTTCTGACGAGGAACTGGACCGACTCACCACTTGGCTGAATGAAGGCAGCATCTTCGACGGCCAAGACGATGATCCAGCCAGCCTCTGGAGCATGATAAAGGAGAACGAAGAAGAAGAGCGCCGATTCTACGGAATCCCTGACCAGCCTACGCCCCAGCCGCCACCGGAGGAACCTTCTCCGGTGGCAAAAAGCCCCCGCAAGCGGGCTAACTTCTTCGCTGAGCTCGTCGCTCTGCTCATACGAATCAGATTGTTCCTCGTTACAAGGGAGGACGGTCAGGTGTTTGTCTATGAAGAGAATTGTGGCCTGTATCAGCCCATTCCCCGCCTGAACTCTTTTCTTGTAAACTTCTTTGACGAGCGCACCAAACGGAGTTTGCTGGCTCATGACGTTCGTGAGATTGCGGAACGTCTAACATGGGTTGAGGAAATCCAGTGTGGGCGGGACAGCTTCAACCAAGATCCGTTTCTAATCAACCTCAAAAACGGGGTGTTCTGTGTGGACACAGGCATACTCTTGGAGCACTCCCCCAGGTTCCGCTTTACTTACCAAGTGGAAGCCGAGTACCTTGAAAATCAAGATGACATTCATTGTCCTGCGTTTGAGCTGTTCTGCCAGTCCTCGCTGGACGGAGACGCAGATAAACGCCAACTGCTCCTAGAGTTTATTGGTTACATCTGCTCAGACAGCAATGCGGGAAAGTGCGCCTTATTCCTAAAGGGGCAGCCCAACACGGGAAAAAGCGTGATTTCAGAGTTCATCACACGGCTATTTGACCCTGCGCTGGTGTCCAACATCCCGCTTCATCAGCTTGGGGATCGTTTCTTCCGGGCAGAATTAGCCGGGAAGAAACTGAACGTGGCTGGAGAGATCGCTGGCCGTGCCTTGCGTGACATCTCCATTTTCAAAAGCATCACTGGAAATGATCGGATCACAGGCGAGTTTAAGGGCCGAGATCCCTTCTATTTTACCTCCAGATGCAAGCTGCTGTTCTCTGGCAATACGCTGCCCCAGACCACTGAGGCCGATGCCACAGCCGCCTACGCCAACCGGATCAAGGTACTGCTCTTTAACCAAAGTGTGCCGCCGGAAAAGCAGGACAAATGGCTGCCCGACAAGCTGTGGGATGAACGCAATTCTATCGTGACACTTGCGCTTCAAGCCTACCAAGAATTGGTCGAGCGAAATTTCCGTTTCACTCTGCCTGCTGATTCCAAACTATTCGTGGAGTCCTTTGCCCTTCGTGGCAACGTCTTGGGAGGCTTTCTGGAAGAGTGCTGTGTATGTGAGCCGGGGGCTCGGGTATTTAACACAGAACTCTATGCCGCTTTTGCTGCTTTTTGTAAGCGCAATGGCGTGAACTGTATTCCACGAAAGCAATTTTACGAATTGCTCTCCGGCATCCCTTATGTAGCTGCTAAACGGCTGCGGATTGGAACAGAGAACCGCCAAGGACACGAGGGTATCCGCCTAAGAGAATTTGGCGCCCTCGGAACTGCGGAACCCGCACCCCAATCGCTTGGTACACAAGGCTTCCAGCGTTCCAGCGATTTAGACCCGCATATCATTGACAGGAGGGAATCGTAAATGCGCAAGCGGTCACAAGCTGAGCAGCTATCCCTCTTTCTGACCCCGGATCAGGCCAGTAGAATAAGCGGCCTTGGGGTCAACCGAATTCGTCGGCTCATGGAAGATAGACAGCTTGAATACCTGCCTGTCGGCAACCGTAAACTGACAACGATTGAGGCATTGCAGGATTATTACCAGCGTGCCAAAATCGCCGCAACCTGATTATAGCCGAACAACGAGCTGTAATCAACAGCAAAGGCCGCCAGAATCCAGTAATCTGGATTCTGGCGGCCTTACCAAAGAAATTAGAGCAGGAGGAATTTAGCCATGGCAATCACAGAGAGAAGCGTTAAAAACAGGCGTAACAGCTCCGGTGAACTGACCGGAAGGGCTGGGACTGTGTATGATGTAAACATCAAGTACAAATCAGAGGGAAAAAGCAAGACCTATTCCCGCAAGGGGTTCCCCACCAGAAAAGAGGCCGTGCAGCACGAGGCAGATATGAAAGCGAAACTTACCAATCCGTCCTATGTCCCGCCCTCTGCCGAGCAGCGCAAGCTGACGGTGCGGGAGTATATGACGGAGTGGCTGGAGCGGCATGGCGCTGCCAATCTTCGTCCAAGCACTCATGCCAGCTATCAAAGCCATATGAAAAACCATATCTTCCCTTATGTTGGGGACACCTTTCTCAACCAGCTATCCCCGGCCATGCTGGATGATATGTACCGCCAGCTCTCTGAAAAAGGGCTGTCTCCCTCTTCGGTCAAATACGCCCATCGAATTATGGGGGTATCTCTGGAGCACGCTCGGCGGTATCACTACATCAGCAGCAATCCTGCAAGGGACATACTCACCAAGTTTGGCAAGCAGGGCAAAACCCCAGATCCGTACACTGTGGAACAGATGCGCCAGCTATTGGCCCACGTGACCGGGACAGAATGGGAGCTGATTGTGATATTAGGTGTGCTGTATGGACTGCGCCTGAGTGAGATTATCGGCCTTCGCTGGCGCAACGTCCGTCTGGATGAAAACAGCTTCGGTGTAGTGGAGCAGCTTCCGTTTGATGTTCCCGCCGACACCACCACAATCTCGGAAATGGCTCCGGTCAAGTCCAGCGAACGTACCCTTCCAATCACGCCACTCACGAAGTCCTATTTTGAGCGGCATTTAGCTCTTCAAAATGAGCAGAAGCGGTTTGCCGGATTATCAGGAGAAATTTACTATGACAACGATTTGGTATTTGCCAAGCCAAACGGTGCTCCCAAGCGGCGGGAGCGCATTTCTGCAAACTTCGGCCAGCTACTTCGGCACTCCGGTATGCCTCACATGCGTTTCCATGATTTAAGGCACACAGCGGCTACCAATATGCATCAGTTAACCGGAGACTTCTACACAATAGGGCAAATTTTAGGGCACAGCTTAAAAGGAATCGGTATCCAACTCCAGCTATCCAACAACTTAGAGGCTGTCACCGCTCAATATGTGGATGTGCGGATGGAGCGCAAATTATTGGTGCTGAATACCTATCACCAGTCAGTGCTTGGAGAGAGCGCAGAATAAGGCCCTCAAAAAATGGGAGGCTGTAAAACAGCCTCCCATTTTTTGAGGGTGCCGCAGCGTCGCAACGCTGCGAATCCTTTTTTGCCGATACAGCACAAGCTATATTTTCACGCAGCCTTTTACAGCTTTATTTTGAAGTGCCGGGCACCATTTGGGCACCACAACACGAAATTTCTGTATACGATATTCACCTGTTGGGCACCACAAGCCCGGCACCATGGGCACCATTTCGCAGATTTCCTCTCTTAGACCGAGAAACGGGCAAAAAAGAAATCCCTTGAAACCATTGAGGCTCAAGGGATTTGTGGCGGAAGCGGTGGGATTCGAACCCACGTGCCCTTGCGGACAACTTGATTTCGAGTCAAGCTCGTTACGACCACTTCGATACGCTTCCGTATAGAATATTCAATTTATGCAATCCTGTCACATGATTTCGAGTCGGCCCCGTTATGACCACTTGGATACCGCTGCAACTGGCTGTGGGCGGGTAGCGTCACAAAGCCACAATCACTGTATTGATTAGAATACCCTATTTTTGTGCGCTTGTCAATATTGCAGGGGCGTGTAAAATAGTTTATAATCTTATTCAGAAGCATTGAAACCGTGCATTGGACGGAAGGGAGTACCATGGAAGAATTAAAACGACGGATTTTAAGCGATGCGGTGGTCGGCGAGGGGGACATCATCCACGTGGACATGTTCCTCAATCACTGTATGGATATAAATCTGATGGAGCACATGGGAAACGCACTGGCAAAGCGTTTCCGGGGTGTGAGGATCACCAAGGTACTGACTGCGGAAAGCTCCGGTATCGCCTTGGCCTGTTTTGTAGCACGAGCTCTGGATGTCCCGGCGGTCTATGCGAAGAAGTTCCAGACCGGGTACATCGATCCGGAGGTCTACTCGGCCGAAACCCACTCCTTCTCTCTGGAGAAGTCCTATACCCTGCGGGTCTCTAAAAAATACCTGGACGGGGACGACGTGGTTCTTCTGGTAGACGATATCCTCTCCAATGGGCAGGCCATTCTGAGCCTGCTGGAACTCGTCTCCAAGGCGGGCGGCGAGGTGGCCGGCGTGGGCGTGGCCATCGAAAAGGCCATGCGGGACGGCGGCCGTGTTCTGCGGCGGATGGGCATCCGGGTGGAGGCCCTCGCCACGGTGGAGCACATCGAGGGTGACCGTATCATTCTGAAAGATTGAGGAATCGGGAAACATGGCAGACGAAGCACAGCTTGACGCAATTGCAAGGGCAAACGCCTTTGCCGTCTATAACGGTATCACGACCCATCAAACTGGGGACGGCACGGCGGAGGCCATCCTGGAGCTGTCTCTTATACACATCTCCGAGCCCACGAGACCGGAGCCTATCTC
>OWID01000828.1_pt1 | contig 10221 bp, 9 predicted proteins | sample 1732661 | NCBI WGS metagenome assembly OWID01 (sample SAMN05065739, study PRJEB22554) | human gut metagenome | biome: ENVO:2100002; feature: ENVO:00000062; material: ENVO:00002003 | host: Homo sapiens | place: USA
ATAAGAGACAGGCACTCCTCCGGCACTTCCAGGGCACAGGGCACGGAGACCTGCCGCTGGGCGGCGTAGAGTGCGCCGTCCTCGCCGGTGTAGAGAACGTTCACCTCCGCCTGGGCGGTGAGGATGAGCTTCTCCCCTTCCCGGCTACGGACCACCTGGCCCACCGCCAGGCGGCAGTCGGTGACCTCCCGGACCGCCGTTCCGGTCTCCCAGATTTCCCGGGCGTTCTGACTGCGGATGCCGCCGTCCCCCCGCCGTGCCATAGGATAGGTCTCCCACCGGGCGTTCAGGGGCCGGCCGGTGCTGTACGCGTCGGCCAGGACCTCCAGCGTCCGGGGTTCCCGGATCACCGCCTGGGCCACCAGGTCCAGGGAGGCAGTCACCGTCCGCCCCTCCCCGCCGGTCAGGGCACAGTCCCCGCCGGAGAGGGTGAGGAGAATGTCGCAGTCGGCTCCCTCCCCCACGCCGGAGACCTCCATGATCTGGGAGAAAGGCAGTTCTCCTCCCGCGGCATACACACCGTCGTCCTCCCCGCGGTAGAGCAGACTGACATCGGCGCTCCCCTTAAAGATAAGCTTGTTTCCGATGATCTTGGACTCCCCCCGGCAGAGGACGATCCGGCTTTTCAGCAGCTCTGCGGCGGCGGGTTTGCTGGCGGAGAGGGCTACCTCTTCGGAGAGGGAGAAGGGCTTTTCCTGGACACAGGCGGTGAGGTAGACCTCCTGGGTCTCGGTGAGCTGTTCCACGCTCCGTTCCGCGGCGTCCGGCACCTGACTGCAAATACTTTCCGCCATGGGGGAAAAGACGGTCACATCCACCGCCGCCTCCGCCCGCACCAGTACTTTTCTGGGATTGACCGCCCGGGTGTCGGCCCGGCGGAGCCGGGCACAGGCCGTCACCGAGCAGCCTGGGCCGATGTCCTTTCCCTCCGCGCAGGCGCGGAAGGGGATGGAAACCTCCAGGTGCCGCATCCCGCTCTCTCCGTCAGGCAGATAAAGGACGCAGGCCCGGATCGTCCCTGTCAGCTCCACTCTGCCCTCCATGGCCTCTTTGCTCCGCAGCAGGACCTTGCCGTCGGTCTCCACCACGCGAAGGATATCGGGGCAGGCGTCCGGGACGATCATCTCCAGAGTCTCCTCCTGGAAAAGTGTCGTGTCCAGCAGGGCCTCGTATCCGTTCAGCTGCGTCCTGTCCAGTTCTAATTCCATAAGCGCGTTCCACTCCTTGTACAGGCATCCCGCCTCGTTTCTTCTGTGCATCTATATGTCCCCGGCGGGTGGGGTATGCCTGACAGCCGGGCAAAAAAGAGGGGAGGACAATTTGTCCTCCCCTCCACAGCTCACTTGACCCCAAAAATGCTCTTTAGGATCCCCCGCAGGGCTTTGGGCGACTTCACCACCACGATCTTCAACGCCGCTCACCCCCCTCCAGAAGGTCCCGGATGTAGTCCTGACCCTTGTAGCCCAGCGCAAGCCCCAGTCCCAGCGTGATGAGGCTGGCGGGGTAAAGCAGCACCGCGATCCCGCTGGTGCAGGCCGCGGCCAGGCCCAGATTGCGTTTCATCTCTTCCGACAGCAAAAAAGCCGCCCCCCTTCTATTCCGGATAACCCAGTATACGAAGGAGGGCGGCCGTTGGTGCGGCCTTTGATTCAGTTTGTGTTCCGTTTCCGGCTGCGGATGACCAGCATCCGACCGGATTCGGCGGAGAGACAGGCCTCCTCGGCCGTGATCTCATTGCTCACGGTGAGCGTGTCGCCCCGGGTGAGGGAGGCCCTCTCCAGAGGGTACTTCACCCCCCGCAGGGTGAGGCCGGAGACCGTCCGGTCCAGGGGGATCAGGGAGAGAAAGCGGTAGTTCTCGTCCCGAGGGAGCGTCAGGGACGCGCCATCCCAGAACCGTACTTCGTTCCCCTCGTCCAGCAGCAGGCCCTCTCCGCCCCGGTCGTGGACCCACTCCAGCAGCGCCAGGTTGGCGGCGGTCTGATCCAGCCGTCCGCCCACGCAGCCGCAGAGCACCAGCCGGACAAACCCCCGCTCCAGGGCCAGCCCGGCGGCCGCCTGGAGGTCGGTGAGGTCCTTTTCCGGCGGCAGGGTCACCGAGGGGATGCCCGCCTCGGGCCGTCCTCCGGAGTCCCAGTCCCCGATGAGGAGATCCGGGACGTATCCGGCGGCCCTTGCGCAGTGCACCCCGCCATCGGCGCAAATCACCAGCCCCGGATCGGGGCAGTAAGTCCTGAGATAGTCCCAGCGCCCGGAGGGTACGCTGCCGAAGAGCAAAGCGGTCATTTCCGCCCCCATTCCGGCACCTCCTTCGCCTGCTCGTAGAGGCGCACATAGCTGGCGTGCCGGGTGGGGGAAATCTCCCCTGCCGCCAGCGCCTCAAGAACTGCACAGTCCTTTTCCTTTACATGGGCGCAGCCCACGAACCGGCACCGGTCCAGGTAGGGGGCGAACTCGCGGAAGGCGTACTGGAGCTCCTCTGGGGCACAGCCCACCCCGTCCTCCTCTTCAAAGGAAGAGAAGCCCGGCGTATCGGCCACCACGGTCCCGTTTTTCAGGCGGAAGAGCTCCACGTGGCGGGTGGTGTGCCGCCCGCGGCCCAGCTTTTCGCTCACATCCCCCACCTGGAGCTGAAAGGTAGGTTCCAGAGCGTTGAGAATGCTGGACTTCCCCACGCCGGAGTTCCCTGTAAAGGCGCAGACCTTTCCGGCAATCAGACGGGAGAGTTCTTCCATTCCCTCCCCTGTTTCGGCGCTCACCCGGAGGGTGGGGAACCCGGCCCGGCAGTAGGTCTCATAGAGGTCGGCTGGCTGCTCCAGATCCCACTTGTTGAAGCAGATCACGCTCTCACAGCCCCGGCGCTCGGCCATGGACACCACCCGGTCGATGAGGAAGGGATCGGTGATTGGGATGGCCCCGGAGGCCACAACCACCAATAAGTCGATGTTGGCCACCGCGGGGCGCTGGAACTCGTTTTTCCGGGGGAGCACTACGTCCACGGTACCCGAGCCGTCCGCCCGGGCGGTCACCTCCACCCGGTCCCCCACCAGAGGCTTCACCTTCTCGTGGCGGAACTTTCCCCTGGCCCGGCAGGTGACCGTCCCGCCGCCGCAGTCCACGTAGTAAAAGCCCGACAGGGACTTAAAAATAATTCCCTCCATCACGCGGAAAAGTCCAGGGAGTAGCTGCGGGCCTGGCTGCCGTCCAGATAGATGACGACCTCCTGGACGCCGCTGCCCTCCACGGTGTACCGGGCGATGCGCATCTTGGTCTCCACGGTGTCATTGACCTGATCCGCGCCGCCCACGGTGATCCGCACATTGACGGTCTCACGGTCGGTGGGCAGGTCCACCACCACTTCCTTCCGGGTCACGGAAGGCCCTGCGGACGGGGTCTCGGCGGCGGGGGCGCTCTCAGAGGCCTCCGGGGGCTCCTGTGCCTCGGGGCCGGTGCTCACCTGGAGGTTGATGACAGTCCCCGCGGGAACGGAGGTGCCGTTGGGGGTGCTCTGGTAACAGACCAGACCCTCGGCATAGCTGTTGCTGGGCACCGGGTCCACTTTTCCAAGCACGAGGCCCAGGTCGGCGATGGCCTTGGTGGCCGCCTCCAGGCTCATACCGGTCAGGGTGATGACGGTCGCTCCCTGTGTGTCGGGGCCAAGGCTTACCACCAGTGTGACGGTCTCACCCTTCTCCACGGAATCTCCCTTCGCGGGGGTCTGCGAGATGACATGGCCCTTGGTGACTTCATCGGAGGTTTCTTCCTTCACCTCCACCACCAGACCCATCCCCTCCAGCTTGGCGGCGGCCACCCGCTGATCCTGATTGTAGACGTCCGGCATGGTGAGTCCGCCCCGTCCGGCGCTGATGTCCACGGTGATCTCCCGTCCACCCTCCTTGACGACCTCCTCGGCCGCGGGGGTCTGGGAGATGATCTGTCCCGCCTTCACGGTGTCACTGAGCACCCGCTTGCCCTCCACCACGGTGAAGCCATTGTCCCGGACTTCCGGCAGAGCCTGGGCCTCCTCCAGCGTGTATCCGGCCAGCCGTGGGACCACGTAGGTCTTGCCTCCCATCATACCGCTGAACACGGTGACCCATAGGAAGGCGCCGATCCCTGCCATGCAGAGGATCAGCGCAGCCACGATGACAAAGGCCCGGCGGCCTCCGCCCTCCGCGTCCTCGTCGTCGTCCGGATCCTCCGGCTCCCGCCTGGGCGCAGGGCGCTCGCCCTCGTAGCGTTCAGCGTGAACCGGGCGGCCGGAGACGATCTGGGGGGTGTTGGCCCCGATGACCTGGGTGGGCTCGTCCCCGTCTCCGGCCAGCAGGTCTGCGGCGGTGTAGTCGAAGCTGATGTTGGGGTTTTTCCGAAACTCCTCCAGATCGGCCAGCATGGCGTCGGCGGAGACGTACCGCTTTTCCAGATCGGAGGCCATGGCCTTCATGGTGATGGCCTCCATGGCCTCAGGAATGGAGGGCTCCACCTCCCGGGGGGAGAGGGGGATGGAGTTGATGTGCTGGATGGCCACCGCCACGGGGGAGTCTCCCTCGTAGGGCAGGCGGCCGGTGAGCATCTCGTAGAGGACCACCCCGGCGGAGTAGATGTCGCTCCGGGCATCGATCCGGCTGCCCCGGGCCTGCTCAGGGGAGATATAGTGAACCGAGCCCAGGGCCTCCTGGGTCATGGTGTTCTGGGAGGCGGAGGCCAGCCGGGCGATGCCGAAATCGGCCACCTTCACACTGCCGTCCCGCAGTACCATGATGTTGTGGGGCTTGATGTCCCGGTGGATGATGCCCCGGCTGTGGGCGTGGGAAAGCGCCTTCATGATCTGAGTGATGAAATGGAGGGATTCCTTCCAGGACAGCTTGCCCCCTCTCTTTTGCATATACTGCTTGAGGGTGATCCCCTCAATGAGCTCCATCACAATATAATCCAGCTCCGGAGAGCGGGAGACGTCGTACACGGCCACGATATTGGGGTGGGAGAGCATGGCGACGGCCTGGGACTCCTCGTGGAACCGGCGGCGGAACTCCTCGTCCTGGGCCAGATCCTCCTTTAGGATCTTTACGGCCACAAAGCGATTGAGCCAGTGGCACTTGGCCTTGTACACCACGGCCATGCCGCCGGAGCCGATGCGCTCCAGGATCTCATATCGATTGTCGAGTAATTTCCCTATGTACTGATCCATAGTTCATTACCCCCTTACGCAATTTGGATGAGGACGGCGGTCACATTGTCCGGCGCCCCCCTTGACATGGCCACATCCAGCATCCGCTGGCAGCAGCTCTCCGGTGTGCCCCCGTGGAGCACTTCATAGAGCATTTCCTGATCGGTCAGGGTGTTGGACAGCCCATCGGTACACAGCAGGAGAAACTCCTCCTGGTCCAGCTCCACCTCATAGAGGTCGGTGCGGGAGCAGGACTCGGAGCCCAGCGCCCGGGTGATGAGATTTTTCTGGGGGTGCTGGCGGGCCTGCTCGGGGGTGATGTCCCCCCGGTGGACCAGATCCTCCACCAACGAATGGTCCCGCGTCACCTTGGAGATGCCCTCTTCACCGATGTGATAGGCCCGGCTGTCTCCGATGTTGAGCACCTGGGCCTTCTCTCTCCCGACCACGGCGGCCACCATGGTGGTGCCCATTCCGCGGCACTCAGGTTCCCGGGAGGCCTTATGAAACACCGCGTCGTTGGCCAGGGCCGCGGCCTGGGTGAGATGTTCTCCCGGGGTGCGCAGCAGCTCTTCGGGCGGCAGGTTCTCCAGATAGTCGGAGGCCACCTCCACAGCCAGGGAACTGGCCACATTGCCCGCTTTGGCGCCCCCCATGCCGTCGCAGACCACCGCCACCACCAGGGACTCCCCCAGAGGTTTTAAGTAATATGAATCCTGGTTCTGGGCGCGTACCGCGCCCTTGTCCGTGATCCCCCAAGCTCGTATCATTCCGCTTCTTCCTCCATGCGCTTGCGCCGCAGCTGGCCGCAAGACGCGTCAATATCACCGCCCAGCTTCCGCCGGACGGTGGCCGTCACTCCCTGGCTTTCCAGGCGCTCCTGGAACTGACGCACCCGCCGGCTGGGCTTGAGTGGGCTCTCCGCCACGTCGTTGAGGGGGATCAGGTTCACATGTCCCGGCGTCCCCCTCAGGTGCCGGACCAGCAGGTCGGCCTGCCAGTCGGCGTCGTTGACCCCGTCGATCATGGCGTATTCGTAGGAGATCCGCCGCCCGGTAGTCTCAAAATACCTCCGGCAGCAGGCAAACAACTTCTCCACCCCCACGCTCCGGTTCACCGGCATGATCCGGGAGCGGGTCTCGTCGTCGGGGGCGTGGAGAGAAACCGACAGGGTCAATTGTAACCGATATTCAGCCAGTTTGTCAATTTGTTCCACCAGTCCGCAGGTGGACAGGGAGATGTGCCGCATCCCGATATTCATCCCCTCCGGGCTGTTCACCAGCTCCAGGAATCGGAGCACCGTCTCCAGATTGTCCAGCGGCTCCCCGATCCCCATGAGGACGATGTTGGAGATCTCCGCCCCGGAGTCCAGCTGGGTGAAGAGCACCTGATCCAGCATTTCGACGGGCGTCAGGTTCCTCACCTTGCCCCCGATGGTGGAGGCGCAGAACACACAGCCCATCCGGCACCCCACCTGGGAGGAGATACACACAGTATTCCCATGGTGATAGCGCATCAAAACGGTCTCCACGCAATTCCCGTCGCTCAGCCGCCAGAGATACTTGATGGTGCCGTCCAGCCGGGAGATCTGCTTGCGCTCCCCCGTGGGAACGGTGAGCGCACAGGCCCCGGCCAGCTTTTCCCGCAGGGCCTTTGGGAGGTTGGTCATCTCCTCAAAAGAGGCCGCGCCCCGGTGGAGCCACTGAAAGATCTGCCCCGCCCGGAAGGCGGGCTCCCCCAGCTCCTTCATGAGCCCTTCCATCTCGGCTCTCGTCATGGATTTCAGATCGATCAATTCCGCTGCTTCCTCCCTACGCCCTGCGCCGCAGCCGGGCAAAAAAGAATCCGTCGGTGCCGTGGCGGTGGGGCCACAGGGTCGCCATGCCCTCCGACCGGCCCACGGGGGCGGGCAGGTCAAAGGGCTCAAGTATAAAGTTTTTTTCCTTGTCCAAAAAGCCGGAGACCACGTCCTCGTTTTCCCGGGGGAGCAGGGTGCAGGTGGCGTAGAGCAGCACCCCGCCGGGCCGGACGTACTGGGCCACGTTAGCCAGGATCTCCCCCTGGACCGCCGGAAGCCCCGCCAGAGGGGCCGGGTCCTTGTAGCGGATGTCCGGCTTCTTGCGGATGATGCCCAGGCCTGAGCAGGGCACGTCGGCCATGACCAGATCGAAACGTCCCTTCAGCGCCGGGTCGAAGCGCTTGCCGTCCATGACGGCGGCCTCCACGCATCCCAGGCGCAGCCGTTCCGCCCCCGCCTCGATGAGCCCCCGCTTCCGGGGATGGATGTCGCAGGCGAGGATATTCCCTTTCCCCCCCATGGAAATGGCGGCGGCGAAAGTCTTGCCCCCCGGGGCGGCGCAGGCGTCCAGCACCCGGCTCCCCGGCGCGGGGGCGGCGGCCAGTACGGCCAGACGGGCGGCGGCGTCCTGGATATAGAACTTCCCCGCCCGGAAGGCCTCCAGCGCCTCCAGATCCCCCGTGTCCTCCAGCTCCAGGCAGCCGGGCAGCCAGGGGTGGGGCCGGACGATGAGCCCGGCGGCGGTCAGCTCTTCCGCCAACTCCTCTGTGGTGGTGAGCAGGGTGTTCACCTGGGCCTGGGTGGAGGGCTGGGCGTTGTCCGCAGCCAGCAGGGCCTCGGTCTCTTCCCTTCCAAGTGCATGGGTAAATTCCTTTACAAGCCAGTCAGGGTGGCTGTAACGGACCGCCGGGTCGTCAGGCTGGGGCAGTCCCGCCTTCAGGTCACGGGCGGCGGCGCGGAGCACGGCGTTGACCAGCCCGGCCACCCGGGAATTGCGGCTGTGCTTCCGCGCCAGCGCCACGGACTCGTTGACGGCGGCATGGACGGGGACCCGGTCCAGAAACAGGAGCTGGTAGAGCCCCAGCCGCAGCGCCCCCCGCACGGCGGGCTCCATCTTCTCCGGGGGTATGGTGGAGAGCCGGGCCAGGTGCCAGTCCAGCAGCCGCTCATTTTGCAGCACGCCGAAGGTAAGGCAAGTGCACAGCCCCGCGTCCCGGCCGTCCAGCCCCGCCCGGCGGATGGCGCTGCGGAGATAGCTGTCCGGCCAGGCCCCCTGCTTCTCCCCCGCCGTCAGGCAGCTCAGGGCCACCTCCCGGGCCGACGGGGCCATCAGAGGACGCTCCCCGCTTCCACGGGATGGCCCCGCAGATAGTCCGCCGCGCGCATCCGCTTGCCGCCGTCGGGCTGGAGCTCCAAAATCCGCAGGGCGGTATCGCCGCCGCAGGCAATCAAAATGCCGTTTTTCCCCGCCTCCAGCACGGTCCCCGGTCCGCCGGAGCCGCGCTCCGCGGCGGTGGCAAAGATCTTACAGCGGACGCCGCCCACCCGGGCGGTGGCGGCGGGCCAGGGGATCAGGCCCCGCACCTGATCGTGGAGGGCCTGGGCACTCCGGGAGAAGTCCAGAGGCGAGAGCTCCTTGCCCAGCATGGGGGCCAGGGTGGCCTGCTCTTCCTCCTGAGGGATCCGCTCCGCGGTCCCGGCCTCGATCCGGGCCACCGTCTCCGCCAGGAGCGCTCCCCCCAGCTCGGCCAGACGGGCGGTGAGCTCAGGCGCGGTCTCGTCGGGGCCGATGGGAGCGGAGGCCTGGGCGATGATGTCCCCCGCATCCAGCGCGGCGGCCATGTGCATGATGGTGACGCCGGTCTCCCCGTCTCCGTTGAGGATGGCCCAGTTGATGGGGGCTGCCCCCCGATACCGGGGCAGGAGCGAGGAGTGGACGTTGATGCAGCCTTTGGGCGGGCAGTCTAGAATGTCCTGGGGCAGAATGCGGCCGTAGGCCGCCACCACGATGAGCTCGGGCGCCAGCGCCCGGATCTGCTCCAGCGCCGTCCCATCCCGGAGCTTCACGGGCTGGAACACGGGGATTCCATGCGACAGGGCACATTCCTTTACAGGCGTTGGCTGGAGCTTCATTCCCCGGTTTTTGGGCTTGTCAGGCTGGGTGAATACCCCGCACACGGTGTGGCCCGCGCCGAGAAGGGCCTCCAGGGAGGGCACCGCAAAGTCAGGAGTGCCCATGAACAGGATCCGCATCGACCTCACCGGCCCTTTCTCTTCTGCTTGCCCTCTTCTTCCATGAGCTGGTCCAGCTCTTCGGTGGTGTAGAGCTTGTCGGCGTGTTCGGTAAAGACGTGACCGTCCAGATGCTCGGTCTCATGGCAGAAGCACCGGGCCACAATCTCCTCGCCCTCGGCCTCAAACCACGTTCCCGTCCGGTCCTGGGCCTTTACCCGCACCTTCATGGGCCGTTTGACGAAACCGTAGTAGCCGGGCACGGAGAGGCAGCCCTCCAGGCCGTCCTGCTCTCCCTCCTCGGCGAGGATCTCGGGGTTGACCAGCTCCAGCATCTGGTCGCTGCCATCCACCACTACCACGACCCGGCGGAGAATGCCGATCTGGGGAGCGGCCAGGCCCGCCCCGTTGGCGTGGGCCAGAGTCTCCTTCATGTCGTCCAGCAGCAGCCCCAGCTTGGCGTCGAACCGGGTGACCGGGTGGCACTTTTTGTGGAGCGCGGGGTCCTTGTCGGTGAGTATCTCTCGAATGGCCATGATGTTCCTCCTGTCAATTCATGGGGTCCACGTCCGCGGTAACGGACAAGCCCCGATTTTTCCGGTCCGCCTGAGCGCAGCGCACCAGGTGGGCGACCAGCTCCCGCATGGGGCCGGTATTCTCCGCCATCAGAGTCAGACGATACCGATAGCGGTTGTTCACTTTCGCAATGGCTGCCGGGGCGGGGCCCAGCACCTGACAGCCCATGTCCCGGTAGGGCGGCGCGGTGAGCCAGCGGCGCAGGGTGTCCCGCAGGAAGGCGCATACCCGGAGAGCCTGTCCCTCCTCCGCTCCCGACACGGTGACCACAAAGAGGGAGGCAAAGGGCGGACAGCTCCGCACCCGGCGCAGTCCGATCTCCTGGGCGTAAAAGCGGTCGTAGTCCTGGTGGGCGGCCGCCTGGATGACGTCGTTTTCCGGCGTGAAGGTCTGGATAAACGCGCGGCCCGCCTTTTGGGCGCGGCCGCTGCGGCCGACCACCTGTGTAA
>OWID01000842.1_pt1 | contig 10106 bp, 15 predicted proteins | sample 1732661 | NCBI WGS metagenome assembly OWID01 (sample SAMN05065739, study PRJEB22554) | human gut metagenome | biome: ENVO:2100002; feature: ENVO:00000062; material: ENVO:00002003 | host: Homo sapiens | place: USA
GTCGGCAGCGTCAGATGTGTATAAGAGACAGAGCGGATGCAGTCCAAGGTGGACTTCCTCACCGGTTTCTACGCCTTCTCCTCCTACTCCCAGATCGACCTCACCGACGACATGGACACCGTCTGCCTGGGCTGGGCCAGGATGGAGTGGAGCGACGGCGCCGGACCGGTCCTCAACTCCTCCAAGACCAACGGCAACGACTGGGTGAAGCCCGCCGACGCCTCCATCGCCACCGACTATTTCCGGGGCAATGACACCCCCTACAATCTGAATGTCTACGCCGACACCACCCAGAACGTCACCCTTGCCGACGGCTCCACCACCAGCGTGCTGGAGAAGGTCCTCCCCGACCCCACCGCCCGGAGCCAGGCCGTCTCCGCCATCGCTGCGGCCAGCGTGGTTTTTCCGCACCCGGGCCGGGCGGCAAGGATGTACAAGCCCTCCCGGAGCAGCCCGCCGCCCAGAATGCAGTCCAAATCTGAAAATCCGGTTTCCACGAAGGCCCGATACCCCTCTTCCGCGCGGTCCAGGTCCTCCAGAAGTTCCGCAGCCGCCTCCCGCGCCGATACCACTCCGGCGTCGTAGCTGCCCTCTGCGATGCGCTCCGTCAGCGTCATCAGCTCCGTCGCCTCTCCCAACGGGTCATGGCCCGCCAGCAGGGCGTCTGCCCGCTCCTGTATGCCCGCCAGCAGCTCCCGGCGTAGAAACTCCGTATGCAGCGCCTCGCAATAGGCCCCCACATTGGCCGCCGTCAAAGTGATCTCCATGGCCTGCCGCGAGAAGGTGTCATCCCACTCCGACGCCCGGCTTCGGATCGTCACGGGGTCCACCGTCGCCCCCTCATCGGAAAGCTCGCAGGCGGCCTCGTAGATGGCCCGGCACCGCCGGTCACCGAACATCTCCGGCGTGATCGTCCGCCGCACCTCATCCAGACACCTGGGGTCGATCAGGATGGACCCGGCAAGTGATACGTCAGGCGATATACCCTGTTTCATGCTTCCACCTCTACATCTACCAGCTTCCCATCGATCTCAACCGTCTTATATCTCTTTGCAGGGCGCGGCGGAGCTGTAGGTTGGTCTGTCTGATTTCTCCGCTTCTCCAGCTCGTCCCAGTCATCCATGCTCTTCACGCCCTGCTTCCGCTTGGCGTCCAGTACGCCTTTTACGTATTTCCAGGTCAATACGCCGCCCTCGATGGCCTCGTCCATCCCGCGAATACAGCATTCAGGCCCCATAGCGCTGATATATGCCTTCAACTCATCCGCTGCCCTTTGGGTCATCTGGGGGCAGATGTGGTCAAAATAGTAACCAAACACATGAGCGATATCAGGGTCCTTACGCGCGCACGCGCGTACCTCCTCTCCTTTACTTTCCTTTCCTTTACTTTTATAGGCATTTGCCGGGGGAAAATGACCATCCGCCGGGGGCAAATGCTCATTTGCAGGTGGCGTATTCTCATATGAGGCGCACTTTTCCAGACCCCTCGATTCTTCATCGTTCAGGAGCCAATAATCTGATATGACGGCTTTTCTGCGCCGCTCCTGGATCGCGGCGTAGAATCGCCTCTGTATACCTCTACTCGTTAAGATGCCCCACCCGTCAAACAGCCCCTGATCAAAGAGACCAATTTGCAAGCAGTATCTCACCGTCTCCTCAACGGTCCCGGACCCAATGCCGCCCCCCATCCGCCTCGCGGTAGATGCAGAATCGTCATAAGCCCATCGGTAGAAGTATCCGTCAAACTTATAAGCCATTTGGCACAGGTAAAAGTAAATGCTGAATCCAATCCAGCCCTGTGCATCCAGAAGCTTATCAATTTTCGTGTCGCCATCGAAGAGATTCACCGACCACCCGGCGTAGTCCAGCCCGGCCTTCGGTTTTCCCGCCATGACTCAATTACCATCCTCTGCTCGTATTCTGCGCTTTTGCCCACGCCGCCCGCTCCTGCCTCAAAACAGGGCAGGTGTAGTAGTGTGGCATGTAAGCGTACTGTGGCTTCTGTGTGCAGTGCTGTCCGGCCCGGTAGATGGAGCATCCGCCCAACATGTCCCGCCGCTTTACCAGGCGCAGGGAGCCCCCTGCGACGTAAAGCACCGGCATCACGTCGCAGGGTACCCACCCGTCAACATCCGTCCGCCGCCACTGGAGCGGAGCCCCGCACTGAGGGCAGACTGTCCACGGCTCCCTCCTCCGGTGCGTCAGCCAGCACCGTTCCCTCGTTGCAAGCATAATCTTCCTCACGCCCCTCTCGGAACTCCGGCATCAGCCGGAAGTAAGGCTTAATGAAGAACAACTTCTTGGTGGCCAGGCAGTAGTCGCAGTATCCGCACCGGGTTGGCTTGGTGACACCCTCTTTGACCCGCTGTATGTACTGGAGTCTGTCCCGGATCTGCTCCAGCTCATAGTCGTATCTCTGCCGATGGTTCAGCTCCAGCACGTCCTTGTCCGGGAAATCCTGCTTTGAGACCGCTATGATGATGAAATGAGGGTCGGTGGAGGCGTGTGCGTGCTGCTTCTCGATCTCCGAGTATACGGCGGCCCGCATCATGTATCCGTAGGCGTCGATGAAAGTCACCTTCTCGTGGAGCGCGTCGCTCCATTTCAGCTCATTTATGTTCGCCACGGTCTTGTAATCGATGATGAGCCGCCCGTCCGGCACGTATTTGTCCACCCGGATGCGCCATGGGACCCCATACAGCTCCCCGTGCATGATCATTTCGTTTTCGCCCGGCATATCAAGGAGCGACTTGATCAGCTCATCCCGCTCTGCCACAGCAATCATCTTGTCCGCCTGTTCGTATGGGGCGTATTTCCCGGTAATGATGGTGTGCTTTTCCTTGGTCGCCTTATCGGTGACCGTCCTGGTTTTGTAGATTGCATCGAAGTTCTCCCGGCAGAACTGCTCATGGGCCTCCGGACTTTCAAAATGGGTGTGGAAGTAATTGCCCACCATGAAAGCCTCTTTGGGAGGGTCCACCCACCGGCCCTGCAACTTGGCGAGCTGCTTGGCCTCGCACTCACACCAGCCCTGGTACTGCGAGCAAGACATATACGCCCAGTCGGCCTCCGGTGTGTAGTAATTATCCCTGGTCAGCTCCATCTACCTGTACCCCCAATCTCAACTGCTCGTTCAAGCTGTCCAGAGCCCTCTTTTCCGCCTCGGACGGGAGTGCCGCATCCTCCGGCGAGGCCGCGACAAAGGCGTCATTGGGCTTTACGAAGCCGTCCTTGATGGCCGCATACAGGTGGCGCAGCTTTACCACGTCATTTTTGGACAGCTTGTCCACCTCTTTGCCCAGTTTTGCCGTGATCTGCTCCGGCGTGATCCCGAACTCGGTAAAGGCTGCCACGATGCTCCCCCGCACCTCGTCCATACTCTTCCCGTCCGTCAGGGACTTTTTCAGCGTCTCCTCGCAGGCGTCCACCGCGGCATCCACATACCAGCCCGGCATAACGGCCAGCAGGCAGGCACGCTTCCGGCGCGCGCCCTTGTTGGCCACCATTTCGTAGATATCCCGCTCATCCGTGAGCTTGTAGGAGCCTCGCTTGGTGGTCCGCTCGTGCTTCACAGAGAATGTCTTCTCGTCACTGACGTTGGTCTCCAGGTCCCACGCATACGCTTTGATCATTGTGGAGCCGTCGTTTGCCTCGATCTCGTTGACGCCGCTGTCGATATTCCCCCAGTGGCGAGCCAGAACTTCCACCAGCCGGATCGAGGGCCCCTTGACCACGCTGTCCCCCTTGGGAAACTCATACTGAGCGGATTCCGCCAGCTCACGGCGGCCGCACTCCAAAAGCACATTCTTCAGCGACCAGTCTGGGTCCCGAGGAAACTGCCGCGCCAGATACATTTTGCCTTTGATCTCAGACAAGGCCTTGCTCTCCTGGTATTCTCCCATCCGGGACTGGCCCCGGCTCATCAGTTGCTCGTTCATCCAGTAATTCCTCCTTGCAAATCGTACAAATTTCGCCGTCGTCATACCAGTACAGCTCCCCGCCGCACCGGGCGCACGTCCCAGCGGGCGGGCGGAGCTGCGTGTCCATCAGCACGGGGCAGCTCTGGGCACAGCTCCAACTGATCACCGACGTATCCCTCTGCCGCAGGCCGGACAGAACTGCCAACTATTCTCCTCTGGCCCATCCGCCTCGAACTGCCACAGTTCTCTGCACCGACTGCATTGATAGACGTTATGTTCGTCATCCACAAGTTCCATGACGCAGCCGCTTTCCTGCTCGTCCATGCCTCTATACCTCCAATTTCATGTGCCGTACACCCTCGCCTTCCGCAGGGTACTCCATCCATCCTTTGGGGCCTGGATACCAAGCTTTTTGATCCAATAGTAGATTGTGCTCCTATGCGCGCCTAAGATTCGCGCCGTCTCATTGGCGCTGCATCCCGTGGCAATGAGACGCCGGATTTCGTCCGGGTCCAGCCTTCCGGGCCTGACACGACGTTCTCCAAATCCATTCGTGCCGGGAAGATACGGATTTCCGCACAAGCTGGGGGCGCATTCTTCCAACGGGCAGTTTTGACAAAATGACATCGCTTCCGGGCTGTCATGGCACTGTACGCCTCGCCCAATCGCCGGACTCTCGGCCCTCCCTGGCTTTATGTATCCAAGCCCAATCAGTCCTCCCTTTTCACGGACCGCGACTGGGCCCGCAGAAAAATACCGTGTGCAGTCGATCATGACAAATCTTGACCCTCCCTTTTAAGCGCATACACCGCATTGTTTATGCCACTGTGCGGGTTGATCCGCTTATCTATTACATGCACGATCTCCATCTTTTCTAACTCATTGAGTCGTGGCCTTACCGCATTGAGGTCTCCAAACCCCAGCTTGTCCGCCATGGCCTGTTGGGTCAGCCCAGCCGCTTTTCTTGCCTTCCGCAGGTTCTCTCTCACGCTGTAAGCGCCTCCTCCCATTTCTCAGCCGCCCCGATCACCTTCTCTGCATACCCACGGTTTCCGGTGTCGTGGCCTGCGTTGTACGCCGTCAGGGCCGCGCCTGTGTCTCCGTAGCGGTCCAACAAGCTCCCAAGGTACTCCGTGCCCGTCCGGATGTTTTCCCCCGCAGTGAGGCCGCTGGGAAAGTACTCCGGGTTAAGCTGCATGAGTCCATAGCAGCCCGCAGGGCTCACCGCGTCCACGTCAAAACCACTCTCCACCTCGATCACGCCAAGCGCAAGCGGCACCTCTACGCCGCTCTCCTCGCAGGCATCCAGCAGGACTATGTACAGCTCGTCCGATAATGGAGTGGGATTGATAAGCTCTGCCTCTAATAGCTCCCGCGCCAGCACAGGCCCGCCGGGATGCTTGTCCAGCGTGTGGGTGATGCCCGGGCCAGCATCCAGCGCGTGGACCCCGCAGCAGGCCGCAAGGTACAGGGCTGGAACCAGCGCCAAGCAGACGATATCCTGGCGGGAGATCATGGCGCCACCGCCTTTTGCTTCTCGCGCTGTTCGGACAGTTCGCGCCTATACCGGTCCGCCAGATAGCTCCCCAAGTAACGGATAGCCCACTCAGGGGGATTATATGGCCCCTCCAGCGGCTTCCCATTCAGCATCAGCACCACTTCAAATTCTGGTTCTTTTCGCGGCACTCTTTTTCTCCTCCTTCCTGACTGGCGTTGGGGATTGCCCTCCTCCCCGTCGCGTGATATGATTCTGGATATGGAAGGAGGTGATTGTAATGCTGGAATTGACCCACGAGGAATGTCGCGAGCTCGAACGGCGTGTCGCTAAAAGCATGGTGTTTCTGAACTCCGCCGGGACGGAAGACTCTCTCGCCTCCGTCGTAGCTCGCGTTGCCACTAGGGCCACAATCTCGACTATTCGGGAATATGAGAAGATGCTAGCTGAGAAGCAAGCTCGTCAGCAATGTGTTGAGTAATATCGACTGCTTCCTGATTTCGCTGGCCTTGTAGTGCAAGTACGAGGGCAGCGATTTCTTTTGGTGTCGCCTTGATTGTTAGCTCCATATTGTCTCCTTTCTAGCTGGCGTATCGAATTTGCGAATTGTCTTTTTAAGACATTTTTAGATTAAAAAAAATAGCGTCTGTTTCTCGCGCCGAGAGGCCATATCTCCTTTTGATAAAAGCGATCTCAGTCTGCTTGAACTCCGCTCCGCCGGATTCGTTTATCTTTGCATTAAGCCTTGAAAGGCTTATGCCAAGGTAATTTGCAAGGTCTTCCTGCGTGTCGGAATGTTTGGCCATATGAGATCTGAGCAATGCCTTGTCCATCGTTTTACGTCACCTCCGTCATATGTCTTTTTAAGACACTCATAGTATAATCCAATGGATATGTCTTGTCAAGATATTTTTCTTGATTTTTTTAAAAATTATAGTATAATCAAGACAACAGTAATTAGGCGGTGACATCATGACAACCGGAGAAAGAATCAAAGGGCTCAGGCAGGAACTCGGAATGTCTCAGGCAGAACTGGGAGAGAAAATTGGCGTCAAAACCCCTGCTATCTATAAATATGAAAACGGGCTTGTCGTTAACTTAAAGCGATCAACAATAGAAAAACTAGCTACCGCACTAAATGTGTCTCCATCGTATTTAATGGGGTTTGACGGAGAAGAAAAGCCCCTCACCGTTTCCGATGAGGGGCTAAACGAAGTCACTTCGATTTTTGAGCGGCTATCTCCAGATAACCGAGCCAAACTTCTCGAACTGTCTCGCCTTTACCTAGACGCTCAGAACAAAAACGAAGGAAAGAAATAAAATCATCCTTGTCTTTTGCTTGGTCATACAGTTTTATGGCGGAGTCGTCGCTTGGCATAAGTATTCCCCTTTCCCAGGGGCGCGCCTCACTGTTTTGAGCTCTTCCTAATTTTACCACATAGCACTTATTTTTGTCACTGGAAATTCTTTCCTCCATCGCGCCCTCCGATCTCCCGCAGCCCTTGTCAGTGACTTCATAATAGTACGTTTGTTCTATCTGGTCAAGCCTGAAAAGTTGCCAAATTTCAACGTGCATTTTCTGCGTTTTAACAGGAGGTGAGAGACGGAATAGTCCGGATTATGGGACACGTGGAATGATATCGTTACCCAGCTGCCGAAGAATGTGGTGTCGAAAATAAGCCGCTCAAAAGTTACGCAATAATAGAACGCGAGGGGAGAATACTATGGGTATCGGCGACATTTTTAAAGCGAGTGAAAATCAGCAATTGCGGCAACGAATCTCCGAACTCGAGTCCCTTATAACCCCCGAGATGAAGGACATAAGTACTGCACGTCAGCGCCTTGATGCGCTCCAGCAGGAAATATCTCTCCAAGAAGTTAAAGCGTTAGGCTTAGAAGCTGACCTAAGCCGAATACAGTCGGAAATTGACCTTGCTAAGAAGAATTTGATTGAAACAAATGACGCCGTTCTTCTTCAAGAGTTTGGTCTGTATGAGCCGGTTTATGCCTTCGCTACCTCTGACCTATACAAAACCCGACTGCTTGAAATAAGATCAGCGCAAAAAGAAATGATAAAGAATAAACAGGCTGCTACGGGTTTTACCAATTGGACGGTAAACAACAATGCCGCCAAAGGGCGAAAAATGGTCTCTGATATGCAAAAGCTACTGATTCGCGCTTTTAATAGTGAATGCGATGAGGTGATTGGTAATATCAAATTCAACAATATAGAGTCTGGTATAAAAAGAATTACCACCTCGCGAGATGCTATTTCAAAGCTCGGCGACATAATGGGCGTTAGCATTACGCCAAAATATTATAAATCCAAGCTTGACGAGCTTCACCTTGCATATGAATATCAGGTAAAAAAGCAAGAGGAAAAAGAAGAGCAGCGACGTATACGCGAGGAGTTGAGAGAACAGGCAAAACTCCAAAAGGAACTTGAAGAAGCCCGTAAGAAAATTGTAAAAGACCGTCAGCATTATGAAAATGCTCTTAAACAAGCCAGAGAACGGTTAGACACAGAACTCAACGAGGCAACCAAAGCAGATCTACTTGAGAAGATAGAGGCGTTTGAGAGACAGCTCGAAAAGCTTGATAAGGACCTAAAGGATGTGGACTATAGGGAAGCAAACCAAAAAGCTGGGTACGTGTACATCATATCTAACATCGGAGCCTTTGGAAATGATATTTTTAAAATTGGGATGACAAGACGATTGGACCCAATGGACAGGATAGACGAACTTGGCGACGCTTCTGTGCCATTTAAATTCGATGTGCATGCAATGATTTTTACTGAGGATGCCCCCAAATTGGAATCGGCGCTCCATCACGCTTTTGAATCTAGAAAAGTTAATATGGTAAACAATAGACGCGAATTTTTCAGGGTATCTCTTGACGAAATAAAGAAGGTCATTCAAGAAAACTTTGATAAATCTGTTGAGTTTGTCGATTCACCATACGCGGAGCAGTATAGGCAGTCTCTTTTAATCCAGAAACAGCTCTCAAAATCGGGATAAAAAATGCCTCCCACGGTACTCGCAATACCGTGGGAGGCGGGAAGGTGTAGACCACAGAGCGGCGGCTACCCTTCTATTTTATCGGAATAGGAGGATTTTGTCAATGCGCAGGGCTGCAATATATGCACGGTACTCAAGCGACCTCCAACGCAGCGAATCCATCGATGCGCAAATTCGAGCGTGTAAATATTATGCGCAGCGCTTTGATCTGGAGGTCGTGCGTATCTATGCTGATGCCGCCAAATCCGGCAAGAGCACAAAAAAGCGTGAAGATTTCCTAGATATGATGGAGGATGCCGCTCGGGATATCTTTGACGTACTGTTGGTACACAAACTTAGCCGATTCTCGCGCCGAGGCACCGATACCCTGAACAACAAGGAGAGGCTGGACTCGTTAGGCGTGGAGCTTATCTCTGTCACGGAGCGTCTTGACGACACTCCAGAAGGTCGCCTTATGCTCTATGTCATTACTGGCATGAATGAGTTCTACTCTGCGAACCTCGCCGCCGAAACTATGAAAGGGCTCCGCGAAAACGCGTATAACGGGAAGCACACCGGCGGTCTCCCCCCTCTGGGGTACGATGTTGACCCGGTTACGAAGAAACTAACAATCAATCCGTCCGAGGAGGAAGCTGTGCGCATGATATTCTCCATGTACCTGTCTGGTTGTGGATACGGTGAGATTGTAGACACACTAAATGCGCATGGATACCTCACCAAACGAGGTGCGCCATTTGGGCGGAACTCGATCCATGATATTTTGGTCAACGAAAAGTATACCGGCTTGCTGACCTATGACAAAATCGCCTCAAAAACTCCGGATGGGAGAATGAACCGGCGCAAGTTCAAGGCTGAATACTTAAAAATCGAGGATGGATGCCCGCAAATTATTACCAAAGAGGACTTCGAAAGGGTGAAGGAAACAATGGCGCAGAATAAGCGTGCCCCGAAGACTACGGCGGTTGAGAATTATCTGCTTTCTGGGAAACTTTTCTGCGGAGAATGCGGTGCCAGGATGTGCGGAGAGCGTCATAAGGTCCGGGACACTGCATACTCCTATTACATCTGTAACGAGGGAAAGCGCTGTAAAACTCATCGCCTGTCCGTCCGAAAAGAGATCGTAGAGAATATGGTCTTTGATGCACTCAACAGGATGGTGCTCTCAGAAGCGTCGGTGGATGCCATAGCTCATGCAGCCGTTGGAAGCTATGAGACCCAGAAGCACGCCGCTGACACCCTGGAAGCTGAGATTGCAGAATGCGAAGTCAAAATAGCGAACCTGGTAAAAGCCATTGCTACTGGCCTTGATGAACCAGAGTTACGGGAAGAAATGGCGCGGTTGAAGCAGCGCAAGGCAGAATGTCATGCCATGATGGAAACCCTTCGGGATAATGCGGATCAGCGCAAAAGTGTGGCGGAGTGGAAGGCCTATTTGCGACGCTTCTGTGATATAAACGCCTTGCCCGATGAGGATAAGAAAGCGTTGATCGCTGTTTTTGTAGATCGGATTCTTCTGTTTCTAGATGGCGGCCCAGGCCCAAAGGGCACATATAGAATTGAGGTGGAGCTCAACCCCAATCATGTTGAGCCTAGGGAAGGCAACGGCCTCCCGCTGCCATAAGAAAAGCCTGGAACATCAATGGTTCCAGGCTTTTCTTATGGCATTTTGTGG
>OWID01000847.1_pt1 | contig 10049 bp, 10 predicted proteins | sample 1732661 | NCBI WGS metagenome assembly OWID01 (sample SAMN05065739, study PRJEB22554) | human gut metagenome | biome: ENVO:2100002; feature: ENVO:00000062; material: ENVO:00002003 | host: Homo sapiens | place: USA
TGTGTATAAGAGACAGCACCGACGCCTTCTACATCGGCGGCACCAAGAACGGCGCCATGATGGGCGAGGCGCTGGTCATTGTGAACCCGGCGCTTCAGGACGACTTCTTCCGCATGAAGAAGCAGCAGGGCGCGGTGCTGGCCAAGGGTTGGCTGCTGGGTGTACAGTTCTACACGCTGTTGAAGGATGGGCTCTACTTCACCATCGCCGGCCACGCCGTGGAGGTCGCCCAGCGGCTGCAGAGCGGACTGAAAGAGCTGGGGATCCCCATGATGGTGGACTCCCCCACCAATCAGATCTTCCCCGTGTTCCCCGACCGGCTCCTCCCGGAGCTGGGCAAGCTCTGTACTTACGAAGTCTGGTCCAAAGCTGACGACACCCACACCAACGTCCGCTTCGTCACCTCTTTCGCCACCCCCGCAGAAAGCGTGGAGGGAATCCTCTCCGGGCTGAAGCCGCTTCTCTAAGCGGGGAGACAGAATATGAGGGACCTTCAGAATCAGATCCCCAATCTGCTCTACCGGATCGCCCAGTTTTTGGAGATCCTTGTGGGCATCATCCTGGTGGCAGCCACCTGCGTGGCACTCCTGGCCGTGGTCCGGGAGGTGGGTGCTCTATGGGACGCCGACGGCAGCGCCGCAGCATTCCACGAGTTCCTGGGTAACGCCTTCAGTGTTGTCATTGGCGTGGAATTCCTTAAAATGCTCTGCCGGCACAACATGAGTTCGGTGGTGGAAGTGGTCCTCTTTGCCACGGCCCGGCAGATGGTGGTAGAGCACACCAACCCCACCGAAACTCTGGTCATGGTCCTTGCCCTTGCCATTCTGTTTCTCATCCGCAAGTATCTCTTCATCCCCGGCCTGGACGATAAGGACCACACGGTCCATCTCCCCTTCAGCCGTCGGGAAGAGCGGGAGGGGCAAACCGTTCGCTGAATGGACAAAATAAGGCCCCGGAACAAAAGTTCCGGGGCCTTTTCTTTTATGCCTTGTCGTTGCTGCCCAGGACGTTGACGATCTTGTCCTTGACCAGCTCCTTGATATAGTCCCGGCCGTCGGCCAGGTACTGGCGGGGATCGAAGTGGTCGGGATGGGCGTCAAAGTGCTCCCGGATCCCGGCGGTCATGGCCAGACGCAGGTCGGAGTCGATGTTGATCTTGCACACTGCCATACGGGCCGCCTGACGAAGCTGATCCTCCGGTACGCCGATGGCACCGGGCATCTTCCCGCCGTGGTCGTTGATGATCTTCACAAAGCGCGCAGGCACGGAGGAAGAGCCGTGGAGCACGATGGGGAACCCGGGCAACCGCTTCTGGACCTCCTCCAGGATGTCGAAGCGCAGGTGTGGATCGGTGCCGGGCTTGAATTTGTAAGCACCGTGGCTGGTGCCAATGGCGATGGCCAGGGAGTCGCAGCCGCTCTTGGAGACGAACTCCTCCACTTCCTCAGGCCGGGTGTAGTGAGACTCCTCGGCGGAGACCTGTACGTCGTCCTCGATCCCGGCCAGCGCGCCCAGTTCGGCCTCCACCACCACGCCGTGGTCATGGGCATACTCCACCACCTGCTTGGTGATGGCGATATTCTCCGCGATGGGCTTAGAGCTTGCGTCGATCATGACAGAGGTAAAGCCGCCGTCGATGCAGTCCTTGCAGGACTGGAAGTCCGCACCGTGATCCAGGTGCAGCACAATGGGCAGGCCGGTGTCCTCCACGGCGGCCTCCACAAGCTTGCGCAGATAAACGGGCTTGGCATACTTCCGGGCCCCGGCGGAGGCCTGGAGGATGATGGGGGCCTTCACTTCGGCAGCCGCCTCGGTGATCCCCTGCACGATCTCCATGTTATTGACGTTGAAGGCGCCGATGGCGTAACCTCCCTCATAGGCTTTTCGGAACATTTCAGTCGAAGTAACCAGTGGCATAACTCACAACTCCTTCTTTTCAATTATGCAAACTTCCGATTGTTAATCAGGCTGTCCGATCATCGTGCGCATCACGGTATATTTATCCTCATCGATGCCCTTTTTCATGCTGAGGGCCTCGGTGATGTCATAGTCCACATACAGGTCGTTCTGCATGCAGACCACCCGGTCGGTCTTTCCCGAGGCCAACAGCATCACGGCGGTGTAACCCATGTGGGTAGCAGTGACCCGGTCCCGGGCGGAGGGGACGCCGCCCCGCTGGATGTGGCCCAGGACGGTGACCCGGGTGTCCAGAGCGGTGGCCTCCTTGATCTTGGCGGCCACATCGTAGGAGCTGCCCACACCCTCGGCCACGATGACCATAAAGTGAGTGCGGCCGCTGAGTCGGGCCCGGCGGATGGGCTCCACCACGTCCTCCTCAAAATTCACCGGCTTTTCCGGGATGAGCACAGAGGTGGCGCCGCAGGCCAGGCCCACGTACAGGGCCAAATGCCCGGCCCTGTGCCCCATGACCTCCACCACAGAGCAACGCTCGTGGGACTGCATGGTGTCCTGGAGCTTGTCGATGCACTCCACGGCGGTGTTGCAAGCGGTGTCGTAGCCGATGGTATAGCTGGAGCAGGCGATGTCGTTGTCGATGGTTCCGGGCACGCCGATCACGTTGATCCCGTGCTCCGACAGGTCGTGGAGACCGCGGAAGGTGCCGTCGCCGCCGATGCCCACGATGCCGTCCAGGCCCAGCAGCTTGCAGGTGTTCACCGCCTTCTGGATACCGGCCTCCGTACGGAACTCCGTGCTGCGGGCGGAGTAGAGCATAGTCCCGCCCTGGCGGGTCAGGCCGCTGACCTTGGCGTAGTTGAGGACCTCGTCGTCGCCGTTGATGAGGCCGTTAAAGCCCCGGCGGATTCCCACGCACTCGATCCCCATATGAAAACAGGTCCGGGCCACCGCCCGGATGGCGGCGTTCATGCCGGGGGCGTCCCCTCCGCTGGTGAGGACTCCGATCCGACGCACTGCAGTACTCATAAATTCTCCTCCCAATTTTTAAACAGTCAGTTCTGTATCTTTCCTGCCCAGAGCCTCCCGGTAGCGCTCCAGCACCGGCCGAATATCCTGATCGAGAAACTCGTCCACCTGCTGAGGGCAGCGGCCGATATACCGGGCGGCATCCAGATGTGCCTCGATCTCTTCCCGGGTCAGACCAAACATAGGCTCGGCGGCAATCAGGTCGATGAGGTTGTTGGGCAGTCCTTTGTCTTTCATAGTATGCCCCGCCTCCAGAGAAAGCTGACGGATCCTCTCGTGCAGGGCCTGACGGTCTCCTCCCTTTTTCACCGCGTCCATCATGATGTTCTCGGTAGCCATGAAGGGCAGTTCCTCGGAGACATGTCTGGCGATGACCTTCTCGTGGACCACCAGGCCGGAGGCCACGTTGGCGTAGATGTTCAGAATGGCATCCACCGCCAGGAAGGCCTCGGGCACCGACACCCGCTTGTTGGCCGAGTCATCCAGCGTCCGCTCAAACCACTGGGTGGCGGCGGTGACGGCGGGATTCATGGCGTCCGCCATCACATAGCGGGCCAGACCGCAGATGCGCTCGCAGCGCATGGGATTGCGTTTGTAGGGCATGGCCGAGGAGCCGATCTGATGGGCCTCGAAGGGCTCCTCCACCTCCTTGAGGTGACACAGCAGACGCAGGTCATTGGCAAATTTGCTGGCCGACTGGGCGATCCCCGAGAGGGTGGCGAGAATGGCGGCGTCGATCTTCCGGGAGTAGGTCTGTCCCGATACGGGGACCACCCGTTCGAACCCCATCTCGGCCGCGATCCTGCGGTCCAGGGCCCGAACCTTCTCGTGGTCGCCGTCAAAGAGCTCCAGGAAGCTGGCCTGGGTTCCGGTGGTGCCCTTGGAGCCCAGCAGCGCCATGTGCTCGATGCGGTAGTTCACCTCGTCCAGATCCAAGAGCAGATCGTTCATCCAGAGGGTGGCCCGCTTCCCCACCGTCACCAGCTGTGCGGCCTGGAAGTGGGTGAAGCCCAAGGTGGGCAGGGCCTTGTACCGCCCGGCGAAGTCGGCCAGATAGGACAGGACCTTCACCAGCTTGTCCCGGAGGAGAACCAACCCCTCCCGCATCAGGATGATATCGGTGTTGTCCCCCACATAGCAGCTGGTGGCCCCCAGATGGATGATGGGCATGGCCTTGGGACACTGCTCGCCGTAGGCGTGGATATGGGCCATCACATCATGGCGCAGCTCCTTCTCCCACCGGGCGGCGGCGGCGTAATCCACCTCGTCGGCGTGGGCCTCCAGCTCGTCCACCTGCTCCTGCGTCACGGGCAGCCCCAGTTCCATCTCCCCCCGGGCCAAAGCCACCCAGAGCCGGTGCCAGGTGGTGAATTTCTTGTCGGGGGAAAAGAGATAAAGCATCTCGGCGCTGGCGTACCGGGAAGCCAGCGGGGTCTCGTAAATGTTTCTGTTCATCCGTTGCAGCCCTCACTTCTAAAATTTGTGTTTGCTGTATGGGCGTCACTCACTGCGCCAAAAAGCGCTCCAGCCGGTCCAGACCCTCTTTGATGTTTTCCATGGAGGCGGCGTAGGACCAGCGGACAAAGCCGGGGGCTCCGAAGCCCTCCCCTGGCACCACTGCCACCAGCCCCTGCTTGAGGAACGCGGTGGCAAAGTCCTCCGCACTCCCGATCTCAAACCCGCCGATGGTCCGGCCGATCTGCTTTTCCACGTTCATCATCACATAGAACGCACCCTCGGGGCGGATGCAGCCCACGTCGGGGATGGCGTTGATCCTAGCGACCATGTAGTCCCGCCGGGCCTGGAATGCCTCCCGCATGGAGCGGATCTGCTCCTGAGAGGCGGTGAGGGCGGTGAGCGCGGCCTTTTGGGAGACGGCGCAGGGAGAGCCTGTGGAGTGGCTGACGTAATTGGACATGACCCTGGCGATCTCCGGCTCGGCAAGGCCGTAGCCGATACGCCAGCCTGTCATGGCGTAGGACTTGGACACGCCGTTGATGAGGATCGTGCGGCGCTTGACCTCCTCCCCCAGGGCGGCCATGCAGGTAAAGTCCCTGCCGTCGTAAACCAGGCTTGAGTAGATCTCGTCGGACAAGATATAGAGGTCGTACCGGACGCACACCTCGGCCAGCGCCCGAAGCTGCCGGGCATCGTAGAGCATCCCGGTGGGGTTGGAGGGATTATTGAAGATGACGGCCTTGGTGCGGGGGGTGATAGCCTGCTCCAGCTTCTCCGGGGAGAGCTTGAACTTCTCAGACTCGGAAGCGTGAATCACCACGGGGATCCCACCCACCATGCGAATGAGCTCGTGGTAGCTGACCCAAGCCGGAGTGGGGAGAATGATCTCATCTCCCGGATCGACCAGGGCCCGGAGAGCCAGATAGACCACATGTTTGGCCCCGCTGGCCACCACCGCCTGACTGGGGGTGTAGGACACGCCGAAGTCGGCCTTGACCCGGTCGCAGGCCGCCTGCTTCAACTCCAAAGTACCGGATGCGGGAGTATACCGGGTGAAATTCTCCCGGATGGCCTGAAAAGCCGCCTCTTTGATATGGTCGGGCGTTGGAAAGTCGGGTTCACCGGCCGCAAAGCCGATCACATTCTGGCCTTCGGCTTTCATTTGCTTGAACAGGCTGTCGATCGCCATTGTTGTAGAGGCGCGTACGCCTCTGGCGATCCGGGAGAGTTCTTTCACCATTCATTCCTCCAACTCTGCTGGGGTTTAAACTGAGAATATTATAGGCGGCGACACCAAAAATTGCAAGTCCTCGCCCCGGCTTTCTCCGTTATCACGCATCCCACGCCGAAAAAGGGTCTATTTTTCAGCCAAATGCCGCCAAACTGGCGGTGCCATTTCCTTTTGCGGAACAGTTGCGGCAAAAAACCGGCCCGTTGGAAAACGGGCCGGTTTTGAGTGATCAGGCTGCGGTCTTGGCGGCGCCCAGTCGGGCGCCGATGATCCGAACGATGACGGGGCTGACCACCACGTTCAGCAGCAGCTCCGCCACAAAGTTGACTCCCACCAGACCGGTGAGAACGTAGGTGGCGATATCCGCGCCGGCAGCGGTGGACCAAGCCACCAAAAAGTCGTGAAAGGGGAAAAACAGAGCCAGCAGAAAAATGCCGGTATTCACTGCAGGACAAACGATAGCAGCCAGGACAGTCCCCGCCATGCGGTTCTTTTTACCCGCCAGTGTGTACACTCCGCCGGCAGCCAGACCTGCCAGCGCACCCTTGCCCACACAGACCAGCGCGGTGAGCAGCGGGTTGGCGTTCCACATCAGGCTGCCGCCCATATCCCAGCCGGCGATGCAGGCAATGAGAACCACCACCCCGAACACACCGCCCAGATAGGCGCCCGCCTTGGGTCCGTACACGGCTGCGCCCACCACGATGGGGATGAGCACCAGCGAAATGGAAAACGGCCCGAATTTGATGAAGGAGCCCAATAGCTGGAGTACGACGATGATGGCTGTGAAAAGGGCAAGTCCGGTCAGGGTCTTGGTTTTCTGATTCATGGGAATATTACCTCCTGCTGCCGCTCCCCGATCCGGGGATGCAGCGCATCATATTTACCCACGGCGTGTTCACCGTTGAGCACAGAAAAGATCAGCCCCGGCGTCTGGATTCGGTATTTTTCTGATAGAGCAGATAAAGTCCGTCCAGAAGCAGGTCGGGATCACGGAGAATTTCACGGCGGCAATAGGGCACCACGTCGTCCGCGTAGCTGCCGGTGGCCACCACGGCGGCGGCGGGCTGCGTGGCCTCCTCCAGCCGGGCGATCATGCCGTCCACCAGGCTGGCGTTGCCGTAAAGAGCTCCGGCCCGCATGGCGTCCACGGTGTTGTGGCCCAGAATGGAAGACGGCTCGGCCAGCGAGATGTGGGGCAGTTCGGCGGCCTGCTTGGACAGAGCCTCCATTGCCACCCGCACCCCCGGCGCGATGACACAGCCTTCATAGACATTGCCCCGAAGTACGGAGAACGTGATGGCGGTCCCCATGTCCAGCACGATGACGGGAGACGGATACTTGGCGATGGCCCCCACGCTGCTGGCCACGATGTCGGCCCCCAGTTGAGCGTGCATGTCCGAACGGATATTGAGCCCGGTGCGGATGCCGGTGCCCACCACCATCGGCGCTTTTCCCATGAGCCGTTCCATGGCCCCCGCCATGGCCGCCGTCACCGGCGGGACCACACTGGCGATGATGCCGCCAGTGATCTGCCGGACGTCCACCTGATAGAGCTGAAAGATGGAAAAGAGCTGAATGGCATACTGATCCATAGTGGCGTGCCGGTCTGTGGAGAAGTTGGAGCGCATCACCAGCGTCCCCTGTTCATCGAACAGGGCCAGCAGCGTAATGGAGTTGCCGATATCCGCCGTCAGAACCACATTTCTCACCCCACTCCACAAATTTATACTCTTGTATAGTATAACACAACGGGTCAAAAATCAAGCATAAAAAAGGGGAGACGCATCTGCGTCTCCCCTTTTTGATCCAGCAATCAGAGATTACTGCTGCTCGCGCATACGAGCGAAGCACTCGCTGCAGTAAACAGGACGATCGGACTTGGGCTCGAAAGGAACCTTGGCCTCGCCGCCGCAGGCAGCGCAGGTAGCAGTGAAGTACTCGCGGGGGCCGCGGGCGGCCTGCTTGCGGGCGTCACGGCAAGCCTTGCAGCGCTGAGGCTCGTTCTGGAAGCCCCGCTCAGCGTAGAACTCCTGCTCACCGGCGGTGAACACGAACTCCTGGCCACATTCCTTGCATACAAGTGTCTTGTCTTCGTACATGATTTTACCCTCTCTTTGACTCGTTTGCCCAGGTCCGGATATATTCCGATTCGTGCTGGGACATTGTAATATTGCGTTCAGCTCATGCTGAAGTCGCCGGAAGAAAAGAATGGCGCAACCTTGCGCCGGACGCGTTGGACGGCATTGTCCACCGACTTGAGAGGCTTGCCCACCTGGGCGGCGATCTGAGCATAGGAGAGACCGTCGAAGTACAGATCCATGACCTGCCGTTCGAACCCGGAAAGCTTGCCCATCAGGGCGTTCATCCGGTTTTCCCGCTCTTCCCTGCCAATGACCACATCCTCCGGGCTCTCCACACAGGGGTGGTCAGTGCCGTAGGCATAGGATTCAGAATTCCCGTCAAACAGAGGGGGTCCAAGGGAGACAGAACGATTTAGGGGCGTATGCTTGTCTCGTGCCGCAGCTTTGATGGCGGAACGAAGCCGATTGCGGATACAGACCTCCGCATAGGTTCGGAAACCGGCTTCCTTGCCGGATTCAAACCCGCGGATGGCGGAGAGCAGTCCGATCATTCCCTCCTGGATCAGATCCTCGCTGTCGCCGCCGGCCATGAAATAAGGCCGGGCGCAAGCGCGCACCAAACGGGTGTATCGCGTGACCAGTTGCTCCTCCGCCACACGTTCTCCCGCCGCGGCCAGAGCACACAGCGCTTCATCCGAGAGTTTCTGAAAGGAAGGATTCAGCTCCATTCCAAATCTCCTTTATTATTATACGCAGAAAAACACAAACTTGTCAAGATAATTTTATGCAGTTTATTTCCAGAAGGGAAAAGAAATCAAAGGTTTTTTATGATATTTGCCAATTTTTCTGCAAAGGCAATGGCGTTTGTCTCCTCGGTGGCCTCCACCATCACCCGGACGAGAGGCTCGGTACCGGAGGGGCGCACCAGTACACGCCCGTCCTCCCCCAGCTCCGTCTCCACCTGGGCCACCGCCTCCCGCAGAGACTCGGAGGCCATGATCTCGGTCTTTTTCTCCTTGTTTGACACCGGCACGTTCACCAGCACCTGGGGATAGCGCACGCACATCCCCGCCAGCTCGGAGGACTTTTTGCCGGACTTGTGAACCACGGCCAGAAGCTGCAGAGCGGTAAGCTCCCCGTCTCCGGTGGTGGCGTAGCGGCGGAAGATGGTGTGTCCGGACTGCTCGCCCCCCAGGACAAAACCGCCCGCCTCCATCTGCTCCAGCACGTTGCGGTCCCCCACGTCGGTGCACAGCAGCTTCAATCCCCTGTCCCGGGCGAAGAGCCGCAGGCCCAGATTGCTCATCACGGTGGCCACCAGGGTCTCCCCCGCCAGTTCGCCCCGCTCCAGCAGGCTGCTGCCGCAGATGGCCAGCACCTGGTCGCCGTCGATGTCGCTGCCGGTGTCGTCCACCGCCAGACAGCGGTCGGCGTCGCCGTCGAAGGCGATGCCCAGATCGTATCCCCCCGCCTTCACCATGGCGGCCAGGTGGTCGATGTGGGTGGAGCCGCAGTCCCGGTTGATGTTGATGCCGTTTGGATCGGCGTTGATGATGTCGGTGTGGAGCTTGGGGAACCGGTCGAAGAGCCGCCCGGCGGTGGCCGAGGCCGCGCCGTTGGCACAGTCCACCAGAATGCGCATCCCGGCCAGGTCGGTGTCCACGGTGCTCACCAGGTGATCGATGTAGGCCTCCGCCTCCTGCTGGTCGGCGTAGGTCACTTGCCCGATGTCCGCGCCGGTGCACAAGGGGGATTTCTGATTGAAGAGAACGATGTCCTCAATGGCGTTCTCCAGCGCATCGGAGAGCTTGAAGCCCTGACCGTTGAAAATCTTGATGCCGTTGTGCTCAAAGGGGTTGTGGGAAGCGGAAATCACGATGCCCGCGTCCGCCTTGTTGGCCACGGTGAGGAAGGCCACGGCAGGGGTGGGGATGACGCCCAGGTGGAGGACGTCGGCACCAGCGGAGCACAGACCGGCAGTGAGAGCACCCTCCAGCAGGTCGGAGGAGATGCGAGTGTCCTTACCAATGGCCACCAGGGGCTTGCGCCCCTCCTCCCCACGGAGGACCTGGGCCGTGGCCAGGCCAACCTTGTATGCCAGCATGGCGTCCAGCCCGGCGTTGACCACGCCGCGGATACCGTCGGTCCCGAATAACTTACCCATATATGATCACCTTTTTCTTCCGAATTGGTCAAACTCTTTTTTCAGCGCCCGTTCCACGGGGAAAATGCTGCCCAGGAACACTGCCGTCTGTACCAGCACCACAGCGCCGCACCACAGACCCACCATCCTGGCGTCTGCGCCCAGCACGGGCAGCATGACCAGCGCACTC
>OWID01000852.1_pt1 | contig 10029 bp, 9 predicted proteins | sample 1732661 | NCBI WGS metagenome assembly OWID01 (sample SAMN05065739, study PRJEB22554) | human gut metagenome | biome: ENVO:2100002; feature: ENVO:00000062; material: ENVO:00002003 | host: Homo sapiens | place: USA
CGAACCCACGCGACCAGCTTGGAAGGCTGGGATTCTACCATTGAACTACACCCGCATGGGCGCTGATCTCTTTGGCATGTCAGCCAGAAAATAATAGCATATCTCCGCATTCTTGTCAATGCTTTTTTCGAAAGATCTCGTACTTTTTCCGCCGCCATCGGCCTACTCCCGTCGCAGCCGAGGATACATGGCCCCGCTGCCGCAGACACGGAAAAAATGCCGCCCTAAGGCGGCATTTTTCTAGTCGTTGGAGAGCAGAATGCGGTCGTTGTCCAGGTTCTTCCCCGCGCCGGCGCGGAAGCGCTCCAGCAGATCGTCCACGGTGAGGCCCTTCCGCTCCTCCCCGCTGATATCCAGCACCACCCGTCCGGCATCCATCATAAAGGTTCGGTTGCCCTGCTCCAGGGCGTTTTTCATGTTGTGGGTGATCATGAGGCAGGTAATGCGCTCCCCCTCCACGATTTCCCGGGTGAGGCGGAGCACCTTCTCCGCCGTGGCGGGGTCCAGTGCGGCGGTGTGCTCGTCCAGCAGGAGCAGCTTGGGGGGCACCATGGTGGCCATGAGCAATGTCAGGGCCTGCCGCTGACCGCCGGAGAGTAGGCCCACCGGCTGGCGCATCCGATCCTCCAGGCCCATGTCCAGCCGGGCGAGCTGCTCACGGAAGAACGCCTTGTCGGCCTTGGAGACCCGGCTGAAGAAGGCCCGCTGGTGCTTGGCGGTGCGGAGATAGGCCAGGGCCAGGTTCTCCTCGATGGTCATGTGGGGGGCGGTGCCCCGCATGGGGTCCTGGAACAGACAGCCGATCTGGCGGCTGCGGCGGTAGGCGGGCAGATAGGTGATGTCCGCCCCGTCCAGGCGGATGGAGCCTTCGTCCACAAAGAAGTCCCCCGCCACGGCGTTGAAGAAGGTGGACTTGCCCGCGCCGTTGGAGCCCACGATGGTCACGAAGTCTCCGTCGGCCAGAGTCATGGACAGGCCGTCCAGGGCCTTCTTCTCGTTGACGGTGCCGGGGTTGAAGGTCTTGGAGACCTTGTTCAGTTCCAGCATTTACTTCTCCCCCTTTCGCCCGGCCAGGGCGCGGCGCTTTCTGGTCTGGAAAGCCCACCACTGCCGGATGGAGGGGGCCGCGATGGCCAAGGCCACCACCAAGGCGGTCACCAGCTTGAGGCAGTCCACTGGCACCACCTTGGTGTAAAGCACCAGAGCGTAAACGAGACGGTAGAGGATGCTGCCCGCCACTACCGCAATGGCTCCCCGGAACATGGCGCCCCGGCCCACGATGGTCTCACCGATAATCAGGCAGGCCAGGCCGATGACCACGATTCCGGTGCCGCTGTTGATGTCAGCTGTCTTCTGGGCCTGGCCCACTACTGCGCCGGACAGGCCGGTGAGGGCGTTGGCCACGCACAGGCCGATGGTGATGGTGAAATTGGGGTTGATGGAGGAGGAGCGCACCATGTCCCGGTTGTCGCCGGTGGCGCGGATGCTGAGGCCCAGCCGGGTGCCCAGGAAGGCCACCAGCAGCACACCCGCCAGCACGGTGATCCCCCCGGAGAGGAGGATGGGGTTCCAGTCGCCGCCGATGCCGGTGGCGCGGAAGAGGGTGAAGATAGTATCCTGCTTGAGCAGGGACTGGTTGGCCTTCCACCCCATGGCCATCAGATTGACGGTGTAAAGCCCCGTGTTGGTGACGATGCCCGCCAGGATGGAGGGCACCCCCAGCTTGGTCTGGAGGAAGGCGGTGACAAACCCGGCGCAGGCCCCGGCCAGCATGGCGGCGGGGATGGCCAGGAAGGGGTGTCCCGCGGCGGTGAGGGTCACCGACACGGCGCAGCCCAGGACGAAACAGCCGTCGGTGGTCAGGTCGGCGATGTCCAGCACCCGGTAGCTTAGGAACAGGGCCATGGCCACCAGAGCGTACTGGAAGCCCAGCTCCAGGGCGGTTTGGGCGACGTAGAGCACGGAAAAACGCTCCTTTCACAGGCCAGCGCCCCCGGCGGGAGCCGGGGGGCTGGCTTTGGTTTGATCTCAGTCCTCAGTGGTGGTGACGGTGGTGACCTGTCCCAGGCTTTCAAAGACGGCGGGGTCGATGGCCAGGGCGGCGGCGGTCTCGGAGTTGACGGTGATCAGGCCGCCCGCCACCTGGTAATAGTCCTCCAGGCCGTCCATGCCCCCGGTCATGGCTTGGTAGGCCAGATCGGCCGTTTCGGCACCCAGGTCGGTGTAGTTGACGCCGCAGGTGGCAAAGGCACCGTTGCGCACGAAGGAGTCGGCCCCGGTGTAGTGGGGGATGCCGGCGGCGATGAAGTCCTCATAGATGGCCAGCTCGGCGGCCATGATGATGTTGTCGGTGGGGGTGAAGACGGCGTCCACCCCGTCGGCGATCAGGGAGCTGGCGGCGGCGATGACTTCGTCGTTGGTGTTGGCAGTGGCCTCGGTATAGGCCACGCCCTTGGCGTCCAGATAGGCCTTGGCATCCGCGATGGGCACCTCGGAATTGGGCTCGGACAGGGAGTAGAGCAGGCCCACAGACCCAATGTCCGGATTCTGGGTAAACATCATGTCCAGAATCTGATTGGTGTCCAGGGCATCGCTGGTGCCGGTGACGTAGTCCATGCCGGTGAGCTCCACGGTCTCCGGATAGGAGATGGCGGCGAAGATCACCGGGGTCTTGCTCTCCTCAGCGGAGACGGCGGCCACCTGGGCGGCGGTGGTGGCGATGGGGATAATGGCGTCCACACCGTCGGCAATGGCCTGGTCGGACAATTGGCGCAGGACAGTCTGATCCCCCTGGCCGGAGGTCACCTCATACTCGATCGTGATGCCGTTTTCCTCCGCGATGGCGTCCAGCCGGGCGGTAATCGCGTTGGCGATCTCGTCCAGGGAGGCGTGGTCCATCTGCTTGATCACGGCCACCTTATAGGTTTCACCGGCGGCGGGAGCGGCAGTGCCGGACTCCACCGGCTCCCCCTGCGCACCGCAGGCAGAGAGGGACAGGGCCAGCGCGGCCGCGGCGGAGAGAGACAGGATTCGATTCAGCTTTTTCATGTTTGGTTCCTCCCAATCAAAAATTGGGGCGGCAGATGGTGCAGGATGTAAAAAAAACGCTTCTGCCCCATTGCTGGGACAAAAGCGTTTCAACACTTCTGCGATACCACCCAAATTGACGTCAATGACGTCCACTCGCTTCACGCACCATCATGCGTGCCCGATGGATAACGGGTGGGGTCCCGTCGGCATCTACTAGGTTGCCCGTTCAAGCCGCCCTCGGAAGGCCATTCGCCGGTCTCCTCTGATCCCGATTCCACCCTCCGGGACTCTCTTTGCATCGGAAACGCCGGGTACTTCTCTTCCTCACTGGTTTACCATGTGTGGTTGTTGTACCGTATTATACGCACCTGTTCCGGCTTTGTCAACTCTTTTTTTTGCGCAGGAAGGAGAATTTGGTCTCGGAGCACACCACGGCGATGAAGATCAGCGCAAAGCCCACGAACATGAGGGGGGTGGGCCGCTCATTGGCGAAGAGGATGGAGAAGAACACGCCGAAGGGGGCCTCCAGGGAGAGGAGCACGGCGGCGGTGGAGGGGGCGGTGTACTTCTGGCCGATGTTCTGGAACAGGAGGGCGCCGCAGGAGGCGCAGATGACCAGGTACGCCAGGCCCATGATCAGGCTGCTGTCAAATACGCCGGGCGTCAGCGCCGGGCGGGTGATCAGTACCCCCAGCCAGGAAAAGAGGGCGAAGGAGGCAAACTGGAGGGTGGTGAGGATGAAGATGTCCCGTCCCTCGGAGTACCTGGACACGGCCACGATGTGGGCGGCGAAGAAGAAGCCGCCGATGAGGGTGAGCACATCGCCCATGTTGAAGGCGGAGGCGTTGTCCCCGGTGATGGACACCAGGGCGATCCCCCCGATGCACAGGAAGGCGGCAATCAGGTTGAACCGGTCGGGGCGGCGCTTGGCGATGAACCAGTACAGGAAGGGGACGATGACGCAGTAGACGGCGGTAAAGAAGGCGTTCTTGCCGGAGGTGGTCTGCTCCAGGCCGAAGGTCTGGAAGGTGTAGGCCAGAAACAGGCAGAAGCCCATCACGGTGCCGCCGATCAGGTACTGCTTATCCAGCACCTTCCACCGCCGGATGAACACCACCGCCAGCACCAGGGCCGCAAAAGAAAAGCGGATGGCCAGCAGCCAGAAGGTGGGCAGCACGTCCACGCTGGACTTCATCACCACGAAGGAGCTGCCCCAGATGATGGTGGCCAGGATCAGCAGCGGGCTGGCGAAGCGGGCCAGGACGCTGCTCTCTTTGTGTTCGGTCATGGTTGTACCTCTCCTTTGACTATGATAAAATCAGGTTTACACACATTCACCGGGAAACGAGGGTTCGAGCATGTACTTATTTGACTTTGACGGCACGCTGGTGGACTCCAACGGCGTATGGGTGGAGATTGACAACGGCTTTCTGGCCCGCCGGGGGCTCACCCCCACCCGCGAATACAGCGACACCATGGGCCACTCCATCTTCCCCATCGCCGCCCAGTTCACCAAGGACTACTACTGCCTGGACATGACGTCGGAGGCCATCATGGCCGAGTGGCTGGACATGGCCCGGGACGCCTACGCCCGTGAGGTGCCCATGAAGCCGGGTGCGGAGGCGTTCCTGGCCCGGTGCGCCGCGGCCGGGGAGCCCATGGCCCTTCTCACCGCCTGCGTACCCGAGCTGTGCCGGGCCGCCCTGGCCCGCCACAGGCTGGAGGGGTACTTTCGGCAGATCATCTTTGTGCAGGAGCTGGGCCTGGAGAAGCGCAACCCGGAGGCCTTCACCCGCTCCCTGGCCCTGCTGGGGGCCGAGGCCGGGGACTGCACCCTCTTCGAGGACTCCCCCGGCGCCTGCCGGGCGGCCCAGGCCGTGGGCATCCGGGCCGTGGGGGTGTTTGACCCCTTCTACGCCTCCTACGAGGCGGAGATGAGGGGGTTCTGTGACCGGTACATCACCAGCTTCACCGAGCTGCTGTAGGGGGCGGGCGGCCGCAAGGGCCGCCCTTATAGGTCTGGGGCTGCGGCTCAGACCTTCTTCATGTACTGGGAGGCGGACTTGAGCATCAGCTTCTTGGTGCCCACGCTGTCGAAGGCGATCTCCACCAGGGCATCGCCCCCCATGGGGGTGACTTTGGTGATGAGGCCCCGGCCGAAGGCCTTGTGCTGGACGCTGTCGCCCATGCGGAACCCGGGCAGGGCACCACCGGCGGGGGCCCGCCCAGCCGCAGGGCTCTTCCAGTCGGGGGCGGGCGCGCCGGCAGAGGCCGGGGCGGCGGCGGAGCCCATGGAGAAGCCCCGGTCGAAGGTGCGGCGCACCGGCGCGCGGCGGGCAGGGCGCTCGGCCTCCCGCTCGGCCCGCTCGGCGTAGGGCAGGCGGCCCGACTTCTCCACATACTCCGGCGGGATCTCCCCCAAAAAGCGGGAGGGCCGGTTGGAGTTGGTGCGGCCGAAGAGCATGCGCTGGGAGGCGCAGGTCATATAGAGCTTCTCCTTGGCCCGGGTCATGGCCACGTAGCACAGGCGGCGCTCCTCCTCCATCTCCTCGGCCTCGCCGATGGCGCGGATGCCGGGGAAGATGCCCTCCTCCACACCCACCACAAAGACCACCGGGAACTCCAGGCCCTTGGCCGAGTGCATGGTCATCATCACCACGCAGTCCTCGCTGGGATCGTGGCTGTCCAGGTCGGTATAGAGGGCGATCTCGTCCAGGAAGCCCGCCAGGGAGGGCTCATCCACCGCGTTCTCCAGGTAGTTCTGGATGGAGGAGAGCACCTCGTGGACGTTCTCCAGCCGGGTACGGTCCTCCACAGTGTTCTTTTGCTCCAGCATGACGGCGTAGCCGGTGCGCTGCACCAGCTCCTCGTAAAAGTCGGGCAGCTCCATCTCGCCGGAGAGCTTCCGCAGCTCCGCCATCAGCTCGGCGAACTGGGACAGGCGGGGGGCGGCCTTCTGAAGCTCCGGCCAGTCCTTGGCGTGGCTCACCACGTCCCACAGGGAGCGGCCCTCCGCCTGGGCGATGGCCTGGGCCCGCTCCACGGTGGTGGCCCCGATGCCCCGGGGCGGGTTGTTGATAATGCGGGACAGGCGCAGATCGTCGTTGGGGTTGTTGACGGCGCAGAGGTAGGCCATCATGTCCTTGACCTCCGCCCGGTCGAAGAAGCGGATGCCCCCGATGATGCGGTAGGGGATGCCGTTGCGCTTGAAGGCCTGCTCAAGCTGGTTGGACTGGGCGTTCATGCGGTAGAGCACCGCGTGCTCCCGCCAGCCCCGGCCCGCGGAGAAGCCGGCGAGGATCTGGGCGGCCACGAACTGGGCCTCGTCGTGCTCGTTCATGGCGGTGTAGCAGTGAACCTTGTCCCCCGCCTCGTGCTCCGTCCACAGCTCCTTGCCCTTGCGGCCCTCATTGTTGCGGATGACCGCGTTGGACGCCTCCAGGATGTTTTTGGTGGAGCGGTAGTTCTGCTCCAGCCGGATCACCCGCGCCCCCTTGTACTGGGACTCGAAGGAGAGGATGTTCTCGATGGTGGCCCCCCGGAAGCGGTAGATGGACTGGTCGTCGTCGCCCACCACGCAGATGTTCTCGTACCCCCCCGCCAGGGTGGAGGCCAGCAGATACTGGAGGTTGTTGGTGTCCTGGTACTCGTCAATAAGTACATAGCGGAATTTTTTCTGGTAATACTCCCGAACGTCATCAAAATTCTGGAGCAGGCGGACGGTGTCCAGGATGATGTCGTCGAAATCCAGGGCGTTGGCCTCCCGGAGGCGGCGCTCATACTCGGCGTAGACCTTGGCGATTTTCACCAGCCGGTAGTCCCCCGCCTTCTCACACTCCTGAAGGTAGTCCTTCCCCAGCTTCATGGCGTCCTTGGCCCGGGAAATATAGCCCAGGATGGAGCGGGGGGCGAAGGCCTTCTCGTCCAGGTTGAAGTCCTTCACAATGTCCTTGATCACCCGCTCGGAGTCGGCGGTGTCGTAGATGGTGAAGGAACTGGTGAAGCCCAGCCGGTCGATGTCCCGGCGCAGGATGCGCACGCAGGCGGAGTGGAAGGTGGAGGCCCAGATGTCGTTGGCCGACGGCCCCAGCATCCGCTCCAGCCGCTCCTTCAGCTCGCCGGCGGCCTTGTTGGTGAAGGTGATGGCGATGATGGACCAGGGAACCGCCGGGTCTACCCGGCACAGCCGCTCCTGCTCCGCCTTTTGGGCGGGATCGGGGTTCTGGACGTAGCCCTCCAGAAAGGCCAGGTCTGCGGGGGCGGCCCAGGCGGGCGCCTCATCGCAGTCCGACCCGCGGCCATACTTCATCAGGTTGGCGATGCGGTGAATGAGCACGGTGGTCTTGCCGCTGCCCGCCCCCGCCAGCAGCAGCAGCGGCCCATCGGTGGCCAGTGCGGCCCTCCTCTGCTCCGGGTTCAGGTTCTGGTAGTCCAGGGCGATAGCCGCCCTCCGCGCCTTGCAGAAGCGCAGTTCCTCTTCTCTGTTCAGCATGGTTTTCTCCTTGGCAATGGCGGAGCCGCCCCTGGGTGGACGGCTCTTGTCTCAATACCTCTATTGTAACGAAAACTGCCCCCCAGGTCAACCTTCCGAAATGGAATCTTTTGCATGTGAAAACCGCATTGCCCACGGCCAAAATCTTTTTGACTTTATAGTGCAAAAGCGTCTCCGGTATGGTATAATACCTCTCCAGGCAGATTGGAAGGAGGTATCCCATGCACCGCTTTGTGTTCCGCTCCCCCCGGCTGGGCTTTCTGGCGGTGGGCCCCGCCCTGGCCCGGCCGGCCGCCGCCTTTTACCGACGCAACCGGGCGGCCTTCGCCCCCTTTGACCCGGTGCAGCCGGAGGACTTCTTCACCGAGGAGGGGCAGGCCGAGCGCCTGGCAGAGGAGCTGGGCTGGGCGGAGGCGGGGCGGAGCTTCCGCTTCCTGCTGGTACAGCCCCGGCACCCGGGCAAAATCATCGGGGCGCTGGGATTCAACGAGATCGTCCGGGGAGCCTTCCAGTCCTGCTTTGTGTCCTACAAAATCGACGCCGCCCTCTGGGGGCGGGGCTACGGCTCCGAGGCCATCCGGTACGGCACCGGCTGGGCCTTCCGGGTGCTGGGGCTCCACCGGGCGGAGGCCAACGTCATGCCCCGCAACGCCGCCTCCCTGCGGGCGGCGGAGAAAGCGGGCTACCGGCCAGAGGGGCTGGCCCGGCGCTATCTCAACATCAACGGCGTGTGGGAGGACCACATCCACATGGTCAAGCTCAATGAGGAGGAATATCATGCATAAATCCGGTTCCGACGGCAAGTTTACCAGCTCCATCGGCTTTGTACTGGCCGCGGTGGGCTCCGCGGTGGGCATGGCCAACATCTGGCTCTTTCCCTACCGGGTGGGGCAGTACGGCGGCGGCGCCTTCCTGATCCCCTATTTCCTGTTCGTCGCCCTGTTCAGCTATGTGGGCCTGTCGGGGGAGTTCGCCCTGGGCCGCCTCACCGGTACCGGCGCCATGGGCTCGCTGGACTACGTGCTCCGGCAGCGGGGCCGCCGGGGCGGCCGGGTGCTGGGCGCCATCCCCCTGCTGGGGGTGCTGGGCATCGCCATCGGCTACTCGGTGGTGGTGGGCTGGGTGCTGCGGTACGCCGCAGGCTCCCTCACCGGCTCCGTCCTGGCCGGGGACGCTCAGGGCTTCTTCTCCGCCCTGGCGGTGGACTTCGGCTCCATCCCCTGGCACTTCGCGGCGGTGGCGGTGACGGCCGCCATCCTGATCTTCGGCGTGGCCTCCGGCATTGAGAAGCTCAGCAAGGTCATGATGCCCGCCTTCTTCATCCTGTTCCTCATCATCGCCGTCCGGGTGGCCTTCCTGCCCGGCGCCATGGAGGGCTACCTCTACCTGCTCCGGCCCGACTGGAGCTATCTGCTCAACCCGGAGACCTGGGTGATGGCCATGGGACAGGCCTTCTTCTCCCTGTCCATCAACGGCGCGGGCATGCTCATCTACGGCAGCTATATGAAAAAGGGCGAGAACATCCTCCGCCACGCGGGCATGACCGCCGTACTGGACACCCTGGCCGCCCTGCTGGCGGGCTTCGCCATCCTGCCCGCGGTGTTTGCCTTCGGCATCGACCCCACCAGCGGGCCGCAGCTCATGTTCGTCACCCTCCCCCAGATCTTCCAGCAGATGCCCGGCGGGCGCATCTTCGCCCTGCTCTTCTTCGTCTCCGTGTTCTTTGCGGGCATCACCTCCCTGATGAACATGCTGGAGGCCTGCGGCGAGGCCCTCACCTCCACCTTCCGCCTGTCCCGCACCGTTTCCACCCTCCTGGTGGGCGCGGCCGCCTTCCTCCCCGGCCTGTTCCTGGAGTCCCTGGCGGGCATGGGGGGCTGGATGGATCTCATCACCATCTACGTCTCCCCTTTCGGCGCGCTGCTGGTGGCGGTGTGCATCTACTTTGTGCTGGGTATGAAGGACATCGGGGCCGAGCTGGCTCTGGGCCGGGCCCGGGCCCCCGGCCGCCTTTTCGGCATCACCGCCCGGTTCTATGTATTCCTCACTGTGGCGGTATGGATTCTGGGCATCGCCTACGGCGGCATCGGCTGAATTCCCCCGCAAAAAGCGGCCTGCGCGCTTGCGCAGGCCGCTTTTTATCGCCCTTCCAGCCAGCCCTTGAACTGCTCCAGCAGTTCCACGGCCTTGAACTTCACCACGTAGCCCTCGTCCTCCCCGGTCATCAGGGAGACCTGGTTCTCCGTCAGCCCGGCCTCCAGGGCGGTCTCCTGCGTGGTCTCGCTGACGGAGCCCAGGCAGAGGGGCGGGAACACCACGCACCACCAGTTCTGCCCGCCCCCCGCGCCGATCTCGATGCGCAGGGCGGTGTACGCCCCTGCCGGGAGGGCGAAGTCGGTATAGGTCTTGGTGGGGAACCAGTAGTCGTGCACCAGGGAGGCGGTCACCGGATAGGAATCTGTCTCTTATACACATCTCCGAGCCCACGAGACCGGAGCCTATCTCGT
>OWID01000855.1_pt1 | contig 10015 bp, 5 predicted proteins | sample 1732661 | NCBI WGS metagenome assembly OWID01 (sample SAMN05065739, study PRJEB22554) | human gut metagenome | biome: ENVO:2100002; feature: ENVO:00000062; material: ENVO:00002003 | host: Homo sapiens | place: USA
CCCGCGGCAATTTAGGGGCGCTGAGGGGATCCGGGATAACGCTGGCTAACCGTGCCGGATGGATAGACACTCTGATGTCACCGAAAGGCATGATGCTTGGCGGGGTTATTGGCGGTATTGCCGCGTCCGTCTATGGTCTGGGTAAAGCCTGGTATGACGGTCAGAAGGAGGGGGAAGAATTTAACCGCCAGTTGTCGCTGACGGGGCATTATGCCGGAGTCACTGCCGGGCAGCTGTGGACGCTCAGTCGTGCTATTTCCGGGAATGGTATCACGCAACATGCTGCAGCCGGTGCGCTGGCTCAGGTGGTGGGGAGTGGTGCATTTCGTGGAAACGATATCGGTATGGTGGCGAGAGCTGCCGCACAGATGGAGCGATCGGTTGGCCAGTCGGTCAGCGATACCATAAATCAGTTTAAGCGGCTGAAGGATGATCCTGTAAATGCCGCGAAGGCTCTGGACAATGAGCTGCATTTTCTTACTGCCACTCAGCTTGAGCAGATACGTGTCCTTGGGGATCAGGGACGGTCCAGTGATGCTGCACGGATAGCCATGTCTGCACTGGCAGAGGAAACCGGTCGGCGTACTGCGGATATTGATAATAACCTCAATGCGCTTGGCAGTACGCTGAAGTATCTGTCTGATTTGTGGAGTCGTTTCTGGGATGCGGCCATGAATATTGGTCGTGAAGACTCGCTGGATGAACAGATTGCCGCTTTACAGGAGAAAGTGTCGCGGGCGAAAAGACTCCCCTGGACGGCATCATCTTCTCAGGTTGAATACGATCAGCAGCGTCTTAACGATCTTCAGGAGAAAAAACGCCAGAAGGATTTGCAGGATGCAAAAGAGCAGGCAGAGCGGAATTATCAGGAGCAACAGAAACGACGTAATGCTGAAAATGCTGCACTGAACCGGATGAATGAAACGGAAGCAGCACGACATCAGCGTGAAATTGCGCGTATTAATTCCATGCAGTACGCCGATCAGGCTGTCAGGGATGCAGCGATACAACGTGAAAATGAACGTTACGAGAAAGCCCTGGCATCCGGTAAGAAAAAAACACGCGAACCCCGTAATGATGAGGCCACCCGGTTATTGCTGCAGTACAGTCAGCAACAGGCACAGGTGGAAGGACAGATTGCTGCTGCCAGACAGTCAGCAGGCATTGCCACGGAAAGGATGACAGAAGCGCATAAACAGCTTCTGGCTCTGCAGCAGCGCATCAGCGACCTGGACGGGAAAAAACTGACGGCAGATGAAAAGAGTGTGCTGGCCCGTAAAGATGAACTGATTCAGGCACTGACGCTGCTGGATGTAAAACAGCAGGAGCTTCAGAAACAGACGGCACTCAACGAGCTGAAGAAAAAAACAATTCAGCTGACCAGTCAACTGGCTGAAGAAGAGCGCGCTCAGCGTCAGCAACATGACCTGGATATCGCCACGGTGGGTATGGGTGATCAGCAGCGGCAGCGATATCAGGTACAACTGAGTCTTCGCCAGAAATACCAGCAACAGCTGGAGCAGTTGAGGCGGGATAGTGAGCAGAAAGGAACATATAACACGGATGACTACAGAAAGGCCGAGCAGGCGCTGACGGAGAGCCTGAACCGACAACTGAATGAGAATCGCCGTTACTGGCAACAGCTTGAAGTTGTGCAGGGTAACTGGAAAAACGGAGTCCTGCGTGCATTTCAGGATTTTACCGTGGATGCAGATAATACGGCAGGAACAGCAGAACAGGTGTTCTCGTCAGCCTTCAGCAACATGGGAAATGGCCTGGCAACTTTTGTCACTACCGGCAAACTCAATTTCAAATCCTTCACCTCTTCTGTGCTGTCAGATATGGCGAAAATCCTGGCGCAGGCAACCATGATGAAATCGATAAAAGGGATTGGCAGTGTACTGGGATTTGATCTCAGCAGCCTTTCCCTGAATGCCAATGGGGGGATTTATCAGTCTGCTGATTTGAGTCGTTACAGTGGCACGGTGGTTAACCGTCCGACGTTTTTTGCTTTTGCAAAAGGCGCGGGTGTGATGGGGGAAGCGGGACCTGAAGCCATTCTGCCATTGCGTCGTGGTGCTGACGGTAAGCTGGGGGTTGTGGCGGATATTGGGGGTTCAGGTATGGCGATGTTTTCCCCGCAGTACAACATCGAGATCAATAACGATGGCACGAACGGGCAGATAGGTCCGGCTGCCCTGAAGGCGGTTTATGACCTCGGGAAAAAAGCGGCAGCGGACTTTATGCAACAGCAGGCCCGTGATGGTGGTCGGTTAAGTGGAGCATATCGGTAATGGAGACGTTTCACTGGAAAGTGCGCCCGGATATGAATGTGGTATCAGAGCCGAAAGTGGTGACAGTGAAGCTTGGCGATGGTTATGAACAGCGTCGTGCGGCGGGACTGAATAACCAGTTGTCGACTTACAGCGTGACGATACGTGTTCGTAAATGTGAACACCCATCTTTAAAAGCCTTTCTGGAACGGCACGGTGGCGTCCGCGCATTTCAGTGGACGCCACCTTATGACTGGAGGCCGATCAGGGTGGTTTGTCGTAAATGGTCGGCAAGCGTGGGGGCGCTGTGGGTAACCATAACGGCAGATTTTGAACAGGTCGTGGCATAGGAGGCTCTGATGCAGGATATTCCACAGGAAACACATCATGAGACGACACGCCTCACTCAGTCAGCCCAGGTGGTGCTCTGGGAAATCGATCTGACAGAGGTCGGTGGTGAACGTTATTTTTTCTGTAATGAGCAGAACGAAAAAGGTGAGCCGGTTACCTGGCAGGGGCGGCAGTATCTGGCGTATCCCATTCAGGGGAGTGGTTTTGAACTGAATGGCAAAGGCACCAGTACGCGCCCCACGCTGGCAGTCTCTAACCTGTACGGCATGGTCACCGGGATGGCGGAAGATCTGCAGAGTCTGGTCGGCGGAACGGTGGTCAGGCGTAAGGTTTACGCCCGTTTTCTGGATGCGGTGAACTTCGTCAACGGAAACAGCGACGCCGATCCGGAGCAGGAGGTGATCAGCCGCTGGCGCATCGAGCAGTGCAGCGAACTGAGCGCGGTCAGTGCCTCCTTTGTGTTGTCCACACCAACGGAAACGGATGGTGCTGTTTTTCCGGGGCGCATCATGCTGGCCAACACCTGCACCTGGACCTATCGCGGTGATGAGTGCGGTTATAACGGTCCGGCTGTCGCGGATGAATATGACCAGCCGACGTCCGATATCACGAAGGATAAATGCAGCAAATGCCTGAGCGGCTGTAAGTTTCGCAATAACGTCGGCAACTTTGGCGGCTTCCTTTCCATTAACAAACTTTCGCAGTAAATCCCATGACAGAGACAGAATCAGCGATTCTGGCGCACGCCCGGCGATGTGCGCCAGCGGAGTCGTGCGGCTTCGTGGTGAGAACGCCGGAGGGGGAAAGATATTTTCCCTGCGTGAATATCTCCGGTGAGCCGGAGGCGTATTTCCGTATGTCGCCGGAAGACTGGCTGCAGGCAGAAATGCAGGGTGAGATTGTGGCGCTGGTCCACAGCCACCCCGGTGGTCTGCCCTGGCTGAGTGAGGCCGACCGGCGGCTGCAGGTGCAGAGTGATTTGCCGTGGTGGCTGGTCTGCCGGGGGACGATTCATAAGTTCCGCTGTGTGCCGCATCTCACCGGGCGGCGCTTTGAGCACGGTGTGACGGACTGTTACACACTGTTCCGGGATGCTTATCATCTGGCGGGGATTGAGATGCCGGACTTTTATCGTGAGGATGACTGGTGGCGTAACGGCCAGAATCTCTATCTGGATAATCTGGAGGCGACGGGGCTGTATCAGGTGCCGTTGTCAGCGGCCCAGCCGGGCGATGTGCTGCTGTGCTGTTTTGGTTCATCGGTGCCGAATCATGCCGCCATTTACTGTGGCGACGGCGAGCTGCTGCACCATATTCCTGAACAACTGAGTAAACGAGAGAGGTACACCGACAAATGGCAGCGACGCACACACTCCCTCTGGCGTCACCGGGCATGGCGCGCATCTGCCTTTACGGGGATTTACAACGATTTGGTCGCCGCATCGACCTTCGTGTGAAAACGGGGGCTGAAGCCATCCGGGCACTGGCCACACAGCTCCCGGCGTTTCGTCAGAAACTGAGCGACGGCTGGTATCAGGTACGGATTGCCGGGCGGGACGTCAGCACGTCCGGGTTAACGGCGCAGTTACATGAGACTCTGCCTGATGGCGCTGTGATTCATATTGTTCCCAGAGTCGCCGGGGCCAAGTCAGGTGGCGTATTCCAGATTGTCCTGGGGGCTGCCGCCATTGCCGGATCATTCTTTACCGCCGGAGCCACCCTTGCAGCATGGGGGGCAGCCATTGGGGCCGGTGGTATGACCGGCATCCTGTTTTCTCTCGGTGCCAGTATGGTGCTCGGTGGTGTGGCGCAGATGCTGGCACCGAAAGCCAGAACTCCCCGTACACAGACAACGGATAACGGTAAGCAGAACACCTATTTCTCCTCACTGGATAACATGGTTGCCCAGGGCAATGTTCTGCCGGTTCTGTACGGTGAAATGCGCGTGGGGTCGCGGGTGGTCTCTCAGGAGATCAGCACGGCAGACGAAGGGGATGGTGGTCAGGTTGTGGTGATTGGTCGCTGATGAAAAACGTTTATGTGAAACCGCCTCCGGGCGGTTTTGTCGTTTATGGAGCGTGAGGAATGGGTAAAGGCAGCAGTAAGGGGCATACTCCGCGCGAAGCGAAGGACAACCTGAAGTCCACGCAGTTGCTGAGTGTGATCGATGCCATCAGCGAAGGGCCGGTTGAAGGTCCGGTGGATGGATTAAAAAGCGTGCTGCTGAACAGTACGCCAGTGCTGGACAGTGAGGGGAATACCAATATCTCCGGCGTCACGGTGGTGTTCCGGGCCGGTGAGCAGGAGCAGACACCGCCGGAGGGATTTGAATCCTCCGGCTCCGAGACGGTGCTGGGTACGGAAGTGAAATACGACACGCCGATCACCCGGACCATCACGTCGGCAAACATTGACCGACTGCGTTTTACCTTCGGCGTGCAGGCACTGGTGGAAACCACCTCAAAGGGGGACAGGAATCCGTCGGAAGTCCGCCTGCTGGTTCAGATCCAGCGTAATGGTGGCTGGGTGACGGAAAAAGACATCACCATTAAGGGCAAAACCACCTCGCAGTATCTGGCCTCGGTGGTGGTGGGTAACCTGCCGCCGCGCCCGTTCAATATCCGGATGCGCAGGATGACGCCGGACAGCACCACAGACCAGCTGCAGAACAAAACGCTCTGGTCGTCATACACCGAAATCATCGATGTGAAACAGGGCTACCCGAACACGGCACTGGTCGGCGTGCAGGTGGATTCGGAGCAGTTCGGCAGCCAGCAGGTGAGCCGTAATTATCATCTGCGCGGGCGCATTCTGCAGGTGCCGTCGAACTATAACCCGCAGACGCGGCAATACAGCGGTATCTGGGACGGAACGTTTAAACCGGCATACAGCAACAACATGGCCTGGTGTCTGTGGGATATGCTGACCCATCCGCGCTACGGCATGGGGAAACGTCTTGGTGCGGCGGATGTGGATAAATGGGCGCTGTATGTCATCGGCCAGTACTGCGACCAGTCAGTGCCGGACGGCTTTGGCGGCACGGAGCCGCGCATCACCTGTAATGCGTACCTGACCACACAGCGCAAGGCGTGGGATGTGCTCAGTGATTTCTGCTCGGCGATGCGCTGTATGCCGGTATGGAACGGGCAGACGCTGACGTTCGTGCAGGACCGACCATCAGATAAGGTGTGGACCTATAACCGCAGTAATGTGGTGATGCCGGATGATGGCGCGCCGTTCCGCTACAGCTTCAGCGCCCTGAAGGACCGCCATAATGCCGTTGAGGTGAACTGGATTGACCCGAATAACGGCTGGGAGACGGCGACAGAGCTTGTGGAGGACACGCAGGCCATTGCCCGTTACGGTCGTAACGTCACGAAGATGGATGCCTTTGGCTGTACCAGCCGGGGGCAGGCACATCGCGCCGGGCTGTGGCTGATTAAAACAGAACTGCTGGAAACGCAGACCGTGGACTTCAGCGTGGGCGCAGAAGGGCTTCGCCATGTGCCGGGCGATGTCATTGAAATCTGTGATGATGACTATGCCGGTATCAGCATCGGTGGTCGCGTGCTGGCGGTGAACAGCCAGACCCGGACGCTGACGCTCGACCGTGAAATCACGCTGCCATCCTCCGGTACCACGCTGATAAGCCTGGTTGACGGAAGTGGCAATCCGGTCAGCGTGGAGGTTCAGTCCGTCACCGACGGCGTGAAGGTGAAAGTGAGCCGTGTTCCTGACGGCGTTGCTGAATACAGCGTGTGGGGGCTGAAGCTGCCGACGCTGCGCCAGCGCCTGTTCCGCTGCGTGAGTATCCGTGAGAACGACGACGGCACGTATGCCATCACCGCCGTGCAGCATGTACCGGAAAAAGAAGCCATCGTGGATAACGGGGCGCACTTTGACGGCGACCAGAGCGGCACGGTGAATGGTGTCACGCCGCCAGCGGTGCAGCACCTGACTGCCGAAGTCACCGCAGACAGCGGGGAATATCAGGTGCTGGCGCGCTGGGACACGCCGAAGGTGGTGAAGGGTGTGAGCTTTATGCTTCGCCTGACCGTAACAGCGGATGACGGCAGTGAGCGGCTGGTCAGCACGGCCCGGACGACGGAAACCACATACCGCTTCACGCAACTGGCGCTGGGGAACTACAGGCTGACAGTCCGGGCGGTAAATGCGTGGGGGCAGCAGGGCGATCCGGCATCGGTATCGTTCCGGATTGCCGCACCGGCAGCGCCGTCGCAGATTGAGCTGACACCGGGGTATTTTCAGATAACCGCCACGCCCCATCTTGCCGTTTATGATCCGACGGTACAGTTTGAGTTCTGGTTCTCGGAAAAGCGGATTGCGGATATCAGGCAGGTTGAAACCACAGCCCGCTATCTTGGCACGGCGCTGTACTGGATAGCTGCCAGTATCAATATCAAACCGGGCCATGATTATTATTTTTACATCCGCAGTGTGAACACCGTTGGCAAATCGGCATTTGTGGAGGCTGTTGGCCAGCCGAGTGATGATGCATCCGGCTATCTGGATTTTTTCAAAGGCGAGATAGGGAAAAGCCATCTGGCTCAGGAGCTGTGGACGCAGATTGATAACGGTCAGCTTGCGCCTGACCTGGCTGAAATCAGGACGTCCATTACGGATGTCAGCAATGAAATCACACAGACCGTCAATAAGAAACTGGAAGACCAGAGTGCGGCAATTCAGCAGATACAGAAGGTTCAGGTTGATACAAATAATAACCTGAACAGCATGTGGGCTGTGAAGCTGCAGCAGATGCAGGACGGACGCCTTTATATTGCGGGTATCGGTGCCGGTATTGAGAATACGCCAGCAGGAATGCAGAGTCAGGTGCTGCTGGCGGCAGACAGGATTGCGATGATTAATCCTGCGAATGGCAACACAAAGCCGATGTTTGTTGGTCAGGGCGATCAGATATTTATGAATGAAGTGTTCCTGAAATATCTGACGGCTCCCACCATTACCAGCGGCGGTAATCCTCCGGCATTTTCCCTGACACCGGACGGAAAGCTGACCGCTAAAAATGCGGATATCAGTGGCAGTGTGAATGCGAACGCCGGGACGCTCAACAATGTCACGGTAAATGAAAACTGTACGATTAAGGGCATGCTGGAGGCGACTCAGGTCAGAGGTGACTTCGTTAAAGCTGTATCCAAATCATTCCCGAAACAGGCTGGTACGTGGGGTAATACGGAAACACCAAACGGGACGGTTACAGTCACCATCAGCGATGATCATAACTTTGACCGTCAAATCATTATTCCGCCCATTATCTTTAACGGAATAGCGTATAGCGATCCGGGAAGTGGTAATAACCCGGGAGGTACAAGATACACGGGTTATGGTTTTGAAGTTCGCAAAAACGGTGTATTAATCGCATCCAGAGAAACTAAAGGGGCCATTCCCGGTAGCTACAGTGCGGTTATTGATATGCCGAGTGGCAGGGGAAGCGTCACTCTGGAGTTTAAGATTTTCCAGAAAGGCAATCAGGGCGCAGGTAACATCACAGACTGTACGGTGATTGTGACCAAAAAAGCTGCTTCCGGTATCAGTATCCGTTGAAATATTTATAACCCCAATACGGGCGCCAGAAATGGCGCCTTTTTTATTTGTGGAGTGAGTATGGCAGTACAGATTTCAGGTGTGCTGAAAGATGGTGCGGGAAAACCAATACAGAACTGCACTATTCAACTGAAGGCAAAGCGTAACAGCACCACGGTACTGGTGAACACGGTGGCCTCTGAAAATCCGGATGAAGCCGGGCGTTACAGCATGGATGTTGAGTATGGCCAGTACAGCGTCGCCCTGCTGGTTGAAGGTTTTCCGCCTTCACATGCCGGGACCATCACCGTGTATGAGGATTCTAAGCCGGGGACATTGAATGATTTTCTGGGCGCTGCAACAGAAGATGATGTTTGTCCGGAGGCACTGTATCGTTTTGAAAAGATGGTGGAAGAGGCGGCACGCAACGCTGAAGCCGCCTCTCAGAGCGCAGCGGCAGCAAAGAAATCAGAAACAGCAGCGGCATCGTCCAGGAACGCGGCGAAAACATCAGAGACGAATGCAGGTAACAGCGCGAAAGCGGCAGCTTCTTCAAAAACAGCCGCACAAAACGCAGCAACAGCGGCAGAACGTTCAGAGACAAATGCCCGTGCGTCAGAAGAAGCCTCCGCAGACAGTGAAGAGGCTTCCCGCCGTAATGCAGAGTCAGCCGCTGAAAATGCCGGAGTCGCCACCACAAAAGCGCGGGAGGCCGCAGCAGACGCAACAAAGGCCGGGCAGAAAAAGGATGAGGCTCTGTCGGCAGCGACACGAGCTGAAAAGGCGGCAGACCGCGCAGAAGCCGCAGCGGAAGTGACTGCAGAGCCCTGTGCGAATATAGTGCCGCCGCTGCCTGATGTGTGGATACCGTTTAACGATTCACTGGATATGATTACGGGTTTTTCGCCATCTTATAAAAAGATAGTTATTGGTGACGATGAAATAACAATGCCAGGCGACAAGATTGTTAAGTTTAAACGTGCTTCAACAGCAACGTATATTAATAAGTCCGGCCAACTCAAGCTTGCTGAAGTTGACGAACCGCGATTTGAGCGCGATGGCTTATTGATTGAAGGACAGAGGACAAATTATCTGAGGAACTCAAATAAACCAGACTCATGGACTGTTCATTCCGCACTGAATAAAACATTTGGCACTGATAAACAGGGGTTCAATTATGCCACGGTGACACCCACGGAAAGTATAGTGGGAACAACAGGTGGCTATACTGTGCATGGTGTGGTTGCAGCAGACAGATTCCCGCTGGCAAGTGGTGAATGTTTCACTTTTTCGTGCCGGGTTAAAGGCGCTAAAGCACGATGCAGGTTAAGAGTTTCAGTTATTATTGGTGGAACAGATACCTTCTCTGCTGACTCTTATCTTGATCTGGATACCCGGATCGCAACAGTAAGCGGTAATACATCCCTTATAACAGCCAAAGCTGAACAACAGGGCGAGTGGACCTACTATGAGGCCACTTATACAGCTAATACGGACATTGATACCGTTAACTGTGCTTTTTATATGACAAATAAAATAAGTAATGAGCCATTCTATGATGACTCAACATTAACCATGACGACGCCGCAAATTGAACTGGGCAATACGGCATCGTCATTTATTGTAACTACAATGCCAACAACACGCGCAAGTGATGTAGTTACTATCCCATCGCAGAATAACCTGTCAACACGGCCTTTTACGGTATTGTGCGAAGTAAGCAGGAACTGGAGTACACCGCCCAATGTTGCGCCAAGGATATTTGATGTTGGAGGGCACAGTATTGATGCTGTCTCTTATACACATCTCCGAGCCCACGAGACCGGAGCC
>OWID01000874.1_pt1 | contig 9888 bp, 9 predicted proteins | sample 1732661 | NCBI WGS metagenome assembly OWID01 (sample SAMN05065739, study PRJEB22554) | human gut metagenome | biome: ENVO:2100002; feature: ENVO:00000062; material: ENVO:00002003 | host: Homo sapiens | place: USA
GAGATAGGCTCCGGTCTCGTGGGCTCGGAGATGTGTATAAGAGACAGGTTATAAGGGTGTATATGCAAATTTTCAACCGGATGCAGATACCAGCTTTTCATGGGCAAAGAAAAGTGAAGTTACAACCGAAGAAACAACAACACAAAATACCCCCATGCTCACCCTCAACGGCGACAGCACCTACACCAACATCACCCTCGACTGGACGAAGTGCGACTATATCAACAATGCGGGCGAAGTGGGCGTGAAGTTTGTCAAGTATCCGTCCACGCTGAATTATGATGTGTACAGCAAGGATTACACCCTGCTGGCTTCGGATCAGAACCTGAAAACCTTTATGATGAATTCAAACAGTGCTGTGACATCGGCTGCTTCGGCGGATAAGATCGTGCACCTCTATTGTAAGGGTGTCAGTCCGGAGGAGATTCAGTGCGAGATCGTTGCTCCGAAAAATACGGCAACGACTACCACGACTACCACACCTCCGCCGCCTGAAACCGAAACCACAGCCAAAACAACTACCAGCACGACGACTGCGGCTACAACCACAACAACTACCACAACAACGACAACAACCACCACAACGACCACGACTACAGCAACCACCACAACAACGACTACCACGACAACTACCACAACGACCGCCGCAACCACAAGCACGGCTGCAACAACCGCAACCACTGCAACTGCCGCAACGACCACTGCGGAAACCACTGCAAGCAGTACCGCAACGACGACTACCTCCGCGACAGAAACTACGGCTGCAACGACTACAACTTCCGCCACAACCAGCACGACTATAAGCACCACTGCAACAACAACCAGTAATAAACAGACTGATTCCACAACTTCTTCTGATGAACTTTTAATTCATTATATTTATGATGATCCTGAGTATAGTACAGTTCACATTCTTCGTAGCGGCGGAAGTATCAGTGAAATTCCCAATTATGAGAATGCAGTTACCTATACCAAATCAGAAGATGTTTTAATCACATTTAATGATGATTACGGTGTTTTGCATATTTTCCCCAAATATAATAACAGCGATGTTTCTATAAGCGGTAAGCCAAATCAGCTAGAGCAAACAAAACAGTGTGGTTGGTGTACATATCACATTACTACTAAAATGGTAACAGATGGTCTTCACGAACTCTGGATTAAAAACGGAGTTGTTTATAAGGCTAATCCTGACACACCACTTGCTCAAATGGTAAACACTGTATATCGAGAAAACAGTATTGCTGCTTGCCTTCCTAAATCTGTTGAAGTTGTTACTACAACCACAACAACCACCGCCCCTCAAACCACCACAACTACAACAACTACCACCACCGCACCGCCCATTGCCGCCAGCGAAAACGGCAAAAACGTAGGTCTGGACGAATCCAGTGCGGCGGGCTGCAACATCACGTTCAGCGACCCGCTGTTCAACGACAGCGGCGTGTGCTACTTCACCATTACCCCCAAGGCGGGCTACACGCTCTCTGACAGCTATACCGTAAAGGTTGGCACGGAGGTGCTGTCTGCCAAGAACAACTACAACGCCAAGACGGGGCAGTGGTTCTTCTGGAGCAATAAGATCATGACGGACTACACCATTCATGTGGAGGGTGTTTCTCCGGCGGCGTAACGCTCGAAATAATCCAAAAAGAAAAGGCTCATTTCCGGAGCGTACCGGAGATGAGCCTTTCTGTGTTCGGGCGGTCATTTCAGACCGCAGAGCTGTAAGTACAGATTTGCAATGGGTTCTCCGACCACCAGAGCCATTGCCATGCCGGCGGAGAGGTACGGTCCAAAGGCAAATTTGGAATCGCCGGTTTTTGCCTTGTGGATCATGCCGAAGATGCAGCCGAGGATCAGCCCCAGAAACAGCCCTACCACAACACCTTTGACACCGAGGAACAAGCCGCCTGCCAGCATCAGTTCCGCGTCGCCCCGTCCCATGGCACGTTCGCCGGACAGAATTACCAGCAGGAACAGCGGAACCGATGCCGCTGCGGCTCCGATCAGGTGGGAGAGCAGCGTGCCATTTCCGGTGCAGACATCGTAAACCGTAACCGCAACGCCCAGCAGCCCGATGAATCCGATCACATACAGACTAATCAGCTGGGTGTCCAAGTCCATGAAAAAGACCACGATCAGAGCCGAACAGAACAGACATACCAGAGCCGCATAGACCGGCTGTTCAAAGATGCCGAAATAGGCAAAGATCAACACGTATAAGATCGCATTCAGGCTTTCCACCAGCGTGTAGCGAAAGGGGATTTTTGCCCCGCAGCTGTGGCATTTTCCCCGCAGACGGCACCAGCTGAAGATCGGGATCAGATCCCGCTTGCGAATGGGTGTACCGCAGGTCATGCAGTGGGAGTTGTTCCGCCAGAGAGATTCCTCTTTGGGCAGACGGTAGATACAGACGTTCAGAAAGCTGCCAATCGCCGCACCAAAAGCAAAAATGATGCAGTACAGCAGTACATAACAGACGTAATACATAGGGCAAATTCCTCTCTTTTTTCTTGTCCTATTGTATCACATTTTGAAAAAGATGTCAAGAAATATGGAAATTGCGTGTACAACCGGGCGGCTGTGTGATTTTCACGAAAATCGGACTATACCCTTGACGAAAGCGGCAAAAAGTAGTACAATATTGTAAGAAGCCGGTGCATTGCCGGTTAGCATTTATGGGAGGTATTACACCATGTCTGAAAAGTTTATTGTTGAAACATCTGCAAGACACGTACATCTGACTGCGGAAGCATTCGCAGTGCTGTTCGGTGAGGGAAAGGAACTGACTGTCAAGAAGATGCTGTCGCAGCCGGGTCAGTTTGCCAGTGAAGAACGCGTAACGATCGTTGGACCGAAGAAGGAACTGCCGAACGTTTCCATTCTGGGTCCGTTCCGGAGTGCCAATCAGGTAGAACTGTCTGCAACAGACGCACGTTCGATCGGCATCGCTGCTCCGGTTCGCGAATCCGGTGATGTTGCAGGTTCCGGTGCATGTACCATTGTGGGACCGGCAGGTCAGCTGGAAATTTCTGAGGGTGTGATCGTGGCAAAGCGTCACATTCACTTCACTCCGGAAGACGCAGCAAAGGCAGGCGTAAAGGATAAGGACATCGTTTGGGTACGTGTTGAAACAGACGGCAGAAAGGCAATTCTGGGTGACGTGGTTTGCCGTGTTTCTCCGAACTATGCAACTGCAATGCACATCGACACGGACGAATCCAATGCCATTGGTGCAGGCCGCAACCAGATGGGCGAGATCGTCACAGTAGACTGATCACATTTTGATGGAAAGGCAATCCTGTACTAAGCATGTGCAGTGTTGCCTGAAAGACAAACGGCGGATGCTGAAATCCTTTTGGCATCCGTTGTTTTTTTAGAAAGGAACAACTATATGAGATCATGGAAAAAATTGACGGCACTGCTTCTCGCCGGTGTGCTGGCTGGCTCGGCATTTACCGGCTGCGGCAAGCAGAGCAGCGACAGCAGCCAGCCGGAGTCTTCTGCTGCCGAGGAATCCTCTGAAAAGGAAACCACTACCGCCGCGGAAAAAACCACCACCGCGGAAACTACCACAGTTCACGTCAGCCCCACAGAAACGGTTTCCACCACGTTGGGCACGGAACTGACCGACATCAATGCCATGCTGGACAAGGGCAGCGATACCACCAACAATTACAAAGCCAAGCTGGATAACTTTATTCAGGAGGGCGACGTGGTACAGTCCTTTACCTTTATCGTGTACTCCGCCGACGGTTCGTCCAGTCTGGGCGACTTCAAGGGCGGCTACGGCGTTTCCGTCAAGGACGGCTGTGCCAGTGCCACCGATGCCGGCTGGTATCAGGCGGCAGACTTTGAGCAGTCCCAGAACAGTGCCTATGCGGAATTCACATGGAATGTTCCCGCAGAGATCCAGACGGAGATCGACCCCAGCGGCGAAGTCCTGTTCGGACACTGGTGGAGCAACGTGCAGCAGGTGAAGCTGTCCAGCATTGTGTGTACCTACACCCGTACCAAGGAAGTGCCGGTAGACGGTACCAATTCCGCCAGTCCGGCTGCAACTTTGAGTTTCAACGATGAGGCAGCCAAGACGGCGAAGATCGCTCTGTCCGACCTGATCGGGGCAGAGGATACGCTTCAGACAGTCACCTTTGACATCAGCAGCACTGGTGCACTGGGCAAGTTCACCGGTGCGTTCGGCGTGTCTGTGGACAAGAACGCAGACTGTGCCACCGATGCCGGCTGGTATCAAACCAAGAACGTCTGCGTGTTCACAGATTCCTCCAGCCTTTCCCTGACGTGGATCGTGCCGGACGATGTCAAGGAGAGCATTGACCCCAGCGGCGATGTGATGCTGGGGTACTGGTGGAGCGACCAGCCCAGCATTACCCTGAACAACATCAGCGTCCGCTACAGCAACAGCACCGGAACGACCACCAAGACCGAGCCGAAGTCGGACGAGTCCTCCAAGGGCGGGGAAGTGGCAGCAGTTTCCGGTGAAACGCCTACTGCGGAGCAGGTCAACGCCATGACCAGCAAGCAGATCGTGGAGAACATCAAGGTGGGCTGGAATCTGGGCAACTCACTGGACAGCTACAACACCAGCTCCAGCGATACGGAAACCGGCTGGGGCAACCCGAAAACCACCCAGCAGATGATCGACACTGTAAAGGCTGCCGGCTTCAATGCCATTCGTGTGCCGGTAACGTGGAGCGAGCACATGTCCGCCGATGGCACCATCGATGCGGCGTGGATGAACCGCGTCAAGGAAGTTGTAGACTACGCCTATAACGACGGGCTGTATGTCATTGTGAATGTACACCACGATGACTACACATGGCTGACACCCTCCAGTGAAAAACTGGAAAGCGATAAGTCCACCCTGACAAACATCTGGAAGCAGATCTGTGCCACGTTCCAGAACTACGACCACCGCCTGATCTTCGAGGGCATGAACGAACCGCGTATGATCGGTTCCGCAGAGGAATGGACCGGTGGCACACAGGAATCCTATGACGTTATCAACGCCCTGTATCAGGCATTTGTGGACACAGTCCGTTCTTCCGGTGGCTCCAACAAGGACAGAACGCTGGTTGTCAGCACCTATGCCCAGTCCGTGGAGAAGAACGCTGTCGGCGGTCTGGTGGTTCCGAAAGACGACCATGTGATCGTATCCCTGCACATCTACGCCCCGTGGAATTTCTGCGGTCCGGACGACACCCGTGCCGACTGGGGCAGCAATGCCGACAAGCAGGAACTGGACACCATGTTCCAGTATCTGGACGACACCTTTGTCAGCAAGGGCATTCCGGTCATCATTGACGAAACCGGCTGCGTGAACAAGAACGAAAACACCTCCGCAAGAGTAGCATGGTTCAGCTATTATCTCAGCACAGCCAAGAAGCACGGCATCAAGTGCTTTATCTGGGACAACAACGAAACGAAGAACGGTTTCGGTCTGCTGAACCGCAAGGACTGCACATGGTATTATCCGGAAATCATCGAAGCCATTCAGAATGCTACCAAGTAAACGGATATTGTCATAATGCATAAATCATTCACCATATAGATGTGCAAAATGTAGAATTTTTATAAAAGCCAGAAAAAATCCCGTGTGAAACGTGCAAAAAACTGCAAAGTATGCTATAATAAGAAAAAGCACTGGAAAACGGGTACGCCCGCTTTTCAAACAAGAGGAGGCATTTTACTATGAGTCATCGAATCATTACCATTGAAAGAGAATATGCAAGCGGCGGCCGTGAGATCGGCGAAATGATCGCAGAACGGCTGGGCATTCCGTGTTATAATCGAGAAATTTTACAAATGGCATCTGAACGCTGCAATGTTTCCATGGATTATCTGGAAACCGCAGAGGAAGCTGCCCCCAAGAGTTTTCTGTACACTCTGATGCTGACCTCCAGCCCTACACGCACCATTGAGGAAAACCTGCCGCTGTCCGATAAGGTCTACATCATCGAAACCAACATCATTCGGGAACTGGCGGAAAAAGGCGACTGCGTGATCGTGGGACGCTGTGCAAGCTATATCCTGCGGGATCTGGAAAACCTGTTCAACGTGTTCATCTACGCGGACACCAAGTCCCGTTCGGAACGTGCCGTGCAGGAGTATCACGTGGACGAACGGCGGGTAGAGGCAATGCTGCGGAAGATCGACAAGCGTCGTGAAACATTCTACAGCATCAACACCGGCGGAAACTGGTACGACAAGGACAACTACCACCTCTGCCTGAACAGCGGAGCACTGGGGCTGGAACTCTGTGCGGATATTGTGGTAGAAACCGCAAAGAAAACCATTTATTAAGTCATTCGAAAGAATAGATACAGGCGGGATAGGGAAGCTTCTCTGTCCCGCTTTTTTGTGAAAGAGTTGACTTCTTTCGAAAAATATGGGATATTGTGATTGCAAGTATTTTGCAACGAAAAAGAAACGGAGGCATGAAGATGAAGTTGTGGAAAAAAGTGCTTGCCGCGGTGACTGCGGGGGTGCTTTGCGTGGGAAGCGTTGGCGTGACAGACTTGCAGGGTGTGCTGGAATCTGCGGGAACGATGCTGACAGCGAGTGCGGAAGAAGGTACTTATGGAAATTTGTCCTATGGTGTAACCAATGCAGGTGAAATTGAAATTACGGGGTGCAATATGGGCGTTACTTCCGTTGAAATTCCGGCTGAGATTGACAGAAAACCTGTGACGAGTATTGGAAATAATGCTTTTCGCGACTGCACCAGTTTGACAGAGGTCAAGATACCAGACAGCGTGATAAATATTGGAGATTATGCTTTTTACGGCTGTACCAGCTTGACAGGGATCACAATACCGGACGGCGTAACAAGTGTTGGATTTCAGACCTTTTCCGGCTGTATCAGCTTAAAGGAAATCGCCTTACCAGACAGCGTAAAAAGCATTGAAAATAACGCTTTTTACGGTTGTGCCAGCTTGACGGAAGTCGTCATTCCAAACAGTGTGACGCGTATTTACAGCGGGGCTTTTTACAAATGTACCAGTCTAATAGAAATGACTATTCCGGACAGTGTAACGTATATTGGAGAGTGTGCTTTTTGCGGCTGTACCAATTTGAAAAAAATTGTTGTTCCAGATAGTATAACGAGTATTGGAGGCAGTACTTTTTACGGCTGTACCAGTTTGACGGAAATCACCATACCAGACAGTGTGACGAATATTTGGAGCAGTACTTTTCGAGGCTGTTCCAGCTTGACGGAAATCACGATTCCGGACAGTGTGACGAGTATTGGTGACAGTGCCTTTTACGGCTGTACCAGCTTGACGGAAGTTACCATTCCAGACGGTGTGACGAATATTGAAGGATTTGTTTTTACGAATACACCATGGCTTATAGCCAAGCAAGAGGAAAATCCACTTGTGATCATCAATGGAACTTTGATTGATGGAACAACTTGTACTGGGAGTGTTACCATACCAGATAGCGTGACAAGTATTGCAGGAGGAGCTTTTGATAGCTGTACTGGTCTGACGGCAATTACCATTCCGGAAAGTGTAACAAGCATTGGAGATAGTGCTTTTTACAGATGTACCGGCTTGACGGAAATCGCCATTCCAGAAAGTGTAACAAGCATCGGCAATTATGCTTTTGATAGTTGCACCAACTTGACGAAAATTACCATTCCGGACAGCATAACGAGTATTAGCGATTATGCCTTTCGCGGCTGCACTGGCTTAAAGACAATTACTATTCCGGAAAGTGTGACAACTGTTGGAGAAAATGCTTTTTCCGGCTGTACTGGTCTGACGGAAATCACCATTCCAGACAGCGTAACGAGTATTGGAGATCATGCTTTTGACGGCTGTACCGGCTTAAAGACAATCACCATTCCGGAAAGTGTGACAAGCATTGGAAATGGTACTTTTGATAACTGCAATAATCTGATCATTCGTGGCTATATCGGCTCTTTCGCCGAAACTTACGCAAGGGAACATAATATTCGATTTGCAGATGTAAATGCAACTTATACTTGCGGCGACCTCGACGGCAGCGACAATATCGACTCCACCGACATCTTCTACACTATGCTCTACATCGCCAACGTTGCCGTAGGTAATGACGGCGGACTGACACCGGAACAAATCGCCGCCGCTGATGTAGACGGCAACGGCACAGTGGATTCCACCGACAGCTTCTATATCATGTACTACGTGGCTCTCCACGGAGCAGGATATGACACTTCTTGGGAAGAAGTTCTCGCGAAGTAAATGCTGTTTTCCTTGCTGAACGAAAAACCGACTTTCTTTGTGAAAGTCGGTTTTTTTGTCGCCTTGACATTTTGTCCGGAACACACTATAATAAATTTATCCAATAAATTTATCCGGCAGCTTCAGCCTCGCCGGAAACTTTTCGAAAGGAATTTGATTTATGAAATCGATCTATACCTGCCCCTATTGCGGAGCGAAATCGTTTAACCCGTGGAAAAAGGCGTTCGCCGGCGGACTGCGTACCAAAGGAAAAGTCTGCATGGAATGCGGACAGCACTGCGTCAACGGCGTTGCATCGATGATCTTCAGTGCAGTGGTCTATATCGCTGCCCTCGTGGTTGTCCTGCTGGTCTACTTCAAGGGCAATTCCAACTGGGACTACGTCTACATGGTGGGGGCTGTTGCGGCAGCGTTCGTGCTGTGCCGGCTCTTTGATGCATTTTTCGGTCCGCTGGTGAAGCCGATCCGGAACGATGTGTTAAGCTGATGGGTGCCGGACTTTACCTGCACGTGCCGTTCTGCCGCCGGAAGTGTCCCTACTGCAACTTCTATTCCGTGCCGGCACAGCCGGAACTGCTGGCCGCCTACACTGCGGCAGTCTGCCGGAACTTGCGGCATTACGGAAACGCTGCCCAGCCGGAACGCGTGGACACGGTCTATTTCGGCGGCGGAACGCCCTCGCTGCTGCTGCCTGCACAGATCGCACAAATTCTGGAAACGGCGGCGGAACAGTTTGCCCTGTCCGCAGATGCGGAGATCACACTGGAGGCAAATCCTGCCACTGTGACACCGGAGCAGCTGCGGGAACTTCGCCACGCAGGCATCAACCGGCTTTCTCTGGGGGTGCAGTCCCTGTCTGATGCCCAGCTGAAACGGCTGGGACGGCTGCACACGGCACAGGAGGCTGTGGAAACGGTATACGCTGCCGCAGAAGCGGGCTTCCGGAACCTGTCCTGTGACCTGATGCTGGCACTGCCGGAGCAGACGGCGGACGAACTGGAGCAGACCATTTCCCGGCTGGTGCAGCTGCCCATTACGCACGTGTCTGCCTACTTATTAAAAGTAGAGCAGGGAACGCCTTTTGCCGTGCAGCACGTGGCGGAATGTTGTCCCGACGATGACACCGCGGCAGACCTCTACTTGCAAGCGGTGGAGCAGCTGGGGGCAGCTGGCTTTTTGCAATACGAGATCTCCAACTTTGCCAAAGCCGGTTTCGAGAGCCGGCACAACTGCAAGTACTGGCACTGCGAACCCTATCTGGGCATCGGACCGTCTGCACATTCCTGCTGGAACGGCAAGCGGTTTTTTGTGCCGTCTGCCGTGTCGGATTTTCTGGAGCAGCCGGTGCAACCAGTCGAAACCGAAGACGAAACGCCCTGCACACCAGAGGAAAAGCTGCTGCTGGGCATGCGGTTGACAGAGGGTGTTCCGGCTTCGTGGCTGGCAGAAAAGCAAGCGGCGGCAGAACGTTATTGCAAGCTGGGCTTTCTGCAAAAAGTCGGCGAACGCATCGCATTCACGCCCAAGGGCTTCCTCGTATCCAACACCATTTTAGCAGAACTGATATAACCAAATCACCGCAGTCATAGATCTGTCTCTTATACACATCTGACGCTGCCGACGACTAGTCGAGTGTAGA
>OWID01000876.1_pt1 | contig 9860 bp, 7 predicted proteins | sample 1732661 | NCBI WGS metagenome assembly OWID01 (sample SAMN05065739, study PRJEB22554) | human gut metagenome | biome: ENVO:2100002; feature: ENVO:00000062; material: ENVO:00002003 | host: Homo sapiens | place: USA
GACGAAAAATTTGACGACGCATCTGTCGCACAATCTTTGTGCGGTATTGCCATAAGAGCCTGTGCAGTATCTGGTTTTGTTTCACAGGAGGTGGTGCAATGACAAAAAAGTATACGTATCTGGTACATATTGCTTTGTTTTTGGCAGCAATGATCCTGCTCTGTCTGGGCTTTTTTTTGGAAAGCCCTAATGGCGGACTGATTACAGAACAGCGTGCCATGCCGACCTGTAAAGAGGTACAGGAAGTGGCAGAAGAAACCCGCTCTGATGCAGCGGCTCCGCAGGGCGTGACCAGAGAGTTTCACTTTACGCTGGACAACAATCTGACGGAAAAGCAGCTGATGTTTTATGTTATCAACAGCAATACCAAGGTCTATATCAACGGAGAACTGGTCTTTGACAAACACCGCAGCGAAACCAATAAAGTCAGTGCCACAGGCTGTTACTGGGTCAATCTGACACTGCTTCGTGCAGACAACGGAAAGGAAGTCACTGTAGAGCTGCAGCCGCTGTATTCCGCAACCGTCAAACGTGCTGTGACGTTTTATGAGGGCAGCCAGTATCCGCTGTTCTGGAAGATTTTGAAACAGGATGTAGTTTTTTGCTTTTTCGGGATATTTCTGATTTTGTTCGGTATTATCTATCTGGGCATTTCGTTCTACTATTGTGTCAAAATGCGGATCCGTCTGAATCTTTCGTCATTGGGCATGGTTTCCGTGCTGGTGGGGTGCTGGAAAATTTCCGACACCTATCTGATCACATGGCTGTTGCCGGCACATGTGCGGTTTTTTTCTTATTTAAGCAGCATCGCCATACTGCTGCTGCCATTTTTCGTGGCCATGTACATCAATATTTCTGCCCGACCGCACAGCGCCGTTCAGAGGGCAATGTACGGGCTGATGATCGGCAATGCTGTGCTGGTGGCGATAGCGGGTCTGCTGCACCTGCTGCGGATCGTAGCACTGCGGGAATCACAGGGCATCTTTGTCTATCTGATTCTGGCAGAAGCAATTTTTATGATCGTATTGGAGTTCGTCATTTATCCCCAGCACAGAAACGACATGCGGCACAAGCTGTTTATGGCTTCGGTAATTTGCCTGATGCTGTCGATCTCGCTGGATGTGCTTTGCTTTTTGATATGGCATTCTTCCAATTTGATGTTTTTCACCATGATCGGCATTGCCGTGTACATCGTGGCAATTGGAATTCTTACGCTTCGCAATGCACAGGACAAGCTGTTTCGTGACAAAGCGACTGGTCTGTATAACCGGAATAAGTGCAACGAACTGATCCATATGGGAATCGCACCGGATGACCGGCTGTGCTTTATGATGTTCGACCTGAACGGCTTGAAAAAAACCAACGACAATTGCGGACATGATGCCGGCGATCAGATGATCGCAAAGTTCGCCGAAGTGCTGCGAAACAGCATTCCCGCAGGCAATTTTATCGGCAGAAGCGGCGGCGACGAGTTTATCAGCATTATCTATAATACTGATGAAGAACGGGTAAAAAAGATCATTGCAGATATGCGGGAACAGATCACTGTATTCAATCAGGAAAACGAACACGGTGTATGGCAGCTGGGGGCAGCGGTGGGCTATGCCTTTGTGAAAGAGGTGGGCAGCCGTTCCTATAAGGATCTTTATGAACTGGCAGATAAGCGTATGTATGAAAATAAACGTGCCATGAAAGCTGTACGGACAGAGTAGTAAAGGAGTTTTGTTATGACAACACAGGAATTTCAGAAGAAGATCAAACGCGTCCTGATCACAGAACAGGAGATACAGGACAAAATTCAGGAAGTGGGTGCACAGATCAGTCGGGAATACGAGGGTAAGCCGCTGCTGCTGGTGAGTATCCTAAACGGGGCATTCGTGTTTATGGCAGACCTGTGCCGTGCTATTACCATTCCCTGTGAAACGGCTTTCATGTGTGCCAAGAGCTATTACAACGGCACATCTTCTTCCGGCATCGTCAAGATCACCATGGATCTGATGCAGGACATCAGCGGCTATCATGTCATCATTGCCGAGGACATCATCGACACCGGCAGAACCCTGAACGACGTGCTGAAGCTGCTGAAAGCGAGAAACCCGCTTTCGCTGAAAGTCATCACCCTGCTGGACAAGCCGGAACGCCGTCTGGTAAAGCTGGACGCAGATATTTCCCTGTTTACCATTCCGGATCATTTTGTGATTGGCTATGGACTGGACTGCGGCGAGATCTATCGCAATCTGCCGTATATTGCGGAATATGATGAAGGAGAAGAAGTATAATGTTTGAAAAGATTTTTCACCTGAAAGAGCATAACACCAATGTCAGGACGGAGTGTATTGCCGGCGTTACTACATTCATGACAATGGCGTACATTCTGGCAGTCAACCCCAGCATTTTGAGTTCGACCGGCATGAATCCCACTGCCGTGCTGCTGGCAACCTGTCTGGCATCGTTCCTCGGCACCATGTGTATGGGCATGATGGCAAATCTGCCCTTTGCCCTGTCTGCCGGCATGGGACTGAACGCCTTTTTCGCCTATACCGTCTGCGGTAACATGGGCTATTCGTGGCAGGTGGCACTGCTTGCCGTGTTCGTGGAGGGTATCGTTTTTATTGTGCTGTCCCTGACGAATGTGCGGGAAGCGTTGTTCAACGTCATTCCGCTTTCTCTGAAAAAAGCGGTTTCCGTTGGTATCGGCGTGTACATCGCCTTTATCGGCTTGCAGAACGCCGGTGTTGTTGTCAACAGTGATTCCACGCTGGTAACAGTCGTTTCCTTTACGGACAACTTCCGTACCGGCGGCATCTGTGCCCTGCTGGCAATTATAGGTACCCTGTTTACCGCGTTCCTGTACATCAAGCGGGTGAAGGGCTCGATCCTGATCGGCATTCTGGCAACATGGGTGCTGGGCATTCTCTGCCAGCTGACCGGTTTGTACGTTGTAGATCCGGAGGCTGGCTATAACAGCCTGCTGCCGGCATTTTCCATGACCGACTTCTCTGCACTGGGCGATACGTTCGGGCAGTGCTTCAAATTCAACTTTGACGGTGTCAGCATTGTGAACTTTATCGTGGTTATCTTCTCGTTCCTGTTCGTGGATATTTTCGACACACTGGGCACGCTGATCGGCGTGTGCAACAAGGGCAATATGCTGGACAAGGACGGTAAGCTGCCCCAGATCAAGCCGGCACTGATGGCAGATGCAGTTGCCACCTCCGCAGGTGCAATTCTGGGTACTTCCACCACTACCACATTTGTAGAATCCTCCGCCGGCGTGGCAGAGGGCGGCAGAACCGGTCTGACTGCGGTAGTCACTGCGGTGCTGTTCCTGATCTCCATGCTGTTTGCCCCGATTTTCATTGCCATTCCGTCCTTTGCGACGGCTCCGGCTCTGGTCATCGTCGGCTTTCTGATGTTCACCACCATTCCGGACATCAAGTTCTCCGAAGAAAGCTTTCTGGAAGCCATTCCGGCATACCTGTGCATCGTGGCAATGCCGCTGTTCTACAGCATCTCAGAGGGCATTTCCATCGGGATCATCTCCTATGTAGTACTGCATCTGGTTTGCGGCAAGGGCAAGCAGGTGAAACCGCTGATGTATATTCTGGCGGTGCTGTTCGTGCTGAAGTATATTTTCCTTTAAATGCATCTGGGCGATACAGCCCTTGTAATTGTAAGAGCCTGCTTTCGGGTTGTCCGAGAGCAGGCTCTTATGGCAATACCGCACAAAGAGCGTCTGGCGACTTTGCACGCCATCTGCTTGCAAATTTCCCGTCATATTTCACAAAAATGCTCGTGAATACATCAAGTATTCACTCCGCTTTTTGTTTCATCTGACGAAAAATTTGACGACGCATCTGTCGCACAATCTTTGTGCGGTATTGCCTTATGCTTGTTTTTCAGCCGAAACTGTGCTATAATAGAGCATGTACTTGTTTTGCACTTCAAACGAAAGGAATGTCTATGTCTGAAATTACAACCCTTACCCAAACCCTCCGTGATGCGATCTCTGCCCGCATTTACGGCAAAGAAGATGTGATCGAAAAGGTGCTTGCCGCCCTGTATTGCGGGGGACACGTGCTGCTGAACGATATTCCGGGAACCGGAAAAACTACCCTTGCCCGCACCCTTGCCGGAGCACTGGACGCGGACTTTCACCGTATCCAGTTTACACCAGACCTGCTGCCTACCGACCTGATCGGCGTGAGCATTCCGGAGCCGAAAACCGGTGCGTTTACGTTCCGGAAAGGGGCGGTGTTCACCCAGATTTTGCTGGCGGACGAGATCAACCGTGCCACGCCCCGCACCCAGTCGGCACTGCTGGAGTGCATGGAAGAACGGCAGGTCACTGCGGACGGCGTAACGTATCCGCTGGAGGAGCCGTTTTTCGTGATCGCCACCCAGAACCCTGTGGAGATGCAGGGGACATTCCCGCTGCCGGAGGCACAGCTGGACCGCTTTCTGCTCTGTCTGTCGCTGGGGTATCCGGAAAAGGAACAGGAACTTGCCCTGCTGTCCCGTCCTGCGGCAGTGCCGGAGAGCAAGCCGGTGGCAACTGCGGCACAGCTGCTGGCAGCACGGCAGGAGCTGGCACGGGTGACCGTTTCTGCCGCTGTGCAGGAATATCTGGTGGAACTGGCTCACGCCTCCCGTGAGCACCGCGGGATACAGCTGGGGCTCAGCACCCGCGGCATGCTGTCGCTGCTGGAAGTTTCCAGGGCAGCAGCAGCGATGCATGGCAGAACTTACGTGACACCCGATGACATCAAGTGGATCGCCGCCGACTGCATGGCACACCGCATGACCGCACGGGGCAGCATGTGGGAGGAGAATCAGGAAACCTGCCGCAGCATTGCCGAAGAACTGCTGCAAACAGTTCCCGTGCCAAAGGAATCGCTATGGAACTGATCGCAGTAATTTTGCTGGTGCTGCTGGTGCTGTTCGGAGAGGTGGGACTGTACCGCCGGCGGGGACTGGAAGGGCTGTCCTATTACTGTCACTTTTCGGAAACAGAACGCACCGAGGGTGAATCTCTGCAATTTGTGGAAACTGTTACCAATGACAAAACACTGCCGGTGCCGTGGCTCAAGGCAGAACTGACCACGTCCCGCTGGCTGGACTTTCCGGAGGCGAATTCTGCTGTCACCGGAGAAAACCGGTTTGTCAGCAGCTTTTTCTCCGTCCGCAGCCGTTCCCGTGTCAGCCGCGTCTGGGAGATCACTTGCGAAAAACGCGGGGTATATGAAATGGAACATATCGTGCTGGTAACGTCGGATTTGCTGGGTGTCGTGCGGCTCTCTCTCCATACCGCAGACCACGGCGAAAAGCTGACCGTACTGCCGAAGCGGCTGACCGAAGCGGGGCTTCTTCTGCCGAAGCTGCTGCGGCAGCAGTACGGGGAACAGGCGGTGCGGTACAGCCTGCTGACAGACCCCTGCCTGTCTGCCGGTGTGCGGGAATATGTGACTGGTGATCCGATACACCGCATGCACTGGAAAGCTTCTGCACATGCCGGAACGCTGCTGATGCGGCAGGAGGAACGGACGGCTCGGCAGACGGCAACGGTGCTGCTGGCACTGGAATCCCACCGCCCCGATGCCGGACAGATGACACCGGACAGCGAACTGTTGGAGCACACCATTCGGGTGTGTGCCCAGTGTCTCTGGGAATTTTGCAGCAACGGCTGGCAGGTGCGGCTGTGCGTAGGGGAACGCAATGCCAAGGGCAACCCCATTGCCACGCCCTACGGTGCCGGCAATACCATGTATCATCGGCTTTTGCAGCAGCTGGCGGAGTTGCAGTTGCAGGACGTGCTATCCATGCCCCGGCTGCTCTCGCTGTCTGCCAGCCGCATGACACAGGAAACCGTGCTGCTGATCACGCCCTATACAGACCGGCGTGTGGCACGCTGGAAGCAGCAGTCCGGCGGTTTGGTGCTGGTGACGGGACATGCCCATGACAGCGGAAACTGTGCGGATGCCGTCGTTCCTACACCGGAGTATCTGCGAAACGGGGAGGCGGCATTATGAAAAATATCCGTTTTTGGCTGCACTGGCTGCTGGTAACGGCACTGGCTGCGGCTCTCTATCCCTTTCCGGTGCTGCTTCGCGTGTGGAGCAATGGGGCACAGTGGACGGCTCCGGTGATGACGGTAGCCCTTGCAGGCTGTGCATGGCTGGGCATGCTGTATATCCTGTTGCTGCGGCGGCAGTACGCCAGACGCCCCAAGTGGATCAACGGCGGTGTCTGGGCAATCACGCTGCTGCTTTGCATGGCAGGCTGTCTGTTCGCCCCCTATCCGGCAAGGCTGGCACAGGTGCTGTGGGGAATTCTGGCAGGCGGCTGCTTTTTCGGCAGTGCACGGCTGGTGTTTCATCCGCTGGAGCATCTGGCACACCCGAATGTATTTGTGGGGCTGTGCCTGTGGGACTGCTTCACCGGATTCCTGTTATACCTTAGCCATGCCAAACTGCCCTTTGTGCCGGTGATGCTGCTGTTTGCGGCGAATGCGGCACTGTTTGCCCTGATCCACAATCGGGACGCTATGGAACGCATGCTTTCCGGTCGGGACGGGGACACATGGGAACTGCCGACGGAGATCCGGAAGTCCAACGGAAAGCTGATGGGCGTGCTCTGCGGCATAGGGCTGCTTCTGGTGCTGTGCAGCCGACCGCTGGCAAAAGTCATGCGTTGGGCGTGGCGGCTGCTGTACACGGCAGTGTGGTACGCTCTGCGTTGGCTGCTCTCCCGCGGCAGTCAGGAACAGACTGCGGAACTGCCGGAGGACACATCGGAACAGGTGATGCAGCTACAGCAAAACGGTGCTGCCGGCTGGATTCGGCTGGTGATCGAACTGGTTCTGCTGGCGGCAGTGCTGGTGCTGGTCATCTGGAAACGCCGCGAAATTGGCGATGCACTGCTTTCCGCGTGGTACAGCCTGCGGCACTGGATACAGCAGCATCTGCGGAAAAACCACGCGGAGCAGCGGAACGACCGGCACGAGGCGTACTGCGACTATGTGGAGGACTTGCTGACTGCTGAACAGCCGGCTCCGTCTGCGGCAGCCCTGTACCGCCGCCGTGACTGGAAAAAGGCTTACCGCCGGTATCAACGTTTGCCGGAACAGGCGGAACGCTTCCGGCTGGGGTACGCGTTGCTGCTGGCACGGCTGCCGGAAGAAGTTGCCCTGCCGGCAGCCAGTCCGGCGGAAATTCTGAACCATCTGTCCACCGGCGGGGGACAGGAAACGCTGCCTCAGTGGAACACGGTGACAGAAGCCTATACTGCCTTGCGGTACGGAGAAATTCTGCCGGAGCATGGAGCATTTGCGGCAATGGATACACTTTTGAAAAGACGTTCATAGGATAAAAAAAGCCAGCCCACGGGAAATCTCCCACGGGCTGGCTTTTTTTTATGCAGCGTTGTCTTTATTCGTCGTCTTCGCTGTGCGTTACCTGAATGCCCAGTACGTCCAGACTTTCGGCATCTACCGGAGCAGGGCAGGCACTCATCAGTTCGCTTGCGTTCTGTACCTTCGGGAATGCCACCACGTCACGCAGACTTTCCGCCTGTAACATTACCATTGCCAGACGATCCAGACCAATGCCAAGACCACCGTGAGGCGGTGCACCGTAGTGGTATGCCTCTACCAAGAAGCCGAACTTGGCTTCGATTTCCTCGTCGGTCAGTCCCAGTGCCTGGAACATCTTTTCCTGCAACTCGTAATCGGTGATACGAATGGAACCGGAGGACAGTTCTGTACCGTTCAGCACCAAGTCAAATGCCTTTGCAGTGACACGTGCCGGATCGCTGTCCAGATAGGGCAGGCACTCGTCCATGGGCATGGTGAACGGGTGGTGCATTGCGTCCCAGTGCTGGGTGTCCTCGTTCCATTCGAAGAACGGGAACTGGGTGATCCACAGGAAGTTGAACTTGCCCTCCGGAATCAGATCCAGCTTCTTTGCCACTTCCAGACGGAGTGCTCCCAGTACCGGCAGGGTCACCTTGTTCTTATCTGCCACAATGAGAACCACGTCGCCCTTGGCACAGTCCAGACGGGACAGGATCTCGTCCAGCTTGCCCTCCGGCAGGAACTTTGCGAAAGAGCAGGTAGGCTTCTCATCGTTCCAGCGAATGAATGCCAGTCCCTTTGCACCGATGCCCTTTGCCTTTTCGGTCAGCTTGTCGATTTCCTTTCGTGTCAGCACGGAAGCTGCATTTTTTGCCACGATTGCCCGAACGCTGCCGCCGGCTTCCAGTGCCGAACGGAATACCATAAAGTCTACGTCCTTGACTGTGTCAGACAGATCCTGCAATTCCATGCCGAAGCGGGTATCCGGCTTGTCTGAACCGTAGCGTTCCATGGCTTCCTGATAGGTCATGCGAGGCAGGGGTGTGGTAATATCCATGTGCAGGACTTTCTGGAACAGATACTTCACAAAGCCCTCTGTCAGCTGGAGAATATCTTCCACGTCCACAAAGGACATTTCCAGGTCGATCTGGGTGAATTCCGGCTGACGGTCTGCACGGAGATCTTCGTCGCGGAAGCAGCGGGCGATCTGGATATACCGATCCATGCCGGCAACCATCAGCAGCTGCTTGTAGATCTGCGGGGACTGGGGCAGAGCATAGAACTTGCCGTTGTGTACGCGGGAGGGGATCAGATAGTCACGGGCACCCTCCGGCGTAGACTTCATCATCATCGGGGTTTCGATCTCAATGAAGTTGTTGGCATAGAAATACTCTCTGGCAGCCAGTGCAATTTTGTGCCGCATCATCAGGTTGTGCTGCAGCGGAGCACGACGGAGATCCAGATAGCGGTATTTCAGACGCAGTTCCTCGTTGGTCTTGGTTTCGTCTGTGATCGCGAAAGGCGGTGTCTGTGCCTTGGACAGCACACGCAGGTCATCTACCAGCACTTCCACAGCACCGGTTTTCATGTCCTTGTTGATGCTGGAACGTTCTGCCACAACGCCCTTTGCCAGCAGCACGTATTCGCTGTGACAGGACGCAGCCTTTTCAAAAATGGCACGGTCGGTCTGGTCGTTGAACGCCAGCTGTACAATACCGGTTCTGTCGCGGAGATCGATAAAAATCAGGTTGCCGAGGTTCCGCACCTTCTGTACGAATCCGCCCACAACGACGGTTTCTCCTGCTTTTGTCACTTCACCGCAGTAACAGGTGCGGCGTAAATCCTGCATCAAATCCATGATCACTGACACTCCTTTTCAAAATCTTCCACAATGTCGTGGAACATATACTGCACGGCAATATCGTCGAACTTGTCCTCGAATGTTTCGTCCAGAGCAATTTCGATCTGTTCGCCGGTTTCCATATTCTTCAGCTTTGCCTTTTTGTCCTGTAGTTCGTTTTCGCCCAGAACCATGACAAAAGCGGCACCGATCTTGTTGGCATACTTCATCTGTGCCTTCAGACCACGCTGCATCACATCATATTCCACCTGATAGCCGGAAACCCGAAGCTGTTGTCCCAGCTGCATTGTTGTAGGCACAGCACTTTCGTCCATGGGGGCAATGTAGAGATCGCAGCCCTTGGGTTCCTCAAAGGCACAGCCCTGCTGTTCCATTGTCATGATGAGCCGTTCCAGACCCATGGCAAATCCCATTGCCGGAGTCGGCTTGCCGCCCATTTGTTCGATCAGACCGTCATACCGGCCGCCGCCGCAGACAGTGCCCTGTGCACCGATGTCAGTGGTGATGAATTCGAAAACAGTCTTGGTGTAATAATCCAGACCGCGGACGATCTTCGGGTTGATGCTGTAGTCGATGTGCAGGGCTTTCAGGTATTCCTGCAATTTTTCAAAGCTGTCTCTTATACACATCTGACGCTGCCGACGACTA
>OWID01000889.1_pt1 | contig 9740 bp, 6 predicted proteins | sample 1732661 | NCBI WGS metagenome assembly OWID01 (sample SAMN05065739, study PRJEB22554) | human gut metagenome | biome: ENVO:2100002; feature: ENVO:00000062; material: ENVO:00002003 | host: Homo sapiens | place: USA
TCTACACTCGACTAGTCGTCGGCAGCGTCAGATGTGTATAAGAGACAGCTTCTGATGCTTGCAAAAATCGAGCCGGAAATGTTATGCCAGACGCTGAAAATCGCGCCGGGCAGGGTCGCCAGGGGATTGGCCGCGAAATTCGCCGCTGCCAGGGACACCGCCAGGCCGCTGTTCTGCATACCTACCTCGATGGCGATGGCCGTGGCCTTGTCGTATTCCACGCGGAACAGCTTCGACGCCAGCAGGCCGAGGCCCATGCCCAGCAGGTTGTGTAGCACGACAACGCCCAAAACCAGCAGGCCGCAGGTGAGGATTTTCTCCACATTGTTGGCCACGATGCCCGCAATGATCATCACGATGGCTGCCACGGAGATCAGGGGCACCAGAGAGGAGATCTTCTCCATGGTGGCGCCCAGAATTCGGTGGATCACTAGGCCCAGAAGCACCGGCGCCAGGATCACCTTTGTCACAGAGATGATCATTGCCACCAGGGAGACGTCCACCCAGGCACCCACCAGGGCATAGGTCAGCAGGGGTGTCATCAGGGGAGCCAGCAGGGTGGACACGATGGTCATGCCCACAGAGAGGGTCACGTCTCCTCCGGCAATGTAGGTGATAACGTTGCTGGCGGTGCCGCCGGGGCAGCATCCCACCAGGATCACGCCCACGGCCAGGTCCGTCGGGAGACCCAGCAGTACGGACAGCGCCCACGCCGCCAGAGGCATGATGCTGTACTGGGAGATACAGCCGATGATGATCTCCTTGGGCCGGGTGAATACCACTTTAAAATCCTCGGCCTTGATGGTCAGGCCCATGCCGAACATGGCGGCGCCCAAAAACCAGGAGGTATACTTGGTGGCCCAGGCAAAGACGGAGGGAACGGCCATGGCCGCAGCGGAAAACAGGATGATGACCACGCCGATGTAGCGGGTCAGGGTCGTCACGATCCTTCCCAGCGTCTTCATCGGTCACACCTCATAGCTGAAGTTGTCGATCAGCCGCGTCTTGCCGATGTACACCGCCATCGCCACCAGCACATCCCTGTCCACTTTCTCCACGTCCCGCATCGTCAGGGCATCCACCATGGAGACATAGTCGATACGGGCCAGCGGCTCGGCTTCAATGACCGCCCGCATCTCTTTCAGCACGGCCTCGCTGTCCATGCCGGGGGCAATGAGCTCCTGTCCCCGTTTCACTGCCCGGGAGAGGCACAGGGCCGCCTGGCGCTCCTGGGGATTCAGGTATGTATTTCTGGAGGACTTGGCAAGACCGTCCTCCTCCCGAATAATGGGGCAGCCTACGATCTCAATGTCGAAGTTCAGGTCCCGGACCATCTTCCGGATAATAGCCAGTTGCTGGGCGTCCTTCTGGCCAAAATAGGCCTTGTCGGGCGCGACGATGTGAAACAGCTTGGAGACCACGGTGCAGACACCTCGGAAATGGATGGGACGGGTCTTTCCGCACAGGTTCTCAGAAAGGGTCTCAATGCTGACGAAGGCGCAGGGGTCCTGGTACATCTCCTCCGGCTCCGGATGGAAGATCAGGTCCGCCCCCAGGGACTCGCACAGGGCGCTGTCCCGCTCAAAATCCCGGGGATACGCCTCCAGGTCCTCATTGGGGCCGAACTGGGTGGGGTTGACAAATACGGATACCACTACAATGTCGTTCTCATCCCGGCACTTCCGGATGAGGCTGGCGTGTCCCTCGTGAAGGTAGCCCATGGTGGGCACCAGGCCCACGGTCTTTCCCTCTTTCCGCCAGCTCTTGACCAGCGCTCTCGTCTCCGCAACAGTTTTTGTTACCTGCATGTGTTGTTCCTCTCTTCATCATGAAAATTGGAAGATAGTCTCGCCCTGATCCTCTTGTTATTCCATATCGGCCAGCAGGCCGTGCTTTTCGTAGTTGGTCTTGCGGACGATCCGGTTACGCTCATCCACGAAGACCACGAACGGCTTATGCTCCGCCGCCTCCCCAGCGTCGTATCCGGCGTAGGCCATGAGGATGACCTTGTCTCCCACACTGACGCATCTTGCCGCCGCGCCGTTGAGGCAGATCATGCCGCTGCCCCGCTCTCCGCTGATGGTATAAGTCTCAAACCGGTTCCCGTTGTCAATGTCCACGATCTGGACCTTCTCGTACTCCAGGATGCCCGCCGCGTCCAGCAGTTCCTGATCCACGGTGATGCTGCCCACGTAATTCAGCTCGGCCTGGGTCACGGTGGCCCGATGGATCTTTCCTTTCAGCATTTCCAGTACCATTTTCTATCACCTTCTTTTGCTCTCGCACAAAAAAATAAAAGCACCTTCCGGGCGCAGAATACCCCCTGAAGATGCATAGTTTTACCTGATGTTTCTTCTCAGAGTCTCATTTCTCTCGAATATAAGCCCTTTTCAAAACATGTCTCCGCCGGCGGCAGCCCGAACCGGGAGCCCTCCGCCGGCACCTATTCAGTTGTATGAAATAACGTGCGAATCAGTCAGAGTATAGTTTTGAGCAAATACTATCTCCATTTTGCAGTTTAACAAATATTGGCCAAAAATGCAACCAACAATTTACAGGTTTCCCCACAAGTTCTACCGGCGTTCCGCTCATAGAGCAGCGCCAGGCCTTTGAGCAGCACGTCGGGGTCGTAGATGTGGGGATGGGCGCACAGCGGCTCCACATAGCGGGCCAGGCCCCCGGTCATCACCAAAGTCACCGGCTCCCCCAGCTCCGCCTCGATGCGGGCGGTGATGCCGTCCACCAGGGCGGCGGCCCCGGCCACAGCGCCAGAGCGCATACACCCGGCGGTGGTTCGGCCGATGACATGCCGGGGCGTTTCCAGCTCCACGACAGGCAGCTGGGCTGTCCGGTCAGTCGGGGCCTGGAGCCCCGTCGCCACACCGGGGGCGTTCACTCCGCCCCGAAACACCCGGTCCGCATCCACCACGCTAAAGGTCGTCGCCGTTCCCATGTCCACAGTGAGTACGGGGAGTGGGAAACAGGCGGCGGCCCAGGCGGCGTCCACCAGCCGGTCCCGGCCCACCTTATCCGGCTCCGCAAGGTCTATGGTAAGCCCGGTATCGCTTTTGGAAGTAATCACCACCGGCTCCGTCCCGGTCAGGGTCCGGGCGCACCCCCGCAGCTGCTCCTCCAGCGCGGGCACCACGCTGGAGAGCACGGCTCCCCGAAAAGCTCCAGCCCGGATTCCAGCCTCCGCCAAAAGCTCCCGCAGCTCCGCCAAGTATGCCCCGGCGCTCCGGTCCGGCACAGTGTCCATCCGGGCGGTAAAGCGCGCCGTGTACTTTCCCCTTCCGTCCTGTTCCATGTCTGCGGCGCAGATGGTGGTATTCCCAATATCAACAGTCAAAATCATGACCGGTCTCCTCATACAAAGGCTCGTCCCCGCCCCAAGATTACAATCCGGCGGGGCGGTTGCTATACTGGGAGCATAATTTGAGAACGACCCCGCAAACCGGGAGAACGGAGTAGCAACTATGGAGCAGTTACAGGGAAAATGTGTGGTTCTGGGGGTCACAGGCGCGGCATCGCCGCTTATAAGATGGCGAACGTAGCCAGCGCCCTGCGGAAAGCGGGCGCGGAGGTCCACGTCATTATGACCCGGAACGCTACGGAATTCATTACACCCCTGACTTTTGAGACCCTCACCAACAACCGCTACGTGGCGGACACTTTTGCCCGGGATTTCAAGTGCGAGGTCACCCGCATTTCGCTGGCCAAGGCCGCCGACCTGATGCTGATCGCCCCGGCCACGGCCAATGTCATTGCCAAGCTGGCCCACGGCATCGCGGATGACATGCTGACCACCGTGGCGCTGGCCGCCCGCTGCAAAAAACTGGTGGCCCCGGCCATGAACACCGCCATGCTGGAGGATCCCATCACCCAGGATGATCTGAAAACGATGGAGAAGTACGGCTTCGGCGTTATCGTCCCCGCCAGCGGGATGCTGGCCTGTAAGGATATGGGCAGCGGAAAGCTGCCGGAGCCGGAGGCGCTGCTGGACCACATTGCCCGGGAACTGGCCTGGGAAGAGACCCTGGCGGGCGTCCGTGCGACCGTGACCGCGGGGCCGACCCAGGAGGCCCTGGACCCTGTGCGTTATCTGACCAACCACAGCTCCGGCCGCATGGGCTGCGCCATCACCCGGGAGGCCGTGCTGCGGGGTGCCGAGGTCACGATGATCTCCGGGCCAACGGCTCTGCCGCCGGTCCCCTTTGTGGGAACGCAGCCCGTCACCACCGCCAAAGATATGCTCCAGACCGTGTGTGCGGCTCTTCCGGAAACTGACATTCTTATCAAGGCCGCCGCTGTGGCGGATTACCGCCCTGCCTCTGTGGCCGGGGATAAGATCAAGAAAAAAGACGGCGACATGAGCATTCCACTGGAGCGTACGGACGACATTCTGGGCGGGGTAGCGGAAAACCGCCACCCCGGGCTGTTCGTCTGCGGCTTTTCCATGGAGACCCGGGACATGCTGGAAAACTCCACCGCGAAGCTGGAGCGCAAGCATCTGGACATGATCGCGGCCAACAACCTGAAAGTGCCGGGCGCCGGCTTTGGCGCGGAGACCAGCGTGGTGACGATCATTACCAACGACGGGATCTCCGGGCTACCTCTGATGGGCAAGGGTCAGGTGGCGGCCGCACTGCTGGATGCGATTGAAAATCGGCGGCGCGGAATTGCTGGCTGACGTTCTCAACGCGCGGTTCATACAGCAGACAACACCCCAGATCCCGAAAAGCAATCTACCCGACTGGACGCCTACCTTTTTTAAAAGCTCCATTAGCCTGGTGCGGGGCAAAAGATTCAGCACCCCCAATTTTACAATAGCCGCGATGATAAATGTGAGGATCAGGATCACGACTGCTTTCAGCACGGCCCAGGCACCTGTGGGAAACAGAGAGGCGAAGGATGTAAGTGCGCTCATTAAACTACCTCTCAACCTGACAAGTAATGGATTTCAGACTACCGCTGCAGGGCAGCCGTGAAAAAACTCCGGCGAGTTTTCACAGGTTTTACCAGAACGATACAGGGACGCGATAGATGTAGGCTTTTTTTCTCCTTAGAATAAATAAGCTAGGAACTTTAGAGAGGAAAGGAGAAAGAAATGAAGAAGAACAGGCAAATCCAAGCGTTCTTTCTTGCCGCGGCGCTGACGGCCAGCACATTGCCCGGCGGCGCTGCGCTGGCAGCGGCCCCGGACGATTCGGCCATCCACTATCTCACCAGAGAGCAGTTGGCACCCGGGGTTGTTTACAGCGAGGAGGACCATGTGTCCTTCGGCGGCTGCACGGTGACTGGCCCCAACCTGACCTATGAGCCCCACCGGGTGCGGATGAACCATCTCTCCATTGATCCGGGCGCGGACGGTGTGCGGATTTCCTCCGCCCGTGCGGAGGACACCGTCAACGCCCGTGAAAACATCCGTGAGATGGCTGAGCGGGAAACTGCCAAGGGCAACAACGTGGTGGCGGCTATCAACGCCGACCCCTACGACATGGATTACGGCATCAACTGCGGCATCCAGGTGCAGAATGGTGATATCATCATCAGCGAACCGACTGTGGGCTACACCACCAACACTGCCCCCGCGTTTTTCGTGGACGACAGCGGGGCGCACATCGACGCACTGCGGACCGTGATTGACGTAACGGCGGAGGGATATGCGGCCGCCGTTACCACGCTGAACCGAAACTCCTTTGGCAGCTGGTACGAGGATCCGGCCAAACTGACCTCGGATACGCTGCGGCTCTATACCAGCAACATCACATCAGACAACACCATGACCCACTACCGGACGGAGACGAATCCCATTCCCGGCGAACATGCCTTTGCGCTGCTCCGGCTTCGGGATTTCAGCGGAGCGCTGCACGCTGGAACGACATACACCGGTACGGTGCAGGAGGTCTTTGAGAACGACGGATTCTCGATCCCCGAGGACTGCGTCGTGCTGGCGGGCTATGCGGGCGATACCGCCGGCGTGGCAGCGCTCACCGCCGGAGAGGAGGTCACAGTCACCGGTAACCTCTATACCGGCAGCTACACTACGGATCAGGACGGACGTATCGAAGAGCGGGGCGATCTCGCCGACAGCGTCACCACCGCGGTCAACGGCTATCATCTGCTGGCCAAAGATGGCGTTATCAGCACGGGTATGGTGGAAAATGGCGGAACGGACCTCAACGCGCGCACCGTAATTGGAATCACTGCCGACGGAAAAGTAGAGATCCTCTGCGCCAACAAGCCGGGTTCTCCCAAGATCGACGCGTCTCTTACCACCGGCGCTTGCTTTAAAGAGATCGCAGAGTACATGATGGGCACACTGAACTGTGTGGATGTGCTGAACATGGACGGCGGCGGCTCCACAGAGATGGTGGCGCGCCGGGCCGGCAGTGAAGCCCTTTCCACCGTCAGCTACCCCAGCGACAACGGCACCTCCCGGATCGTCAGTAATTCACTGCTGGTCATCAGCGACGCGGCCCGCACCTCGGAAGTGGGGCAGGTAGTTGTGGACAGTGATATTACGATCTATCAGGGTTCCAGGTATGGCTTTTCCTGCCGCCTGACCGATCAAAGCGGCAGCGCCATGTCCTCCGATGGGTACAGCCTTGTGTGGCAGGCGGAAAAGGGGAGCATTGCGCAAAACGGTGCCTACACGGCACCCGCCGAGAGTGGTATGGATACGGTAAAAGCCACGGTAAACGGGGTTTCCGGTACAGCCCAAATTCAGGTGGTCGGTGCGGATGCCATTGCCTCGGTTGGTTTGAGCGACATGGGCACCGTGGCTCTGAAGCAGGGCGATTCCCATCCGTTTGCCCTTGCGGCACGGACTTCCACAGGTACCGCGATCATCATCGATCCAGCCCTGGCGGAGTGGACTCTGTCCGGGGACATCGGAACGCTGGATGAAAACGGGATTTTGACCGTGACCGCTTCCACCGGCGAGGGCACCGTCACCTGCCGCTTCCTGGACCAGACCTACACCGCCGCGGTGGTGATCGGCCTCGACGAACAGATTATTGATGATTTTGAAGGGGGCGCGCATCGCGCCTGCGGGTATGAAAGCAGCAGTAAATATATCTATCCCAAGCATCCGGTCTATTGGGGCGGCGACACGGAGTCTGCCATGATCGGAGTGGAGACAGACCCATCCAAGGTCAAGAGCGGGGAGCAGAGCCTTTATCTCGTCTACGATACCACAGACTGGCCTATGACGCCATCCGGGGCCCGTGCTACCAACGGTACGCTGAGCGTCTATCCGTTCTGGGATGATACCAGCGCAGGCTACGGACAGGGCGACTCCTGGACGGAGGAGGACCGCGCGGCCCTTCAGGAACAGTACACGGCCAAGGCCATGCCCAGAAAATTCGGCCTGTGGGTTTACAGCGGCGATGAGGATGGGGACGGGGTCAGCGACAACTACGACTGCATGTCCACATTCACCTTCAAGGTGGGCCCCAGCCAGAAAAACGCCAGTATTAAAATCACGCCCACCGAGCACATGGACTGGGTCGGCTGGAAGTGGCTGGAATTTGACATTCCCGAGTCGTGGAGTATGCCAATCACCTTCAACTACTTTATGGTTTCCAATATCAACAAGGCGCTGCCTATCTCCCAAAACTACCGGACAACGCTGATGTTTGACGATCTCAAGTACATCTACACCGATACGGCGCAGGACAACGACGGACCGGTTTTTTCCAACACTGCGCCTGACGCGGGCGGCATCTACAAAAATCAGTTTACCTTTACCACAACGATCACCGATGCAGCCAGTTCCGTGGATCCGAACGCCATTTCCGTGACCGTCAATGGGAAAAAATTTACCGATTACACATATGACAGCGCAACCGGAGTGCTGTCCTTCGCAAAGACCGGGCTGACCGATCAGGAGGTCCTTCGCGTAATTGTAAAGGCGCGGGACACAAAGGGGAATGAATCCGTCCCCTATATTGACCGCACCTATACTGTGGATTTGGCGGAGGATATCACCCCCCCGGTCATTTCCAATGTCACGCCCACCCGCAAGGCCGTGGTCCGGATCCCCAGCCCCCGCATCGGCTTCCGCCTGACTGACACCAAGAGCGGGGTGGACCCGGATTCCGTCACGGTCACTCTGGACGGCAAAGCAGTACCGGTCTACTACGATGCCTCTACCGGCTGGGGTTACGCACAGCCCGACTTTAGCCTGGAGAGCGGAGACTTTTCTCTGACTGTCATGGCCGCCGACAAGTCGGGCAACGCCATGGAAGCTTACAGTGACACCCTGACGCTCCAGCCCATTGCTCAGCCCCGTGACCCCGACAACTTCGCCATCTCCGTCGTGCCGGACACCCAGGGCAATGCCTATACGGAGAAGATCTATCAGCGTGTACAGGTCCAGGACACCGACTTTGTACTCCATCTGGGCGACATTGTGGACGGGGTTGGCGAGAACGAATACGTTGCGGGGAAAAATTATCTGGACGGCATCGGCAAGCCCTATTTGACCATCCCCGGCAACCATGAGGGCGGCGCAGGCAATCTGAACTACTACATGGAGTATTTTGGCTCCCCCACCTACACGTTCGATTATGGCTGCACTCGCTTGATTGCCTTGAATGCCGCCTATAACCAGAGCATTTCCGCCACGGATTCCACCCAGTATCACTATCTGGAAGAAATGCTTGCGGGAAGTGCTGCCAAAAACATTGTGGTTTATGACCACGTGGTGACCCGTGACCATTACTCCACAGAGCACAATATGACCGCAGAGGAAGCGGAACAGTTTGAATCCATCCTTACGGCCTACAAAGCCGCACATCCGGACGTGACCGTAACAGTGCTGTTTGGCCATCTCCATACGCTGGATAGCTGGGAAGTGGGCAGCGTGCAGTATATCATCGGCGGCAATGCGGCCGGCAAGGGATATGTGACCGCCGACGAGGGAAATCTCCTTGGCAGCGGTATTTTGAAGGTGAGCGGCGGCAGGGCGCAGTATGTTTACGAGCCGATGCCTACAAAGGTTTACATTAAAAATGAGGCCATGACCGGCAGCAGAATGACTGCCGTGGAAGGTGCAAGTGTTCCACTGAATCTGTATGGAGATTTCCGCGAGGCGGCTGCGGTTTCCAGCGCGTCTGTCAACTACGTGACCCGCATCGACGACGATGAGCTGGTAAACATCCAGTGGACTTCTTCCGCGCCGGAAGTTGCCTCCGTGGATCAAAATGGCGTAGTCACCGTGCATGCCAGTGCGGGGCAGGCTGTCGTCACAGCCACCTGTGGTGGAAAGACCTCTTCCGTCACTATTCAGGCGGCAGACCAGGGGAACCTCCAGGTTTCCAAACTGGAACTCTCCGTCCCGGAGGGAATCCGGCAGGGTGATACCTTCCAGGTCACGGTGGTGGCGACAGACCCTTACGGCAGTAAGGTGGCTCTGAAGCTGAGCGGCAGTATGCTGCGCGCGGAGCCGGCCTCCGCAGTGACGATCCATGAGGACGGCTCTCTCACGGCAAATTCCGGAGGAAATGTCACGCTGACCGCTGCGGTCGGATCGAAAACCGTCCAGGCCGTTGCCCGTGTGTCCGAGCGGTATTCTGAAAGTTCCTCCGATTCGGATATCTATTCCATCCACTGCGAGACAGATGAAGCGGGAAATGGCACCGTGACCGTCAACAAGTCCTCTGCCTCCGAGGGCGCGGTGGTTCTGGTCACTGTTATTCCCGACAGCGGCTGTGTCCTGGATACGCTGACTGTTA